>Ga0126342_10018221_pt1 | contig 12056 bp, 8 predicted proteins | sample Cyp1metagenome_FD_92528 | JGI IMG/M metagenome (GOLD analysis project Ga0126342, IMG submission 92528) | Coral microbial communities from Lord Howe Island, Old Settlement Bay, Australia - Cyphastrea 1 metagenome | ecosystem: Host-associated > Invertebrates > Cnidaria > Coral ... | reverse complement strand
GTATCTGAGGCCACATGTTTGGGAATATCTTAAATCTGTTGGACCTGATTGGAATAATAACACGTATGTACAGATCAAATCCTAGCTTCGGGCTTGAACATGGACCCTGACAATCTTTGAACACGGAACCGAGTTGCCTGTTGCGTAATGGTTACTGTGCTTAATCTGATAGCGGATAGACCCCTGGTTCATGGTAGGTTCATGAGACACAACTGGCTGGACTGGGAATCATCGAAATTCAGTTGGAATTCTTGGAACTTTATGGAAAACATACTCGGCCTGGTAAACTAACAAAACTAATTGTTGGCTCTCAGGTATAAACTATAAACCCTACTGAAAATGTGTGTTACAAATCAACCTCTATATCCTCTACTTACTGTTTCTCGGTCAGTTGCCCATTTTTGGTGATTATTATCCAATATATCCCACATTACACAATTGGCATTGTAGATTTTATACGTAGTAATGTCGTTACACTCATGTTTTCCCTGTAGCTTTTTAAACGTTAACGTTGCTTCGCCATCGTGGAATATCCTCCCGCCAAACCGAGGTACGATCATCGAGGTGAACGTGTCGGAGTTGGGTTTGGTGACGCAGACGGGGAAGGTGATCTTTGCCAAGTACGCGCAGGTCACCAACAACCCCGACGCTTGGAGCTATTGGACGGACCAAGGCGCATGGTATGTTATGTATCCCTAAGGATCCATGGTGCTGGAATATTTACCTGGGATTATTGAAAAAAATACTTTAGGGGTCAATGTAGGTAAATATTCCAGCACCATGGATCCTCTGGGTATGTTAATGGAAAAATATCTTGGAATCCCGATGGAAAATGGGTATATTTATGATAAGAATTACTGGCTGGTGGTTTGGAACATGAATGGATTCTTTTTCCATTCAGTTGGGAATTTCATCATCCCAACTGACTTTCAGTCCATCATTTTTCAGAGGGGTAGGTCAACCACCAACCAGTGATATATGATGATATATGAATATTAGAGTCCATTTGGAAATGGATGATTCAATAAATTCAATGAGTTGGTTTAAGGTCACTCGGCACGAAACCATGTTTGTTTTTTTTTTTTCGTAGCTGTTTCGGTGGTATGATTTTCTGCCATCGCTCTGATATGGTGATTTTGTTAGGTCACCCGAAGCCCGCTGTGAAATCAGGTGTGTCATGGTCAACCGTAAGGATTAAGCCCTTGGATTTTGGGATTCATATGGAGGTTCCCTGAAATGGGGTTACCCCTAGTTATCATCCATTTGAGATTGGGATTTTCCATGAACTAAACCATCCATTTTGGGGGATCCCCCATTTATGGAAACCCCCATATACCCAGTATGTTTGGATTTTCCATTGAATGCGTATATAAATGGATTGGTTTTCATGGGAAAATTACAGGAAACATCCCAATATTTCATGGGAAAATCGATGGTTTTCCGGTTAAGATGTTCCCAACGAAGCCAATCCATTGAGCATAGCTCATAGCTCATAGCTATCCCATGTAGACCATGGCTATGGACTTATCCGACTGATCACTTCAGTCACTTCATACCTCGTCACCCACGGGATTTAGTCCTGGCCATGGGAAAAAAGGAGATGTGACCAGCCCAAGACAGGATTGGAGACATTATTCTTTGTAGAATAGTAATTTAGTGAAGATCGTTATATATCGTTATTTGTGATTATGAAATATAAGATATTATTAAGATATTAAGACTATTGTAATTTGACTGAGGATATGTGAAGATTAAGAAATTGATGGAATACGATAAGGATTCAACAAACCCCTCGAAAATCTGTGGGCTTGGGGCGAATCTGGGTACCCTCCGGTAAACGTTTACAGTTTGCGAACTTGAAGCCATGGCCCATAGAAGTAGTGGATTTACCCAGCTAGGAAATGGTGGATCTTTCCATAGTTATGTGAATGTTTACCAGTGGGTAGATGGTGGGTACTTTGCCTTTATTCAAGGCTTGGTGATTTTCAGGAAATAGGGCTTCGACTGTGCCGTTCGACTCCCGCATGAATTATCACTGAGGATATTGATGGCTGCATCAATGCGTTGCTCCTGGTGTAAATAGTTTCTCGGAGACATGGAGAACATGAGGGTTTGAGGCCTTCTCGAAGTCGGTTTGATGCTTCTGAGTGGTTACAACATGTTATAACTACGGTATTTTTATGTAATTTTCCTGGTTTTAAATGGTTACTAGTGACAGTGGAACAATTAATTTGTCTATTGACTATTGACTAATCCCTTCCCCCTATTACTAAACGGTTCCCCCCCAAATAATAAACACCTGGATTCCCCCCCAAATAATAAGCACTTGGAGGAGTTTTTAGTATTAGGGTCTATTTAGTAGGGTGCGAAGCTTCCCCCCAGAATAATTTGGCACTCTGTATCTCTAAGTTGCTGATCAAGTTTCTTTTTCCAACGGCACAACCGCTAAGTTCTACCGATGCCTTCTCTACCTCATCACATGGGGATAAGGCTAAACCTATGACATCCTATGACTCTTTCTGTGGTGGATGTGCAGGGTTTCTAGCTGGGATAAGGCCAACAGTGAAACATTGATGAAATAAACTAACATATACATAATTATATATATATATATGTATAGCAACCCATAATAGATATAGAAGAGACAAGTTCATCTTCACTAATCTTCACTCTTTAAATCGGGAAACACTTACCTTGTCAATCTTTTTGGGTATGACTAAGTCGCTGATTCTTTGGCGCCATGCGAGGTTGTCACCCCTGCACAAGTTGGGTGAAGGGTCGTGGCAAGTTGAACATCCGTCTCACCGGCGCAGATGGACTGGAAGATGATTTGTTAATTATTTGGAGTGATTCATGGTAATTTATGGTGATTTAATGGGATGTAATGGGATTTACCCTTTGGTAATTGAACACGTTGCTATTGAACATGGCCATTTATAGTTGATTTACCCATAAAGAATGGTGATTTTCCATAGTTTTGTAAACGTTTACCAGAGGGTATATAATAGTGGTTTATGGAAAATATGTTGCACTAGAGAACAAATATGTGTTGTTCATATTAATAAAACATTATATGATGATTGATGATATGACATCATTAAGTAAACATCATTAAGTAAATTATCTAATATGTTTAATATCTATGATAATATTAATGCTGATCTTAATTAATATGAATAAAACCTTATTTAATCCCATTTGATGATTGAGCAGTTGAGCAGTGGCGGCAAAAAACGACATTTCGATCTTATGGGTTGATTATTACAGTGCATGATTGGTGGGGTGACTATTTTTTCTATTTGGGGGATTATCCCATCTATAACTTACTGGTGTTTAGCAGGGAATGGATGGGAATGGGGGAATGGGATGATTGTTGATAGTTACTGTGGATCATTCCCTCATTCCCTGCTAAGCACCAGTAAGATTATCCCATCTATGACCATATAGAATTATGACCTATATATATATCTAAACGACCATATATCCTGATAATCCCCAAAACATAGAATTATGACCTATATATCGTTTGTATCTATAACCATATAGGATCGAAATGCAGTATAATGCATAATATTATAGAATTTGTATGCAGTCTATTGTATATCAAATTATTTGATTATCATAATCCATGAACTGGGAATTCCGTTCTTAACCAACCAGTATACTGGATTGATAGAAGAATTGAACACTGCTGCTCAGATTTATTTCTATTTGCGATTGACTAAACACCAGATTTATAAGTCCCAAACCAGACTTTGGTTTTTTTTGTTTTTACTTATTTCAAATCTGGTTTAGAACTTATAAATTGATTTTAGGAGTTATTGCAAATCATGACATATTATGATGACTTATTGCAACTTCCATTTGTTCCAGATATTTAGTTGGAAGAGCGAACTGTCCACCCAAACAACCTGAAATGGAAATGGCTCAAAAATCAGATAGCTGGTAATTAATTGTTTATTGGTAAATGGACCTTCATCCTCCAAACAATGGCAATTGTAGGCATCGAAAGCTGTCCTGGGTCTGCCAAAAAAGATGTCGGAAACCCAATAAAGCTCTCATTTGGAGATGGTACCAAGCATGTGATCACTTGGGGATTGGTTTATGGCATTGGGTTTACATTGTTGATCATTGTTGGGTTTATACTTATTAAGCAATGATGGGTTTATAATGTTTATACCTATTACAAATTACAAATCCCACTTCTTACTAGCATCACAGATTTGAATATCTCATAATCTCAGAATATCTCATGAAATCAGATTGTAAAAGGAATATTAGATCAGCCAGGTACCAGTCCATTCGCGCCCTTTTGGGGCTTTTGCCCCACGAAACAAAAAGTCACGCGGAGATTGGTGATCCTGGAGGGCTTAGGGTTGGAGGAATCATCCCAGAATCTCCTTTCTTTTAGGTGGATCATGACAATTTATCCAAATATGACACCACATAACGACATAACCGCAGAATATCATATATATATATTATATATATATATACGTATGTATATATATAGTATATATACCCCATTGAAGCCCTTTTTTAACCGCCGGACTCCTCCGAACATCCGAAAACGCCTCGCAGAACTCTCCGTCTCGCGAGCCTTCCTTAGGTGTCTATGTCATCTTGAGCTCGCAGATTGCCTTGATTTGGCCAAGTGCTGAGTTAACTGAGTTTTCCCATGCAGGGGATCAAGTAACTTGGATCCCATGGTTTTTTTTAGTGGTGAATAGATGTTAATATATGTTAATAACCATAGTTAGTTAGTTAATAACCATATTAAGAAACTTTATATAATAGCCCATAGTTCAATAGGTCATCCATTTATAGATGGAAATCCACTTAGGTGACTCACGTTCACCAGGGGTTACATTCACCACACCGCGGAGCACTGGACCGATGTTTTCATGGCCATCAAATTGGGCTTCACCAACCATTTCGACAACTTAGCTTCACAGAAGCCTAGTATGAAAGCCTACATTGTTTCATAGAGCCATTGCTTACCAAGGATAGCTTCAGGAACCGCACATTTTTGTTCATGTTTTAAATCGCAATTTTCCTTCATGAAATCTACTTTGTCCTTGGTGAGCTCACCATTTGTTCAAGGTAAAATCCGCATGTCAATAGTTAATTCCATTGAATTCCCATGTGTTTTTCATGGTTACCCTCTGGTAATTTAACATAGCTATTGAAAATTGCCATTTATAGTTGATTTTCCCATTAAAAATGGTGATTTTCAATAGCTATGTTAGTTTACCAGAGGTTAAATGATGTTGGCTGGTTAGCTCACCATTTTCACCTGGTAATTCGCCATACATCTGCTCTTCCCATCGGATAAATCGATGCTTCTGACAACTCCTCAGGTTTGACAACGCTGCATCGGAGGCGAAGCGGTGAGAAATGGAAAATTTGTTAACCTATAAATGGATGGTTTATTTCATGGAAAATCCTATTAAAATGGAAAATCCATGAAAATCCTATTAAATGGTTGGAAAATTACAAGAAGGTGTATTATATATATACAATATATAATATATTAAAATATATTAAAATGGAAAATCCCAATCTCAAATGGATGATTTAGGGGTACCCCCCATTTCAGGAAACCTCCATATCCCAAAAAGGGATCCATGGTGCTGGTATATGAATGCTAACATGACTGGGGGTATATGAATGGGATCCATGTTACCATATATGGCAGCACCATGGATCCTATGGGTAATGTAAGTTAAAACGGAGGTTCGATGTGATAAATGAGTGATACATCACATGATGATCGACATTATATCACATTGTGATCCACATTATGATCCACATTATGATCCACATTATGATCCACATTTTATATGATGAGTGATTTTAGAGAAATGTGATTTCATGTGATATAATGTGATATAATGTGATATAGTGTGATATAATGTGATATAATGTGGTATAATGTGATATAATGTGATATAATGTGATATAATGTGACCATGAGTTAAGTCGGGACTTGCCGAAGATCCAAAGAATGGTGATTTTTCGCTGGGCCTAGGGGCTCCATGGTGGAAGATTGATCAGCCATGAAATCATCCAGCACCGCATGTGGTTGTATCATGTTGTATCACTATTGATCGGAATTCACCTTCTAGGATCTTCTTGGTCTATAAAGGTATCACATGCCATCACTAGTTCGATATATGGTGTATATATATATATATATTTGATATATATATATATGTGTTATATATATATATATGTATGTATATGTATATATACATATAAATATACATATATATACCATAACCCATAGAGTTCACCGAATTATTTGATGCTATGTGCACCAAGATGGATAAGAAGATCAATTCCTACAATATGTTCCTTTAAATATCATTATATCCTTATGATATACCCTATGGTAAACAAACAGTTTGCTATTGAAAATGCCCCATGTCTAGTTGATTTACCTATTAAAGATAATTATTTTCAATAACTATGTAGACGTTTACCAGAGGGTGTGATTTATCCATAAATAATCTATGTCTCATCCTCCAAGCCTACTTAGCTAAGTTGATTTATATGTTGGTTTAGTTCACTTTGGATGATTTCTGTGTTGTTTTAGGTAGATTCTGGTAGATATTTTTTCTACAGTATTCATGAAGTTTACAAACCATGCACCATAGAATTCACCAACTAATAGGTCACTTTAAACTCTAGCTATAGTTGATACGAACTAGTTTATGGATGTATAAACCAACTATATAGTTCAAAATCAACTAGTAGATTAGTATGTTTTAACCAACTATTGTTCAACCCTTACCCTTATTATACCTTTCCAAACATCACATCGGTGCACGCACGCACAGCCCACGTAGGTGGTCGCTTTGACGCTGGTCTACCTGACGCATGCCGTCTTCGACGCTCGGATTAGCCTCTGATTTTGTCAAAATGTTTATCATCGAACTAGCCTCTGGTTGATAAAAATAGTATATTAATGAATATTAATGGGGATATTAGTGGGATATCTGGTAATGACTAACTTGGTGGTTCACCCCCATGGCTCGTAAATGGGTTATAACCCCAGTGATTTACATGGGAGAAGGAGGGTTAATCCACTGAAATAATTGGGGTTATAACTCACTTACGAGCCGTGGGATGAACCACCAAGTAACCCATGACGGATCCATGGTGCTGCTATATATGGCAACATGGATCCCATCAATACCAAGGTTGAATCAGCATTCATGATTAGTTACCCTCTGGTAATTTGTTACATAGCTAGTGAAAACTGCCATAGAAATAGTGAGTTTTCCCATTAAAAGCATGGTGATTTTCCATAGCTATGTTAAATTACCAGAGGGTAACACAACATAACCTAACAGAAGTGTAGTACTATGATCTTGCATAACCAGGTTAGGTTAAAGATGTTAAAGTAGTATAATATAATACCATGTTATGGACGATCATACCATGTCTATACTAGCCTCTGGTGAATTAAGAGTTCGACCCTGAACATCGCCTTTTTTTAGTTGAAACCAATCTTCCAAGCCGTATCTGCCAGGGTGGAAGTGTGAAACAATACTGGTAATCTTTGGGGATAACTTAGAATGAGCAGTTTAGGGAATGATGTAAGGATGTAAGGGAACATCTAGAAGAAACATGGGAAAATAGTGGGTTACAATGGGAAAATCAGGGGATATATAGAGGAAAAAGAAGAGTACGCATCACTTCTTACAAGGTGGTGTTCAAGTGAGTAAATGCGTTGCCAGGTATAATGGTTAAAGATAGATTAGATTCAAACATTACTTCAGGATATTGATTTTGTACGACCATAGTATTAAGAAACCTATAATATTCATAGGTGTATATTTTGGTTCCTATATGATGCTTTTACCGCCACTTAGTAGTTGACTGGTTATTTTTGTTTCCGTAACGCAAATGATGTTTCCGCAGTGGGGATGTCTTGTTTGCCCGGCCCATGTTGATTAACCATGGTCAAGTTACGTGGGATTTACTCATGGTAAATTCCCAGACTCAACGGAGGTTTGTTGGGTGATTTTGCCTATGTAAAGTCATGGAAAATCATGGGAAATATGGAGAACATGTTGGAAAAAACACGATCAATGGAGGTTTTAATGGGAAAAATCCTCTATGAATGTGTGATGTTCCATTGCCACGTTTACCGGGGGGTAAATCTCTGTTTAGACAACCACTGCAATGAGGGGCCCATCTTTGACCTTCGCCGTGGCATAGCAATCAATCCACAACAGATGTCCACAAATTGGGAGGGTATCCTGTTTACAATTGGATGAAGATCATATATAACTTGTAATGATAATATATATATATATATATTATAGATATTGGCAAATTATAACGGCCTCACTGTTCTCCCTTATTGGAATTATGGTTAGTAAGAGGAATCATCCCCGAATGGCCCAACAATTGAGGTTAGTGAAATATTTTAATTTACCCAGATTAATGGAAATATACATATGTGTGAATATATATATATGTATGTATATGTGAAGCACATGTCCTATTCATGGCAGTTAGCTTAATAGGCTATGGCCCTAATCACTATTAATAAATAATAATAAATGCTATTCATTAATGAATGGCTAGTATATGTAATGAATGGCTTATGAAGCAGTTAACTATTGATAATTAATATAATTTAGGAATACTGTGGATGGTTGCGAAATCCTGCACCAGTTGGTAGATGGGCAGTTTATCCCCTTATAACCCCATTATTTACAGTGTTTCATAGTCGCCAATAGTTACCTAGTTGGTGCCTGATTTCGCAACCATCCACAGCATCGTTCAGTATCAAGTTTTAATACTAGTAATACTACGACTTAATACTATTCATACTGAATATCACTACTATTACTGCTGAATATGCATTATCTATAGATGATTTTCCCAGCTATAAATAGCTATACATGTCCATTTAGTTAATGTCAATAACCAAGGCTATATCAAATAACCAAATGTATCTAAATGTGATGGTCAGTGATTGTGATCAAATTATTTGACATAGCTGGATCGGATATAATGTTGTTAAAACAATGCTATAAACCACCCCCAACTTCACCATTTTTTTAGGTTGTATTTTTCCCATTCTCAAATGGGTGGCTTATGACATTGTTTTACCCCCATTAGTTTAAATCTTTCACAAGTAACCAAAGTTTTTTCACAAATATAGCTATTTGATATAGCAAAATCAATTTCCATAGCTAAGAACATAGTTTTTTTTAAATGTTTTTTCATCAACATCCATGGCTATTTTAACAGGAAAAAACCAGCCGCGTGAAACTCCCCGCGGTTCCTCCGCTTTCTGAGTCCGTGATGGTGATCCGCTCGATGCTGACCTCGCTGATCTATCAGCCCTTGACGCTGAAAGCGCTCGCCATGCCGCAGGCGCCGAGCTCTTCGACTCTCGGGGTTTGTTCGGCGTGGTGACCTTTGAAATCACCAGCCAGCTAGAATATCTCTGAAAATATCGTTGTTTTGTTCGTAATTTCATGGCAAGTGTTGGTAATTAGTTGGCAATTATGTTGGCAATTATGTTGGCAAGTGTGTTTTGGTGACTTATGGACACTTATGGTAGTTTATGAATCATTGGGAATGATCTGTGAAAATATGTGGATTTAAAAAAGGTCAAAATTTCTTGGTGATTCGAGACCTCATTTGTGAATGAATCCCGAGGTCCGAATCTGGTTTCAGCACTGTTTTTTAAATGTGGGGGTTCTCCATAAATTGGGGATATCCCAATGGCTGGATGGTTTATTTCATGGAAAATCCATGAAAATCCCATCTATAAATGGATGAGAGCTGGGGGTACCCCTATTTTAGGACACCTCCATGTTTTCGCATGCTTTTCAAACATGGGACAAACCTATCGCTCTTTGGTGGGTCGACCCTGGATGGAAGTGATATTTGTTCGCGAGCAAAGGGCTGAGTACTCCATGCCATCAGATTTGGAAGAGGTTTAGGACATAAACAAAATTAGGTCCTAACCAAATCATCTAGTTTAGACAGGAATAACATCTATTTATGACCTGATTTTGCCAACCATGATGGATTGTCCCTTTAAATTTGTGGGTCATGCCCCCAAAGATCCAATTTTTGTGGGTGTGTCCGTTTGTACATGTGTGTTTTACCTCTGCAAAAACCGTTTCATCCTTGGAGAATTATGATAAACCAATGGATTTAGGTACAACAATACCATGACATTCCAGAATTTATCATAGTTCTCCCGATCTGCATGTTATCAACAGTAGTCACGACATCCCAGTGATAAACCATAGATCGCATGATAAACCCAGTGATAAACAGTACTTGGTGGTTCATCCCACTTAGTAAGTGAGTTATAACCCCAATTATAAGTGGATTAACCCTACTTATTCCATGTATAACTGGGGTTATAACCCACTTACGAGCCGTGGGTAGTTCGCCACCAAGTAGTGATAAACCCACAGCATCTCCCCATGTTTCGCTTATGTTTCTCAAATGGTGTCAGCAGGCCATGAACCCTCTTGAGCGGCTGATTTGCCATGCAGACAGCATCACGAGGCGAAAGATCGAGGGGATTTTGGGTGAAAAATTGGATCAGATATCAAGGTGGTGCCCAAGTTTGTTCCAATGTTGGTTGTGTGAAAATAGAATACCATCTGGTTATGATGGGATATTGGATATGAATGGTATATTAATGGGAAAACCATCGAACAAATTGGGTTCTTGGTTTCGTAATAGCATCTGGTAAACGTAAAAAATAACTATGGAAAATCACCATATTTAATTGGTAAAACAACTATAAATGTGCAATTTTCAATAGCTATGTTAGTTTACTGGAGGGTAGTGAAGAAAAAACTGGTTAGAACATGCATGCACGTATGTAAATAGTTATATAAATCTAAAATATACATATATATATAATATAAATATAAATATATATATATATATATAATAAATATATCCATATATATATAATAATAATACTATATATATAATAATAATAATATATATATAAATATATATATATATGTTATAAATGTAACTTTAAAATGAACTTACAATACGACTCCCCCCCTCCTCACATTACATTTTTAACAGGGTAGGGATTCTCTAAGTATCTGTAGATATAGGTACCCTCTGGTAAACAAACAATGTTCGATTGAACATGGCGATAGAAATAGTTGATTTTCCCATGAACAATTGTGTTTTTTCCATAGTTTTTTGTATGTTTACCAGAGGGTAGAAAGCTCAACTGCACCACCAAAGTATATGATAGTCATATTTAGATACTATTCATACGGATTGTATATCATCTAAACATCTCTCTACGTATCTAACTATAATAGGTACAAGGTTGTCTGACCTGGCCTTCGCCCGCCATGATTCAATGATGATCAACATGTCAAAATCATCCATTTAACTAGCATTCATCCCATTAAGAGCCCTTTTGATCAAATATCAGCAGCATATGAACCAAAAGGATACTGTATCATTTCACGGATCCTGCGCCACCACGGTGCCGCTTCCATGCGGCTTCCATTGTTTGACGCTCAGGCAACCCCAATAGATTCGGACAGAAATGCCCTTATTTTTGATTTTTCAGATTGAACATCAGTGACTGCGTGGATATGTTGCATTTGCTCCGTGAAATCGTCCTGACGAATGGCAATCCTTCATGGGTATGGCATGATTTCCCACAATTCCCGCCAGATGCCAAGGGTATCATGGAAGGCCTTGTTGGCAAATTCTAGGCAACAAGAGCACCATGAGGCTTTTGGTGGAGGCTTTTGGTGCTTGGATCTTATCCTTGGCAGGGTACATTTTTCATTTTCCTGTTGAGCGCTCGTTGACTTCATCAGTGGATCATTATTCCTTTGGCATCCCCTGGCAAAGAGTGTGAAAGCTCATGGGCTGCCCTTGGATTCGGTGGGATGCCAGGGTCCTTGGATTCCGGATGACTTGAGGCCGCATTTGGACAAGTGGGGTCCACCCCTGGGCATGCCAGTGCCCCATGTGATTAGTGGAGTTCTGAAGGTGCGGGAGCGCAATCCAGGGACTCT
>Ga0126342_10018220_pt1 | contig 12056 bp, 19 predicted proteins | sample Cyp1metagenome_FD_92528 | JGI IMG/M metagenome (GOLD analysis project Ga0126342, IMG submission 92528) | Coral microbial communities from Lord Howe Island, Old Settlement Bay, Australia - Cyphastrea 1 metagenome | ecosystem: Host-associated > Invertebrates > Cnidaria > Coral ... | reverse complement strand
TCATGTCAATGAAGCAAGCAGACATGTGATGATACTCATGCATCAACAGCACAGAAATGAAGCAACGGCATGACTTTCAAAGACTGTCACAGGCAAATGCTGATCTGATGTATGTATCATGTGTTAACTCATTTCTTGATTGGATTCTCCAAAGGAATATAGTTCGTGCGTGAGCAAGTTCCGCGGCAGTGCGGCCCGGACTTGCGAGCGCGCGGCGCGCAATGTCTGGGCACGGCAGTGCGGCCTGCTCACTGACACGTCCTGCAGCCATGGTGGAACTGGATGCTTTTGCGCAGCTGCTGTCATATATCGAGAAAGAAACAGAGACATTGAAGCTTCTGCGATGCAAGACTTGAAAGAATGTTTACTGACCGGAAAAGCAAGTCGCAAACGTGACGGAAATCTTGAACGATGGAGGCATTACAAGATGTACCTTGCTCTTGAGAAGAAGATGTCGCCAGAGCAAAGACGCGTGCTTGAAGAATGGGAAAGAACAAATTGCGTGCAAGAAGCTGTGGGACTGCAACCCGCCTTTCAGAACTTTTGCAGCGTTGCAGAACAGCATGTAGATGCGATGAGAGCGTTGGGAAAACCTACATTGGAAGAGGTCTGCTTAAGTGTTGCCGCGAGAGAGAATAGTGTTTGGGGAGGCGTTTGTCGTCCTTTTGCATTAAGGCATCCACATGAGACTTTCAATGAGCAAGAAAAGGGAAAGTGGAAGGAGCTGGAGGAGCGCATATGTGTGGATGATAGTCCCGTGCAGCAACAGTTTGATCGTTTCATGCAGTGTGGAGTGTGAAGAGTGCAGTGGGAAGTGTGAAGGGGCGAAGTGGAGCTTCAAATGTGACATGTGAAACAGGACGCCACTTTCGCAGAGTGCACACACGCACGGGCTTGGCTGGCGCACGGCACATGCAAATTCTATAGATGAGAAAGGTCTTATATATATAATATATATATATATATATCTATATATATATATATATATATATATATATATAAGGCAACTTCCGCCCCGCCTCGTGCGGGTACTACTGGTATTCTAAATATTTTCCTTAAAATTTTTATATAGAATATTAAAAGAATTTTTGTAGAATATATTGTAATGAGCGTGAACGTGATTGATTTAAGTAATGAAGCAGTAAAAGAAGAAACACCAACACTTGAAACAATTGAAAAAGCAAAAGAAGAAATACTTGAGCCTGAACCAACAAATGAAGTTGTTGAAGAAGCAAATGAACCACCAAAAGAAGAAGTGAAAGAAGAGAAACCAAAACGGCAAACACAAAAGGATAGAATACAATTTCCTAAATGTCTTAAAGAAGTCTCATTAAAGACATACAGATATACTCTTTCGAAAAAAACTCAGGTGGAAAACTGTGAGATAAACCCAATACCAATCCACGACCAAAAGCAAAACAACAAGCGAAACCAAAATAAGCTCCCAAACCCCCTCCTGAAACATATTACTCAGAGAGTAGTAGTGGAGAAGAAGTAATAGTAAAGAAAAAGAAGAAACAACCAGCACATCAACCGATAAACCCTACAACAGCATTAGCACAACACTACCAATTTTTACAAAATCAAATGATACAACAGAAGCAAGAACGATATAATAATCTTTGTATGAATATGTTTTCTTCAAAAACATAAAAAATATGTTATAAAATATATTCTATAATAATTATATTCATGGGTTCATTACAATTAGACGGAGGCAATACCATAATAGGAACAGAGTTTATAAAACTTTTAGCCACTGGGTCTTCAAACCTTGCTACGGAAAGTTATGTAGATACAGCAGTTGCTAATGGCGGAGGTGGAGGTGGTGCTGACTTAACAAATTATTATGACAAAACGGAAACAAATACATTACTGAACAACAAATATGATAAGTCCGAGACAGATACACTAATTACTGAACAATAAATACAATAAAGCAAAAACAAATACATTATTAAATAATAACAATGATAAATCAGAAACAGATACATTATTGAATAACAAATATGATAAGTCAGAAACAGATACACTACTGAACAATAAATACAATAAAACAGAAGCAGATACACTACTGAATAATAAATATGATAAATCAGAAACAGATGCATTATTGAACAACAAATATGATAAGTCAGAAACAGATACACTATTGAATAATAAATATGATAAGTCAGAAACAGATACATTACTAAATAACAAACTTAATATCAACAATCCACAGGATATGGCAGGGACACTTCGTATAGGTCATATATTAGGCACTTCCAAAATCATATTAGATGCCGTAAGCAGTGATAAAGATTTCTATGTCAATGGTGATGCCCAAATTGGAGGTAATCATTTAGTAGCATCATTAGATAGTAGCGGTTATATCAAAGGTTCAAATATACAAACAAATACATATGATGCGCTCAATACAAATGATATACTTTTTCAAAGCAACAGTGATACTTACATACAGTATGATGTTTCTGAAACCGAAACTGTAGCAAATAAAATAATCCAATGCGGAGGTAATCTTAAAACACAAGAAATAGACACCATAGCACCACTTGATTTGATACTTAAAAGAAATGCTGTTAGTATGGTTGAACTTCAAGATAATCTGACAGTGTTGAATACTAAAATCGAATGTCTTAATAACATTGTATGCAACACTGTTGAAAGCAGGCATTTATCAACTGAATTATGTAATGAACGAGAGCACGGGTGAAATTAAAATTTATGTTGGAAGCCCTAAAGTGCCAGATACTACAACTAATTTAGTTATGACATTACAAAACAATTTGATACATTCCATAAGCCTACAAGTCCAGATATTGGAGGGATAGATGATACTAATTTAGTAAAATATACAGGAGAAGCATTACAAACAATAGAAGGCGATTTAGTCGTAGGCGGTGGTGCTCAATTTGGAAGTTTTGACCTAACGGTTAATGGAACTTCATAGTTTCTTCCAGGTATAGAGTTAGTCCTAGGAGGGACAGTTGTATTAGGAACTGGTAAAGGTTATATTCGTTCTCTTAATATAGGAAGTGGCAATACTGCCTATGATTATTGTATTTTTGCTGCTGGTGGATTACATCGGTTTTATGTTGATGGTAGTCCGTTTCCTCAACACTTAAAATTTCAATTGTCATTAACACAGGCGTATTTTAATGTAGATGTCATATGTCATACTGAATTACAAACCGATATTATCAATACAAAAAATGCTACTGATGTTGATTTAGTCTTTAAACGGGGTGATGTTGAATATATGAAGTTTGAAGGAACGCTACAAGCAGTGGAACTAACAAAAGGTGCTAGGTCAAACACTTATGATAGTATCGGTAATGCTGATGTCAGTTTTAGAAGGAACACCATAGATTTTATGTATTTTCGAAATGGTAATGTAGAGGTGAATACAGGGATATCATTACTTGCTGAAAGTGCTAAATTTGATGCAATTGATAGTGCCACTCCTACTAATGTAGTATTCGAAAGGGGCGGTGTTAATTTCTTTACATTAGATGGCACTAAAAATATTATTGGTGTATCAACAGGTAGGGCGTTGTCGTCTCAATATATTTATGGAGATTATTTTTTCAATAGAAACTTTGGTGCCGATATGGTTTTTCAAGGTAGTAATACAACAGATGATGGTTTAGTAGAATATATGAGATACAGAAAAAGCAGATGAAGATTTACAAATGTCAACGCCTATCGTTATGAACCGTAATAGGTTGTATTTTAATAAAGCAGGAGGTAAAGAAGTATATATAGACAATTTTTTAGAGAGCAATGTTGAAATGTTAGCATTGGTAAATAATGATACAACGGGTCAAAGCAGAATTTTATGTGGTGGCAACACCATACTTGATATGTCAAGCATTGTTCTAAATTTACATCAGAACACAACGGTTGTTGCTGGTAAAACGTTAAGTGGGGAGTTGGTCGATACAAGTTCGGAAAAGGTAAAATATGTCATTAAAGACGCCAAATATGACTTTACAACAATTATAAAGAACATAAAAACGAACTTTGTTAAAATGAATAAGGAAAAGAAACAAGGTATTATCAAAAATCATATAGGTTTTGTAGCAGAGGAAGTCCACGCAAATATACCAACAGATGTTGAAAACATTATTTGTGATGGCGATGTTGAAAAGTTAAACTATGTAAAATTAAGTGGCATTCTATGGGGATGTGTCAAACAGCAACAACAAAAAATAGAGCATTTAGAAAGTTCTGTTTATGAATTACAAGAAGCAGTAGAAAAGTTAATGAAAACAAAACCTCAGGCAAAAGCAAAATCAAAAAGTAAAGAATGAATAGATAAATAATATTAAGTTGAATTAATATTATTTATCTTGTAATGAGTGTATGTAATTTTGATGTCTTTGTCATTGTGTTTACATATGTCTTGCTTTATGATTATTTGTATATGAAACTCCACATTCACATAAGTGGGATATTTTCTTTTGAGCATTGACTGTTTCTTTGTTGAGTTCTCTATGTTCTTTCTGTTGTTTCAATCGTTGTTCCCTATTTTTGTAATAGTTTTCAATTGCTTTCTTTTTATAGTATTCTTTATTGTCAAAATTCCATTCATTTTTAGTGCGACCAGCAACACATCTATTTACACATTCGATGGTTTGAATAAAAAAACATTATCTTTTACGCAACTCTTCTATATTATTAAAAGGGTAGTTCTCTATCAATTCAATTTTGCAATTTTCAATACCATATTCATCAAAAATATCAAAACACGTCATTTTCTCGTTTAAAGTTTGCTTGTATATTTTATAATCATACCTGTGTCTTGACATCCTATTGCTCAACGTCTTTTCAGCAGTGCTTCCTATATAGCATTTGTTATAACCAACATCAATTATTTTATAAATTTTTCCTCTTTTGTATTTGTTCTCCATTCTTCACTATATCACTTTTAATCACCATTTCTTTAAACATTTTTTCTAAAATAATAAATAATGGGAAATAAACAATCTACGGTTAAAAAGGACTGTATAGAAGAATTCAGCAATATAAACGAAGAAGATTTAGACATCAGTAATATAGATAGGCTACAGATTAAAACAATAAAAGAAATATCCAATAAACTGAAGGACATAGAAGACAAAAAATCTGATAGAATATTATATAGACTACCAGCTATCCAACTTTGCAGTTGGAATTTATTCTGAATTGATAATATTATACTGAGACAATATTATCAATCTACAATGTGTAAATACGCATTAAAGTTGTTCATAAACATTTTGTTTATATCATTAGTAAATAAATTTATGTAGAGGGAATTAGGTGGTTCGGCAGTAGCAATTTCATATATATTTGATATAAGTTTCTTTGCTTTTTGAATGTTGTTTTTTCTAACAACTGTCGATAATTCATCTTGTAGTAGTTCAATCTCGCGAAAATTCCTGATTTTATAAAAGAAAAGATGAGGGGCATTTACTCTTATTAATGTGTTTAAAGCATTGAACTTTTGAACGGTGGTGATTTCAGAAACCCCATTGTGGCGACCTCTTGCATAAACTGAATTTAAAAGTTTAGAGTATCTTGCTACACGTGGGTCATCCGCTATATCATCTAACACCAGCAGTATAGGATATAGTTTTTTCATCTTATGTTTTGTACTGTATTCTGTTATTCTATGTTGTAAATCCAGCACCTTTCTAAATTTTCTATATTGAATTCTTCAAACCAACACTTTTCTTTGCCAGTATCCACTTTCACTTGTTGTTTGATATATTTTTTCACTGGCAACCATATACTATCAATTTCAATTGAAGGCGACCAGATAAAGACACGACTAAATACATTTCTATAAATGTCTAATATCATATTTGTTAATAAGACAGATTTTCCTGAACCTGACGAAGCGGTTATAATTGCTCTAAATGGGACTTCTGGAACATTTGGATATTTTGACTGAGGAAATGTATAGTGTATTTCATCAATGGGTTTTGCATTCGGTGAAATAATTTTTTATTATTAATATTTCGAAAATATTTATATAATATATATTGTTGATAAAAGGATACCTTCGCATAAATTTATGGCTCAGCGATGGGACAGTTGCTTTTTTCAACCCGCAAAGACGTTAATTAGTTTTGAGAATGCGCTGACAAGTGAAGCAATAGAAGTTGAATTCGTTTTGCTTGTTTTCTTTTGATTGCTCCCCGACATTTTTTACCTCACCGTCCCCAAGAATAAATCTTCGCGTCTAGCTAAGAAAAGTCCTGTATATATAATATAATTAGAATGTATATTGATGATATTTTCTAATTATATATAATCAGGATGAACGAGTATGAAACCTACATAGATACAATAGAGGAAATTGAAAATAGGATTGCTGATAATACAACTTATCCAGTAGTTGAAGATGGTAGAGTTAAAATTTTCTTAAAAATGTGTCTTGAACTTATCAATTTTTTAAGTAAATTATCTAGTATATAATAATGCCATCAAAAAGAATAGTGAGTAAAATGAAAAAGCAACCAATCCCTGAAGACGCGACGCTAGGAGCTCGCGAGCTTCGCGACTTTGAGTTGTCGGATGATGAACCTAAAATGGTTAGTTTAAATAAAGAACAAAAATTAACAAGTAAAAACATTATATTTGATTGTCCGTTATGTTATGGTAAATTACAATTAAGAAATGAAATTGAAATCAACCCTAAAGGCATAATTTGCCGTTGTAATCCGTGTAGTTTCAAAATTACAAAAAATGGTAAATCAATGGATGTCAATAAAAATGATGAAGGAGGGATCACATTAGAAAGGGAAGACCATAGTATTAGCTTCTCTTTTAACAGAATTACCACTCCTCCAATTGAAGACGAAGCAAACAGAAATCAAATGATAAGCGATGTAATGAAAACACCACGAAGTAACAAAAAGAAACAAAACACACTCAATGATTTAGAATAACTATTTAAGCATGTATTATTAAATAATTAAATAAATATTTTAAAATTTCTAATTTAATATATATGAGCCCTCAGGAGGTGGATTATAATTTGTTAAGCCAAATCTACGAGCACACCAAAAATAATAGTAAAATGTTGTCTTCAATAATGACAAGTCTGAATGAAATTACACAGAGGTTGAAGATAAAGAAGAGCAGAAAAAAGATGGAGGATATTTTTGAAAAAAAAGGCATTGGTAAGCCGAAAGGTACTTGGTAGGAAAAGCAAAAAACTTATTTTTGAAATGGTTAAAACCGGTCGTATTAAAAACCCCGTCCAAAAAACTTTAGAATACTACCATATTGTAAAAGATGAGCGAGATGAATATATTATAAATCTTTTGCCAAAATAATTTTGTTAATAATATTCTAAAGAATATTATTAATGAACTTATTAGAATTATTTAGCGGAACCGGTAGTATCGGAAGAGTAGCCAACATGAAAGGGTTTGATGTTATAAGTCTGGACTTGAAAAATACGGATATTGATTGCAATATTTGAGATTGGGGTTATAAAATATATCCTGTAGGATATTTTGATTTCATCCACGCGTCGCCTCCTTGCACGGAATATTCTAGGGCTAAAACGGTCGGGGTGAGAAACATTGATGAAGCTAATGCTATAGTAATGAAAACCATTGAGATTTTAGAATACTTCAATCCTAGGATATGGTTTTTTGAAAATCCACAAACAAGACTACTGAAAATTCAACCGTTTATAATTGGGAAACCGTTTAAAGATGTAGATTACTGCAAGTATGGATTTAACTATAGGAAACGGACTAGGTTATGGAATAATCTTGATGAATGGGAGCCACGTGCATTATGCAAAGGCGGTTGTGAAAATATGATAGAGAAACAGCGCAACGCGGAACTAGTAAAATAGTAGGCGGACGCGATAATAACAAACATTCTCAAGATGAGTTGTATAGAATTCCTGAAAGGTTGATAAATGAAATCTTTGATGCAATACCGCTACGCGCTAGGACTTGATAAATCAAGTCATATCTGCCACAGAAAATTGATACTGCACCTTGCCACTCATCATCATCTAATTTTGAAATGGTTTTTGAATAACCCCAACCCAACCCAACCCAAAAGTCATCAGCATCACCGGATACTCCATATAATATTTAGTCATTAATTTATATAGTGGGATTGGATTAATTTTGATTGGTTTGGTGCCGAAAGATACACAAAGGGCACAAGTAGCCACATTCAATGCTCTGACTGGCACTGAAATCGGTGCTTGGCTCAGTATCCTCTGGAAGCAAACCACGACAGGATATTTTGAGTATCCTTTACTAGATATTTAGATAGTTTGAGTGTCCTTTTCTGGATATTTAGATATTTTGAGTATACTGTTTGGGATACTGGGATACTTTGAATAGGGCTGGCTACGGTTTTTTTTGCCGTAATGGCTTCTACGGATTTCGTAGGGGGTTTTACGGATTTTGTAGTGGGACTTACAGGGCTTCAAAAATGGCTATTTTTGCTGAGGTTTTAATTATGTAGGTGGATTTACCGTAGTGTGTCTTACGGGATTTTCTTGTCGTAATGTCTCCTACAAATTTTGTAGCCGGTCTTGCGGGATTTTGGTGCATCCATCCACTCAGGATTTTATCTCCATAAAAAAATATAATAAACAATTATATAATTATGTTGATTATTTTTTCTAGGAATAACAGTTCTAGGAAAAGTATTTATATAAAGGGTTATTGGCTATAGATATTATATATATATATGATTGATAAAAAACAATGTAGTAAATGTGATTAATGAAAATATTTAGATGATTTTGATGAAGGTAAATTATGCTGTAGAAAATGTAATGAATATAGAAAAGCCCATCGTGAAAAACATAAAGATAGATACAATGAGGAACAAAGAAAAATATATCAAGAAGATAAAGAGTATAGACTTAGGAAACAGGAACAGAGAAAATTATTTGATAACAAAGTTGTTAGTTGTTCTGTTTGTAATAAGTCAATGAGCCAAAAATACTTTTATGACCACATAAAAACAAAGAAATATCAAAAGAATTTAGAAATGAATAAGGGTGATAAAAATAGATTAGAAGTTTTGGATTAAAATAACTATATTAAATAATGTATAAGTTTAATATATAAAATAATTATTAACCTTATACATTTCTTAAGTTATAAATATTAGCCAGTGTAAAGAATAATATTTTATTTCGTACAACATATGTTTTACTATTTTTGGGTGAACATGGCTGAACATACCCAAATTGGCTGTTGCTGTTGCTTGCTTTGTTTCTTACGGTTTTGCTAAAGGTTTCAGCCCAACAGGGGAGCAGTCCACAGGTTAGCGACTGGGTTTTTGCGAAGATCGACGCACAAGTGGTGATGCAGCCAGGTTTGCTCACTGAGCTGGAGCATCGCATGGTCGATTGGAAGGCCCATCGCAGACCTGTGCTGTGGCAGCCAACGGTCCTCCATACCATCAACAACAGGCGAGCATATGCCGTTGGCTCCGTGTATGCACAGATCACCGAGTTCTTTGTCATCGGCGTCATCACGCAGCCACTGTTTTCCTTGTTTGTCTATGGACAATATGCTATGCCCATGGAACAGTACATCCGAGCTGGCATGCATCATCCCTCGCTCATGGCTGAAGACGTGGCCATCTCCATTGGGTGTGCTTGGACCAACCGGAATTTGATCGTGCAACCCTTGGACCATTGTGTTGCGAAAGCACCGCCCATGGGCAACAGCCTCAATGAGGCCATTGGGGAAACCCTGGCGCAGGTGACTCGCTTCTTCGTTGGAACGGTCCTGATACTTCCGTGGAGCTTGTTGCATGACCCCTCAACGCTGAACTGCTTTATCTTCCCGTTGAAAATGCTGTTGGTGAGGCATTTTGTGTCTATTGGTCTACCCATCATGACCTTCCAGTCGATGCTCACAGTGGGTTTTGGCCTGGTCAAAATGCCTATTGAAGGAGTTGAGCAGGGGCCCAACGGTGTGGTGGCAGTGGCAGCCCCAACTTTCATCAGCTTCTTTGTCCTGGCTGTGACCTTTGCCACCTTGCAAAACTGCATGGTCAGTCAATGGCCCGGCAAAGAGAACCAGTCTGGTTTGAAAGCAATCCTTTGCCGCATCCTTTGGCTTCCAGTCTTGCAAATTTTGATCTGCCTAGCAGAATGTCGTGCTTTGCTTCTCTGCATCGTCTATGGCTCTGCTGGGCAGCATGGCCCTCTGCAATACAAGGTGCGGAAGAAGTTGGGGCTTCAAGCACCGAAAGCGCCGGAAGCTTCCAAGGCGGAGCCTGCCGTGACCCTGCCACACTGGCCGGACGGGCAGGGGGAGCCTGCCGTGACCCTGCCACACTGGCCGGACGGGCAGGGGGTGGTGAGTCTGGAAGTGTGAGTCGGCCTCTGAAACCAGACGTCCACTCAGATGCTTTCAGCAATGATGGTCGATGGTCTTCACCAGAAGTCATTTTTATTGTTTCATTGCCATCGGATGATCCGCGCTGATGAAATCAGATGTGGCATCCGTTGGTTTCCTTATTGTTTATAACATTGTCAATATATCAGTATGCGTACCTGGTTGGCGCGTTGCTGTCAGAAAATAGTCAGCGGACAGAAAGAACATGAGCATTGAACTCAGAGGTGCAAGAGTCAGACAGCCCTGTTGATGTGGGCAAACCAAATGCACTTGCTGCAACCCATTATAACAAGATTATCATTGACAAGTACATGCAGCCACAAGCAAGCTCCACGACAAGCGTACGGCTATACTGACATTGGACATAATTGCATGATCTTCTGCGAGCATCTGATAACTCTGTTCATGGGCCAGTGCACCGCTGTATGTGGCTTCTGTCCGTTTGATTAGGCTGAAGTTACGTATGTTAATCCACATGTAGCGGTGTTTGTGAGTGAGTTTGTGCATTTCAGAAAGTCATTGGTCTGTATCCATGTTCGGATGCAAATTGTATTTGGAAGCTTCATCCTGCACGTACCACAAAAGATCCTGTATGTGTTCCCTCGTCCTTGCGATTAAGATTGTATCATCAGCAAATTCTATGTCGAAGAATGGGATTTGAGGGGTAACTGACAAGGGGTGCTTGGCAAGGTACTTAGTTTGGACATCGTAGAACAACACCATTTGAAGGAGAATGAGTAGCAGCGGACTTAATGTGCATCCTTGGCGGATGCCGCTCTTCTGCTCCTTGCAGTTAGAGATTTGGTCATCCAGAATTACTTCAAAAAGAGGGTTGCTAACCAACTCTTTCACCACTGCGCACATGTGATTGGGCACTCCGAGTCGCTGCAACACAAGATGCAGTGCAGGTGGCCTAATCTTGTCAAATGCTTTGCTCCAATCCAGCAACTTAAGGTAAAGTACTTGATATTTCTTGGCGTCAACTAAGTCTTGTGGCCGTCTGACTAGGTATATTGCTTCAGATGGACTCCGTCCCTTCCTAAATCCAAATTGCAACTCCCTAATCCGGTCATCTAGCCCTGCTGCCAATCTGTTAGCGATAATGCGAGCGTACAGTTTACCAGTAGTACCGCACAAGGCGGTGGCGGAAGTTTCAAAAATAGGAAACCTATAGGAGAGATTGGTTGTTGCGAATCAGGGATGGCGGAGCGAAGCCACTGATGGGCCGAAAGGTGCTTGAGGTCTCCTCTCTTTCTCTCTCTTTCTCTTACTATCTACCTACCTACCAACCTATCTTCTATGTATCTATCTATCTATCGATCTATCTCTCTCTCTCTCTTTCATCTAATTACCTATCTATCTATCTATCTATCTATCTATCTATCTATCTATCCATCTCTCTCTCTCTCTCTCTATCTCTCTTTAATCTGTCTATCTGTCTATCTGTCTATCTGTCTATCTGGCTATCTGTCTATCTGTCTATCTGTCTATCTGTCTGTTTGTCTATCTATCTATCTGTCTGTCTGTCTGTCTATCTGTCTTCCTGTCTATCTGTGGTGCAGCGTCATTCAGTGTAATGTAGTGTAGTGTAGTGGAGTGTAGTGTAGTGGAGTGTAGTGGAATGTAGTGTAGTGTAGTGTAATGTAGTGTAGTGTAATGTAGTGT
>Ga0126342_10018219_pt1 | contig 12057 bp, 15 predicted proteins | sample Cyp1metagenome_FD_92528 | JGI IMG/M metagenome (GOLD analysis project Ga0126342, IMG submission 92528) | Coral microbial communities from Lord Howe Island, Old Settlement Bay, Australia - Cyphastrea 1 metagenome | ecosystem: Host-associated > Invertebrates > Cnidaria > Coral ... | reverse complement strand
GAGGAACACAATCTGCAATAATGTCAATACAGCGTGGACCGATCACAAATCCTACCCCGCAGTGTTCAGTTCTTTGCGCACATTTGGCCTTTGCTTTGGCTTGTGGCGCTTGCGCGATATGGCTATGTTAAATTACCAGAGGGTAACTGTTTCTAAGTGATGATAAGTGATGACAACTGATGATAAGTTCGGTGATGATAACTAATGAAGTTTCAAAATGTGTGTGACGTATTTTGTGTTTCGTGATGCCACCACCCTGCCCTTCAAATCCTTGTAGAGGTTGTTCTTAATCCCACGCATCGTGTCCTCAGCTCATACGCGACTCAGTTTGGCACCTTGCAAGGCCCTTCAAAGCTTCAGTATGTCTGAGGCAGAGCAGTTCCAAGTGAGACAATCATCCGGGTTATCAACCACCAGCAACCATATAAGGAATTTATTAACCATCCATCATATATTGTAGGGGTATGTAGGGGTCATCTTTGCAGGGGGTTGGCCATATATAGATCGTGTTAGATCACTCACCAACTTCTGTTGAAGCTGGGGGTGATCCAACTTCGTTACCGGGAAAGAAAACTGCCATCATCATCATCATCATCATCATCATCATCATCGTCAACATCATCCAACAAAATCCAACATCATCCAACATCATCCAATATCCCAATAAGATCAATAAGACAAGTGTCGCGGGTCTTCTCGTCCTTTCCTTTGCTTCGCAGAGATTTAGCGAGCTCGAGGGCTGCATCGAAAAGCTCGCCAGCTGGTGGGGTTGCCTCAACGATACCTCATGGCGCTTTCGGCCGCAACATATGGCAACAGCCAAGGATGTCCAATGGAAGAGCACAAGCGCAGGTGAAACAGAGATGCAAGAGCACCAGGTTTCCTACAGATCTTCCATTCCTGCTGGAGAATGTTTGAATCCAGAGTCACGGCACTTTTCACAACTTGCATAATATAGTTGCCAAGGTTCGTTTGAAAGGGCCGGGATTCGGTGGCAGCTTTACAGCGTTCAGCTTGAAAGGATACCCTCTGGTAATTTAACAGTTTGCTATTGAAAATGGCCCAGTCGAAATAGTGGATTTTCCCATTAAAAAATGGTGGATCTTTCCATAGCTATGTTAAATTACCAGAGGGTAACATGTTTAATGCACCATTGGACCATGGTTGTGGCCAACAAAGCCATTGATCAGCTCGGAGTTCCACTGAATCACCAGCCGTGCTGCCATACTTCCTCAGCTCATCTGATTGGTACCTCTTGCCCATGCAAAGCACATCCTTAGCTCGAGAGCTCACAGCTTGGCCAGTTCCAACATATTACAACACATTACAACATATTACAACATATTACAACATACTACTCGTACTCTGCACAAGTTGGCACGGTCGGCAAATGTCGGCAAAGTATCAAACATTACCAAACTCTCTCAACTTTCATTAAATATATTAAATGTACCCTTTTCAAGGTGATGCCCCGTCCGAGCCAGGCATCGGTCCACATGGCTAGAGGCATCTTTGACTTCCTGGGAGAAAAGGAGTTTCTCTGAAAATCTTGGGGGGGAAACAGTCCATCCATTTCTGAATCATCAGCTTCTCTATGAAAATGTATCAACATGGCAATTTGGGGGATATACCAGTCATTTCTAGACACACCCACATACCCCATGTGCCATTTTGAACCTGAATCACTAGTCACTGGTTACTAGATTGAACGCACTCCTGCATACGTTGTTAGATGGCTTCCATTGTAGAGACACACTCTCTTCCACTATACATAAACCTGCTATGTATAATATATATATATTCTATATTATGCACATTTACAAATGTGTAGAAGCCCACTCAGGATACATACCTCAAACGCAACCGTGTTAATTATATATCTTGCGATATAGTGCAAGATTGTTTGAGGCCGCTTCAACTTATCAAAAAAGAGAGTGAGGGTACTTGCAAGAGGCCTGCTCATGACTTCCTCAAATTTATTTCTGGGGGAATACCCCTTGTCATAAAGGGGGTGGGATTAGGTTGAAGCAACATGATGGCATGGCAATACAACACCTGCCATTGCATTGGCACCAGCAGTAACGACCACCTGCAACTGAAGGTCATCAGTTCCGTCATGCCTGCAGAGTAGACCAGTCCAATGTCGATGCCAGGAACGAAAAAGAGACCTGGTCTCTGCCATGGGTTTGCCCACAAGAGTTGCTCGCGTTTTCTCGTATTTGCTGACTCGCTTAGTTGCTGACTCGGCCAATGTTCGGGATATACCCGCCAAAGTGACATTTTTTTGAATGAAGAAAATGATGACGAAACCCCTGAATTTTGGACAAACCCGCATGCTGAAACCACATACTACCGCCTTTCAAGGACTACGTCTTGTCCCAACTCCAGTCATAAGGGGCTTGATGGGATGTAAAAACCCTGCGAGTACCCGCTCAGGAACGCAAAGGCAATGATGACACAACATTAAAAAAGGATAATCCTTGATCTCAACCAATGAACTGCGACAGGTTGAAAGCATAAACTGCAAATTCATCGCTTCTTTGTTCCTCGTTGCATCTTGGTGTGATCTGTGTAACAACCAACAAGCAGCTCCACGCAGCTCCTAACTTGTCGTGACGCATGGGCGGCTTCGAATGCCATCTTTGTTTCTCATTGATGTGGGCTATCAAATCTACTGGTTAATCATAATTGTCCCTACTTAAATTGCTATTGGGGGTTACAGTATGCCCCATTTTCAAACAAATCCATGTGCACTGCAGCCAAGGGTCTCTTAGAATCACCAACCATCAAGCGCTTATCGAAGGACAAGCCCAACATGGCACCAGCAGCAGTGATGTGCCCATTCAATGCTGCCACTGTGGGCACTCCTAGCGTCAAAATACCTCAAGGAAGCACCAGAGGTAAAGCAGGTCACAGTCAAGTCAGTAATTACTACCCTCTGGTAATCAAACATGGCAATTGAAAGTTATCTATATTATCTATACTGTAGATGGTGGTTTAGTGGGAAAATCATCCATAAATAAATGTTCTTGTTTTTCATTGCCATATTTCATTGCTGTAAGCGGAGTATAGATTATTTATCACTACAGCTGCAGTACCTCGCATGATGATATATATATATATATATTTTATGATATAACCATACCGACCATGATGGATTCTACAACTAGTTCCACCAGGATATGGTCACCGTGATGAAACATATGTTTTTTTTTTTCTGGTGCTTTTACATCTCCCAGCAAGAACTGCAGCAAGTTGCGACACATCAACTTCTCAGCGTCGGTCTGAATCTGGGTGGACTGGTTTACATTGGCAGAGATGTACCTCACCAAACCAGGATGTGGGTCAACATTTCAACGGTCATTGCCATATTCAAACATGAGATGTTTGACTAACAAAACTGGCCAGAATCAGTGGGGAGGGATTAGAGCTTAAACATGTTTAAACCATTCCTGGTTGGTGCAGCTGACATTGAGATGAAGAGTGCTGGAAACGTTGGGCGGCATCACCATTGCAAGCCCAGCTCGGTATGCTCTTCGAAAGCGCTGACAAAATGGACACGTTGTATACGGGCACGATTCGGCAATTACATGCAATTACCATCATTTGATAATCTGATACATCATTTGGCATTCATTTTACCCTCTGGTAAACTAACATAACTATGGAAAATCACCATTTTCAATGGGAAAATCCCCTATAAATGGTCATTTTCAATAGCTATGTTAAATTACCAGATGGTACTCCCATGAGAATTGAAGGGTTGGTCCCAAATGGTGGCTTTCAAAGGTCTTCAACGAATGCAACATGCCATCGACCCATCGACCCATGGGTTAAACAAACCCCACGCCCAGCAGCTGAAGATCCATGCCGTTGCAAAAGAACTTGCCATCGCCTCCGGTCTTTATTGATGGTTTGTGATAGTTTATGGTAATTATCGATGTAATCAGTCCAGGATAATTTAGGATACTTTAGGATCTTATGACAAATTATGACAAATTATGACAGCATATGACAGCCGATAGCACAGCAAAGTTGGCATTCCCTGTGATCTTTGGCCCATCGGCCCATCGGCACGCCATCGGCCTGTGACCAGAAGTGCTTGTGCACCAGCGTCCTCCGCTGCATCCAATGACTTGTTCACCTGCAGCTGTGCCGAGTTTCATCAGAAAACGGATACTTTTTTGTGCGTATCCAATTCCATAGCCTACATAGAATTATATTATAGAATTGTACCGTATTGACTGTATTGTCGTTATTTATCAGTTTCATGCAGTTTCTTCATCATGTTGTTACTTTTTGATATTTGTTTCTATATTCACATTCACTTGGGTTTGTCTGAGAATAGGGTATATTCCCAATGAAATAGCCATTTAATAGGGATAATGATCAGCAAAACCATTGGGTTTAGGGGTACACTATTTTCAGACACACCCACTTGACAAAAGATGCGTCACATGGCAAGCAACTGCGTTTTTTGTAAGGCGCACGTTGGAGATCCCAGCCTGCTTGATGAGGGATGGGTTGATGCGATGCTCCCACACACGCGTGCCCCAAGAGAACTGCCCCTCTGGAGATAGAAATCGCACCTCTTTCAGTGTCAGGCGGATAGGGATGTCGGGGTGGATTGTGGCTGACAAAATCTTGTTGAAACATAATATGAACATCAATAACCTGGACATGCATATACACATATACACATATACAAACAAAGCATATTTTGCTCACCTGTTTTGTGCATGTAGTCCCTCATAGTCACTCTCAAGGTCAGAATCCAGAATGCGACCTGCTCCTGGGCCCGGCACCACTGCTACATCATCTACTATCTGAGTGGTGATCAAATCCATGTCATCACCTCACATGACCAAAAGAAGCGTCTTGGCATCATTTCTTCAGAGAAGTATGACATGCCCAAAGGATCCTAAAGGATCCTAAAGGATCCTAAAGGATCCTAAAGGTACTCGCACTACCCTCTGGTAATTTAACATAGCTATTGAAAATCACCATTTTTAATGGGAAAACTCACTATAAATGGCCATTTTCAATAGCTATGTTAGTTTACCAGAGGGTAACATGTTCAATCTTCAAGTCAGGTGGGCCCTCATGGAGGGAAAGGTCTCCGATAAATGGACCATTGGGAGACGAGAAACGCACGGAAGAAAAGCGCCGCCAGCAGCCTGAGGCTGAGTCAGACTGAGTCACAGAACATCAAGAAGATCCACCACAAAACTGATGTTTATAACACTGGTATACACTGCTTATATCTGCTTATATATTGCCAACCCCGGATTATTTTTCACCCTGGTTGATTGATTGTGGTGGTTCCCCCAAATAATTAGCGATAAAAGGCTACTGAAATGGTAGCTCCCAATGGTCAACAGATCCAGCACCATGGTGCTGCCAGCCTTGCCCGAGACGAAATCGGGTCCAGGCGCGTGCCAAGCGTGAAGACGCCTGGGTTCTGCGTCCTCTCCGTCTCTTTATGGAGCCAACATGTTGATCATATTGAAGGATAACAGTGGGAAATCAATGGAAATGGGATGTTTATAGATGTTTATGGATTAGTCTTAGGGAAGATTATCTTGATCATATGGAGGTGTTTGATAGTATGTGGCAGGCTGGGAACAAAGAAAATCCGGCCCTTAAATTGGCTAAACCTTGGATGATACTTTTGGGTTTCAAGAAGTTTACCCTCCGGTAAACATAGCCATGGAAAATGGATGAAAACGGCCCATTTACAAATGATTTAGCTGTTAAATGACCGATTTTCCATAGCTATATGTTAGTTCTGAAGGGTAGGTGCAAGCCCACCATTGTTACAATGGCATCCGAAGTGCCTTTGCCATCGACATGGCTGCCACTCGCGCCACTCGCTACGTGTTGCTGCACGACAGGAGTAGCCACTGGGGCTTGAGAAGCGCACATTTGGCAAGGTAGTGAGGTAGAAATTCGATGAAATTTACTGGAACATGGTGGGACGCAGTCGAATCTATATATGTTTTTTTATTTATTTTTAATATTTTTGTTAGCTTCTCAGAGGCAAATATTACAATAACTATTAATGAATCCATGACCATGATTTAATGGTGTAAGATGATGTATGTCAAGTAAAGTGATATAACGAACAGTATTACATGGTATGTATATATATATGTGTGTGTGTGCGCTATATATACTATATATATATTATATAGTTGGGGTATCTATTTCTTTTTCATTTGGATTCGACACATTGAGATTCTTGGGGGATGATTGGATTGATTCTGCCATCCTTCCAGTGACCAAAGACATCCAAAGACCATGTGGATACCACGTTGAGAGCCACGCTTGCCGCTACCTGCACCAGCTACCTGGAACGCGCTTTGGATACAAATCTAACCCACTGACTCATGAAATTTTAGAATAATGGCTGAAAATTGCTGAAAGCAAGGCCCACTATATAATCTACATATGTATGTGTGTAGGGTTCCATGTTTTTTCGATGCCAGTTGAGATCTTCAGCCCCAGGCCACAAGCAAAGCACGATCTGCAGGGCTGGTGACTGCCGCCTGCTGCGACCTAAAAGCCCATGCCACGGCTGGCGGCTGGCTGTTGATCCATTTTGAAGCAGGGGCACATGATGTGTCACTAATGGTACTAATCAGTTGATCCAGATGGTACTAACATGTAACATGTACTAACATGTGCTAACCAGTTAGTGTTCACATATTATATAAGTAAATCCAAGCTCTATGAGTCTATGAGTGGGTATCAACTGGGGCGGCAACATGGTGAGACCTGCCAAGATGTTGGCGCCTATGTGGGATGCCAGGTGTGTTCCAGCTCGTTGGGGCCTTAGGCAACGAACAGAAGGGAAAGCTTCTGAGTTGAGCTGATCAAGAGGTTTATCAACATATATCAACATCCATTAGCATTGATCAGCATCCATCAAATCACATCAAATCCAGAATCTACATTAATCATGTCGGAGATGTCGAAACCATACATATCCTCATATCCATACTTTGACGCATCGTTCAAGGACACATAAGGACACTATCTCATTCACCTCAGCATGGCACCTGGGTGGCACACTCGGCGGAGCCTGCAAGCAGTGCTAAGCTGGGAAAGGAAGGTTCAGAAAGCTCGGCGGAGACCTAACTTTTCCGAAGTGGATGATGCAGAAAAGACTATAGCATACTATACAATAGGCAACTATGAAAATGGATGAAAATGGCACGCCGTGTCCAAACGTCGTGATTTGAAATGCTGCTCAGCAAAGTGGATGATCTTGCTGAAATGCAGACCACACCGTGGGCTGGTGAAGCTGAAGTGGCTTGCTGTCCAAGCACCTGGGCACCCAGCGGCATGGATTTCCCAAGGGTAACTGATGGGCAAGTGATGGCAACTGCTACAGGCAGAAATGCTGCCCTGCGCACGTCCACTGCACTGTACCAAGCTGGCAAGTCAAGTTTAACAGCTTTGCTCCTGTGTCCCTTGGCTCTCTCACTTGTGAATCAGGATTGCGTTGGTGACTCCTGGTCAGTGATGCGTTGGCTGATGTTGGCTGCATTGTAGTTTTCTTCAAGCAAACTCATGGCCCAACCTTGCATCCAATCCAGCAGCAGAGGATCGCGATCGCCTGCCATGGAACAATGCGGAGGATGCAAACAGTGCCTGAACAGTGCTATGCAACACCCGGAATTCCTGAACAATCGGACGGTTCCATCCGTTTCCCATCCGTTTCCCATCCGTTTCCCATCCGTTTCCCATCCGTTTCCCATCCGTTTCCCATCCGTTTCCCATCCGTTTCCCACACATCCAATGCGAGAACCCTCCGGCTGGACCAGCCACCTTTCACCCTTCTGCGCTCATAGCTGGCCAACAGCGCCTCCGGAGAGATTTGAACATTCAATTTTATTTCATGCGGGAACCCCCCCCAAAAAAAACGACCATTTGGAAATGGTTTCTACCACCCGTAAAGGGGATGGTTGATTATTTGTCACACTAAATACAAGTATGTATATATATATATATATATATATATATTATAATATAATTGTGTTTTATTTGTGAATATATAGAGCGGTTTGATGATTTTTGGTCTTTCAGATGCTAAGAATGGATCAAAATGGTCTGGTGTTGTTCGGCTTCAAATGCGAGACATATCGAGACTGCTGTGACTTTCTGGGCGCAACTTCCAAAATCAGTCAGTCATACCATACCTTGGCTGGACAGCTGTGGATCTTGACGTTAATTCGTCTTAATTCATCTTAATTCTATAAATTATTATAAAATTGTGTTGCTCAGTGGCCAACCCTTACGTCCATACTGCTATATATACTTCTGATTGCTGACAGATTCAACTACTCGTTCGCTTTCCGCACTGGGGCCATGGCGTGCAAGTCCTGGGGGTGATGTTGCAAGAGCTCGCAAATTAATGCCTCACCGCTCGGGGCATTCTGGGTGGGAAGGCGAGCAGGGAAAAGTCCTGGAGGCTCAAAATCATTGATAATCATTGTGCACTGTGCACAGCCATTTCAACAAAAGGTCATTCCTTCTAAACTTCAATACTTACTTGATCTTACTTGAGCCCTAGCCGACTAGCGGACCTACAGCCATGGGATGGGATTTTTGTTCGAGCCTGCGGCCCTTTGGAAAAGTGCGAGAAAACGCGGTCCGCTGGGGCTCTCCCGGCCTGAGTTGCTAATGACATCAACCAAATTATGGCCAATAGCCGCCCTCAATAATGGTTCATGAATCATTGTTAAGCATCAAATATTAGATCAAAATTGTGATTGCTTGTTGTTGGTTAATATGGTGAATTGGTGTTACTTGTCGTTTTCCAATTGGTTATATCTAGATAGTATATGGATATAGTTAATAATCCCTCACTAAAACATATCATAAAACAGAAGTCAACAGAATTCACCAGTTCGTTACAATAATCCCTCAATAACACCAAATCCAAGCGACTCGTGAGGGCAAGTGTCTGACAACTGCCATCAGATGGTGACTGGAGATTCCTCCCCAGGCTTCCCTGCCCAGTCGTCCACAGTGAAATTCATTGGCCAACAGCCCGATCTTTGGGGCTGTCCATCGTTTGGAAATCTGTCCTGAGATGTTCATGCCAGGAATGTCATCTTCCTTCTCAAAGTGAAGGTCTTTATGATATTTTATGATCTTTATGCTTGCATTGGCCGCATTAGTCTTGCGCGGACCTTCAGTTATGTTTCTCACAGGCCCCGAAATCACAATGTTGAAACCTGAAGTTACGTCGGATAAGATAAACACATCAAACTATCAAACATTGGGACGATCTGACACCAACAATTTCAAATACTTACAAAATTGTCCCACCCTCGCAAGTTTACACTCTAACCTCTGCTATGTTTCCTTCGCCCATATTTCAACACAAGCACCTGGAGGTTTCGGAGCTGTTACCCACGTCTCAATTCAAAAAAACTCGCGGCTGCGGCATCGGAACAGCATCATGAAGCAAGCTGATTAAATGCTGATAGCTGTCAGCAGTGCCCTATGAGATTCTATGAGATGTCATTTCTTTCTGGCTTCCAGTGTTCACCCCATCGTTTTGTGGGAGCCCTTGGAGCCCTTCTCATTTCATGTTCTTTGCTTGAATTGTCCCAGCTGGACGAAAATGACAAATTGGTTGCAGCCGCCGCAACCGCTATTTCCTGCACAAACGCTCCGGGTTCGGTTTTTCCAATTGAGCTGCATCTGCAGCATGTGAATTTAACTTGCATCATTCAGCAGTTGAATTTAACTTGGTTCATTAGATCTTGCATGATCAGCGCATACCCTGGGCTCCAATGGCCCCACTGGACATGACTTTTGGTCCGATTGCGATGATCAGCATTTAAAAAACAACTCACAGAGCGCTGGAGAAGCTGTTGGCCTGCAAAGCGGGCCAACAGCTGGGTGGGTAAGGTGGGTTATGTAACACGTTGATGTTCCCCATTGTTCCCCCATCTAATTAAATTTATAGAAATTATATGATTTTATCCATCAGGAACCCCAGGTAGCCTAGTACATCCTAGTACCATCTACCTGAATCTACATATACTCTGCTGGCCCACCTGGACCATGACCACCTTTCAACTGAGCTCCGGAACTTGTTCTCCATAGCCTTAGGCGCTGAAAGGATCGGGATCTCTTGCGGATCCCGGTGGCTTAGAATATAAATGCCAGAAAACCCGTCAAAATACATGGAAAAAAACTGAAGTAACCCTGTATAAGCCTCTACTTACATGTATATCATGTATCGAATATTGATTTGCGATGATCTACATCATATCATTAATATATCTATCTATATATATATATATACATACTTATCATGATTTATTCATAATCTCATTTCCATATTACTCTCTGGTAAACTAACTTTACCATGGAAAATCACCATGCTATTCATGGGAAAATGGTCCCACTCTTTCGACTGGGCCATCTGCAGCTCCGGTGAATCCGAGACACAAATCACCTCACCCTCCGCCAACTCCATGTCATCGTCGTCACAGGTGATCTGCGGATAACATGCGCATCCCAGCATCCCACGAAGCCGAAAAAACGTCGGTCAAACCGGGGCATTTATTGGTGCACTTGGGACCATAGAATTTGACTGTTCAATATATGTTACTCTATTTTCATATATACATATTGGGATGGGATTATATACAATAATCTATATTAGTGCGAGTGATCTTTGGGCCAAGTGCATTCTGAAAGAGCTTTTATGATTGAGTATTGGCATGCTACAATATCTGATACTTACTGTATAATTTTAATTATCCTTTAAATGAAAAGTGTGGTAAACTAACCATCCCCAATAGAGTCTATGTGTTGAAAAAATATTGTATTGTATTTTTGGGCGGCATACCCTATTTGAAATTATGTATATATATATGTATATATGTAAATCTATATATATATGTGTGTATATATATAATTATATATGTATGTGTGTATATATATGCATATATATATACACATGTGTATATATATATATTATATTTATCACAAACTACTATGGAAAGCAAACTAAAGACCCTAAGTGGTCGTGGTGATTCAAAATAGGGGTATATGGTATATATTGGTATACTGTATTACTACCCAATATCTATTCGTAAACCTTTTTTTTGGAAGAAATTCATGGAAACTCCGCCTTGGGTTGTGGTATAGGTACCCCTCTTAGGCCCAGACGGAAGTCGCAGCTACAGGCAAAGGTGCAAGTTCGCGAGTCGTACCTGGAGAATGAGAGGAACCTTTCAAAGCCAGGTTTTTCTATACATGGTCAATGGCAACCAATAGGAATTTATGGTTGACAGGTGTTGACAGTCCCCTGATACCATCTCTCTCAGATCTCTTTGGAGCTCATTGCTACGTATATATATATATATTATTATTATTATTATTATTGTTATTATTATTATTACACTAAATTGATTTGGACATATGTTGACCACGCAGGCCGGGGGGATGCATGGTGTTCGATGGTTGGCCGCAATGATCTCACGCCTCGGAATTCGTCAAAAGAAAGCAGCACTTTAGATGATACAGTACCCCCTGGCAATGAAACATGGTTTGCTGTGAAAATCTGGACATCTATGAAATCCATCCCCATTTCCTTCGATTTTCCCAGCATTAAATTACTTTACTTCGAGTTATCCCCACCATGACATCTATACGTTTTGTTACTGGCAAATCTTCTGGCATTCTATCTGACATATCTTCTGGCATTTTATCTGGCACATCTTCTGGCATTCTATCCGGCATATCTTCTGGCATTCTACGAGTCCGGGGGGTAACTTGCCCCAAAATCTATGAACTCACCCCACCGCATGGCACACCGCTTACCCCACGACCACAAGAACTTACGCCATGTGCAAATCACCATGGCACACCGGCCCTCACGGATAGGTTTTTGGATTGGTTTGCTATTTTCCTAAGGGATTTGGTACATTTTACATCAGTTCGTGAATTCTTTGACCTCACCCCAAATGTCAAGGAACGCATGGCACACCTACAAATTGTTTTCTATCAACCCAAGTTCTCAGATGT
>Ga0126342_10018218_pt1 | contig 12057 bp, 12 predicted proteins | sample Cyp1metagenome_FD_92528 | JGI IMG/M metagenome (GOLD analysis project Ga0126342, IMG submission 92528) | Coral microbial communities from Lord Howe Island, Old Settlement Bay, Australia - Cyphastrea 1 metagenome | ecosystem: Host-associated > Invertebrates > Cnidaria > Coral ... | reverse complement strand
TGGAGAAGGTTTTTGATTTTTTTCAACCCCAAAAGTTGTTGGGCACAATAGAGTACCATCCAAACATTCATATTATTGAGTAACTGAGCCACTCATGAGGTACCCCCTTGAAAAATTGTTTGGGTGTTGTTTTTAAATAAGGGTTTAATAATGCATCTAATTATTTGGAAAACCTTGCATTTGAAAGCTTCAATAAAAAAATGAAAAATTGAAAACATTTTTAATTGATTTAAAAATAAATTCAAAAATAGGAAAAAAAAAACTAAAAAAAATTGAATCAAAAAACATCCAAAAAAATCTGAAAAAAACTTGCCACAATAGAGGCCCCCCCCCCCAAACAGCATGGAACTGAATAAGGAGGAAATTTTTGCCACAATAGAGTACCATGCTACTAATCAGGTGCTAACATTATATGGATTTATCAGTCTCCTCTTTCACCCTGTTCAGGTCGTGAAGAATGATGAGATAGAGGACTTGAGAGAGTCATTACACAGAGGTGGAGTGATAGCCAGAAAGAGCGTGGGAGAGCCTCTCGGCCTCTCGGCTTCATGAGGTCGCAAAGAATCACCCGGCCATTCCTGATATTTCCCGACAGCCATCGACAGCCATCGACAGCCATCGACAGCCCATTTCTGTTGATCATTCTCTGCAAGGTTTCTGAAGGGCTTCCGCATCGCGGTGCTGGCAAGACTTGAAGCTTAAAGCATTCGGCATCACCGGCTTGAAGGCCGGGCTGTTAGGTGGGCTCCCTTGGGCACTCTGATATCATTGGGGAAAAGACCGCTGAAATGGCACTCCCACAGTGTCCAAGTACACGATCTCATTTCGATATACTTGGATGAATAAGCTTGGGCAAGCTTGGGCATACGGGGCCCTCCATGTTTCCCTAGATGCACCTTTCATTTCAGGATGGTGATGAAGTTGATCCGCGATTGGCATCTGTGGTGCAGGACTCCTTGGCGGGAAGCACCTGGGCAAATATCCGCCACGCGGTGATAGGTGGTATAGTATCTTCGACGTGCTTGATTCAACTTTTAAGCCAAGGCAGAGAAGACGACAGAGATATTCGCTTGTATGCTCGCCCCCGGTGCTTCGGACGCACTTGCTTGTGGCACAGGAACAGATACAGGAGCTGCTTAGGTGGCTGGTAGATGGCATTTGCAGTTTTCAACTCTGTCTTTTAATTCGACACTCCAAACAACATGAAAGTACTATGACAAACTATGATAAACTGATGATACATATTTGAAAAAGTAACAAACACCATTTATAATACACGGACCTATTCTTGCAAGGTCTTCTCGCACCTTGTTCAAGAAGGCAGACACTCATCCAAGGTGATATGTGCCTGAAGAGACGGTCCGAATCGGCAGATGCAGGGCGGTTCCAAACATCTCCAAACAGATCTAAATTCTATGCCTTTGATCCCGGCGATTCTGAAGGTTTTGAGATTTTTGAGACGCAAACGTCAAGGCCATGGTTCATAATGGATATATATATAATATGATATAATTCAGATTGCCCTCACTGTGATTATCTGTGATTTATGATCCACTCAGATCTGCTCTTTGAACAAAATGGGGTGAGTTGACCTGGTAGTAGGTGTGTATATATATATATAATTATATATATAATATGTATATACATATAGTAGAAATATAGATGTGAGATGTGAGAAAACATCTGATCGAAGTAGCGGTTGCACGTAGTTGCACCATGAAACAGTCAGGTGAATCAATTGAATCAGGCTGAACACTGCCCGTGCACCACCGGGAAATAAAACCGTCAATCATCCATCAGTTTTCGGAATCACTCTTGCTGGATGAATTCGGAGAGGTATTTCTGCGATTGAAACATATGGGTGGCTACCCCGAGCATCCCGAGCCTCACAGATTTTCCAAGAAGTTCAGAGATTGCCTGAGAAAAACTGCGAAGGCAAGCTGTCAACGGCTTTGGCTGAAGAGATCTACAAGAATGAGGAATGAGATAATCTGGGAATGGTCGTAGAGCTCTATCCCAAGAGCATCATGGGGCAGCCTCTTGTCATGTGTTCGTTTGTGCGGGATTATGATTTTGCATGATTTTGCATGATTTCGAGGATAATTGCCTTGAACAATTGCCTTGAATTTGTCATTCAGGGTTTCTTTTTTGGGGACACTTTATCAATCTTTATACAGTTTAATCTTTATACTGTTTATACTTATTATATGCATTTTGGAGGCGGAGGGTTTTGGACCTGAAAGTAGACACACTCAAAGGCCATCAAGGGACCTGGAATGGGTCATACAAAAGCTGTTAATTCCAGATAGACAATTCCCAATCAGTATTACCCTCTGGCGATTCGACATAGCTGCACATAGCTATGGAAAACATGATTTATGAATATTTATGATGATTTATCCATAAAAAAATGGGTTGTTTTTGATGATTTTTCTCCAGTCCAAACGATCCAAACGTGAAGGTATCAGGGCCAAGCGCGAGCTCCGAGCGGCCTTTCGGCAGATGGCTGAGTCTTGGTACACTTGGAACTTGCTACGCGATAGCAACACAGATGGGTCTGTAAATGGAGGATTAATCTCCCATTTAATTATATCAATTTACTATGGCAATTGTAGTATGGAAATAGATGGAACACGATGATCAGCCAGTGGATTTGGGGTGGTACCCTATTGTCAGACGAACCCACATCTCATTTTCTGAACTTCCAATCTCCAAATCCCCAATGTGCTGAAAATCACTGCATCTCGAGAGTGCAAAAAACGATGAACAACGTCGGCAAACGCTAGTTCATGCTGTGTTGTTCGATGTTGTTTTCGCTGTTTGTTAAGTTCGTGTCATTCAGCTTGCAACTGCAACTGATATTGTGGGCAAGGACCACGTCCTCCTCACAAATCTCAACCACAAGAACACACTCGTGGCAGATGTGGCTGAGCTCCTGCTTGAAGCTCTGAACTAGGGCCTTGGGACAACATTTTGTGAGATGCGGTATTTAGTTTTGATATGTTTTTAGTCGATGTAGAGTAGATTTAGATCTTGAGGGTTCGTGCATCTAGCTTCTCCAAATTGAGATTGTGGAAAACATTATGAAATCACCACAACATACCAACCCATCAGTTCCCGTGGTAAATCGGATAAAAGATCTCAAACGAAGGGGACCTGAATCGGCTTCAGCCCATGCGGTACTGAGCAGCGCTGCTCAGCCGAGCTGACGCTTTGGCAGCCGCAGTGGGCTTAGGAAAGGTGCAAAACGGTCACGTCCATGGCCGTGAAACTACCAGATGCATCCATGGATAGCAATCTGCAATCGCTGCCAAGAAATAGACAGCATATATCAGCATATAAACAGATAGAAACGTGTCATAGTATTTCTTTATATTTCTTGAAGTTTCTTGTGGGCTTTGGCCAGCGGCTTCTTTTAGGAAGTCTTGGGCACCCCCGTGCAAAGTACTGGGGTCCCAAGGAGTGTACAGCTCACAGGTGCATCTTGTTGAAAAGAAGATGTGCCGCAATTCGGTGCATGTAACTCCCAAAGGCAGGTGACGCAACATTTTTGATTCAAATCAGTTGCAGCTGTGGTGGAGTCTTCGAGTCATCTTGGAGTCTAAGCATTCTGGTCCAGCTTGCACTGCAACATGATCAAGATGGTGCAGATGTACTTGGTGGTGCACTGTGCAACTTGGTGCACGTTCATTTCTGGCTGTTCGCACGATCGCGCCATTCAGCTTGTTTCAACAATGACACGGCGGACTCTAGATGAGGATGTAGCATTTTCATTGCATTTTCTACTTCGCTTGGATGATTTGAATTTGACCTACCCAAGGAAGTGGAGATCCCCTAGCAAAAAGTCAGTCCAGTATGTAAAGTCATGTCCATTGTCCAGTCGAAATGCGGGGTTTCACATGGTTTCACACCGCCTTGGGTGGAGTCCAAATCCGTAGAGGTGCAAGGCTCGCTGCGGGCATGGATTGTCATGGATTGTCTACCCCCATTGAAAGGACAGAGGAACTCAAGGTTCTGGAAATTGGAAGGGCGAAATTCAGGGCGATCTTGTTGAGCTTCTGCAAGTTGTCTTTCCTCTCATGAAGTGCGAGTAGATTCTAGCCGTCGGATTTCTCAATGAATCCACTCAGCTTGCGAAAGCAGATGCAAAGATAATGCAAGCCATGCACGGCACGCGCACCTCCGTGTCCGTATCCCACATCCAGGAACACTTCGCCAAATCAAAGTCAAATGAGCACATGGAAACTTATTATGGGCGACGCAAGCCTGCAGCAAGAAACGAAGCATCAACATCGAGGTTGTCAATGGCAGTGTTTGCAGTGGGAATGATTTACGTATATTTACGTTTTGAAGCGTCAACAGTCAACGGAAGAATCAAGAGACCAGTGACATCCAGTGATCTTTGCCATGCGGGGATTCTGGTTGCTGGCCGCTTGGTCGCTTCGCGAAGCGGCTGGAGCAGATCAGAGTGAGAATTGTGGGATTTGGGCCGCTGCTGGTGAGTGCACTCGAAATGCGGCCTACATGCTCAAGGCCATGGGCCCATGGGCGGCTGTGCCATGTGCCAAGAAGAGTATTGTGGGTGGTTTTCTTGGATACAGATGGATACAGTATAGTTGGAAAACATTGGAAAACCAATGGCCACCTGGATTTGAGATGATTTGAGTGGGTTCCGGAGTAATGTCACCTCCACACTCGTTGATCTCGTTGCATTGTCCCAGGCTTGCTCAGAAAGCTGCAGCTCAGTCAGTTCCAAAGAATCGCCCAAATGCCGTGAGTGGGCAGATGCAGGCGAATGTAGCAGAAATGCTGCTTTCATGCTCAAGGACACGCTGTGGGGTATGATGCCCTGTGCCATACTTGAAGAAACTTGGAACATTTCACCACCTGGGGCAGGAGTCACTAGGATCAGAGAGAGTGATCTGAAATGAACAGATCCTGCAGCCCCCACATGCGCCACATCGTCCCGTGGAGGAGTGTGGCAACTTCTGTCCATCCGAAAAAGGCGAGATGGAAGAGTGCGAGCAGTGGGCTCGCGCAGGCGAATGCGATCGGAACCCTGAGTTCATGCTGAAGAAGTGTGCTTCAAGTTGTGGCAGCTTGAAGCAGGACCACTGGAAATCTGGGAATCTCTGCGGCACTCTGCGGAGTGTAAGTTGAGTTGAAGTTTCATGCTAAGATGGAAATTGCAGGTGCCAAGGTCGTAGTGACAGTATATGACAGTATATTGATCATTAATGACCCATCCTTTGGGTCAGATGTGTTGCCGTTTGCCATGCCTGAGGCCTCAGACTTTGAAGGTCACATCCCAAACCATCCCAGAATCGGCTTAATTACATGAGGCTAAATTTGCATCACTTTGGGGGTAACAACATATATGAACATATAATGTAAGTAACCATAGTTTCCCCCAAAAGTTCCCTTAAAGAAAGTGCCTTGAATCAATGCATTGATACCAGGCAATGCGCGAAACGGTCGCAGGAGCCTTTGAGACAGGCAGCCGAAGCCTCAAAGGCAGAAGCTCGCGCTGTCAAAGCAGAGGCACAGCTACAAGCAGCCAGGAAGGAAATCGAGGCGCTTGGCGGCTGTGATATGCTGTGATGGTGATGACTTGTCATGATTATATGGTAATGATCAGTAATGAACAGACATGATTAGTATTGATATCATACATTATCATACTGATTTCCAATACCATCGAATCATCATGAATCACCTATATTATTCATTTATATTGTTCATCTACAATTATTAACCCATATAGTCCATATATTCCATGATCATTGAAGATCATTGTTAGCTTTCTGGTGCTATTGTCAATCTTGCGCCAGGAGATGCAGCGATTTCTATCTGAGGCCAACAAGCTGGCACTCGAACAATCAGAGAAGCAGCACCTTGGATGTCGGATCTGGGAGGTTTAGCTGCGTGCAGCAGCTGATGTGTGATATTGGATGATGTTGGCACATATAAACACAATCCATGCAGACAGACGGACAGACATACATACATACATACATACATACATACATATATATATATATATGTATAATTTGATATACACATACATATTTCATCATATTTCATCTGCACTACACAGTATATTATACGGACTGATCACGTGTAGAGGGAAGAGCTCCCACGGAGGGAAATTACAAACATTACCATTGGGTTAACTTCCAAGTGTTGTGGAATTTCACATCATCAGACCAAAACACCCTGGGGCTTATTCTTTGGGCATGCTGGTATGAGGCCGCCCAAAATCCCACTTGCTTAGAATCCTTGCTGAACTGCAGACCATATGTATTATGAATTGATAACACACCCTTGGATTTCCAAGTGAAGCCTTATTTGCCTTAATAGATGCCTTACTTAAGAATAAATGCCCCAAGACCCGGATGACTTCTTTTCGCACGTGCAAAAAAGAAGTCGGGGCATCATTTCCGATGTCCTCTTTTTGTGAGTAGGGAAATAGACAAACACACACAAACCCACACAAATAATCCATTCAACACGCATAAACAGACCTGTTGTCACTTGTTTTTCGAAACAGGTGGGGACCTCGAGTAACTCCCAAGAACCATTGCAGTTGCTGTGATCTCATCAGATCTTACTCACTGAGGCACGAGCAGAAGATACGGAAGTTAGATCTGGCAAGGACAGTGGCAGAGGAGAAAGAGAAGCAACTCAGAGAGGTCCATGGTCGTTGGAGAATCTCTTTAGGCTACCATTTCTGAATTGTTAGGCATTTTTGGGCACTGTTAGACATGTTGGTGAGCGGACGTGGGTACGTGCATATGCACATAGTTGCGCTCTGCATAGATTAGCGAGATAGCTATATAGGAATAGGGAAAGATGGATCGAGATAAATAGGGATGATAGGTTGGATGGATTGGACTAGATCAGCTCAGGTCAAATCCGACACTTAGAGATGCGAGAGATTAAAACAGACACGCCAAAGCACATGTTTAAAAAGTTTAACAACAGTGTGATGTGACTATCTGATGCAAGCCTTTGTCCTTTGCCGAAACCTTTTGCCAGGCCTTGGAGAGCTCAAAGTCCCGGACGGCCATCTTGGAGGAACAGCTGGCAGCCTTGAAAGCTGACATGGAGAAAATCACCAAGGAAAAAGGAGAGAAATCCCCAGCACGGCCACGGACTCCGCCTGCGCCTCGGAAAGTGGGGGGACCCAGCTACGCCTTGGTGGTGCCGGAAGAGAATGAGACGCTTGGATCTGAGATTCGATGGTGTTGTGACCCATTCCCTTCAGACTTCGTTTTTTTTTTCGACCGGGGGGCTATTTGCATGAGAAGACATGGCCATTTGAAAGCCCACACTTGAACTTGAACCAATAGTTCTTAAGACAGATGGCGGATTTTCCACATGGATCTGGTAGATCACAAGGATAAGGGTGAACTTTTAATTAGATTGGCCTGCCCTCGCCAGAGTCTTAATATGTCTTAATACTATAGCGTAACTATGAGTGCAATAATGTGCAATATTTGATTGTGAGAGTGATTGTTTGCACAGAACATCAAAATGCAGCCTTTTCGCTTCTGAAATCACAGAAATATTGCGGGTTCAGCCCCAAATTCTGCCACTTCTGTCCCCAGCAAAGGACAGCGTGTGAACAGTCGCTGCATCGGCTTTGTGGGGGTAACTTGGATGGGCAACGGCCCGATCTGGCTGAAGTGCTGCAAGCATGTCAGCATGCTGTGAAGGAGTTGGTGTTGTGGTCCTTTCCGATCGCTCAGCTTAGCCGGGCTATACATTAGACAATATCGGCGACGGTGATAAAAGTTGCTTCCCACACTGAGACATTTCTAGAGACACTCCTTTGATGTGCTGTAGTTGCATGTCATGTCAGCATGTCAGCATGTTTACCCCATGTAGCTGGGGGATGATACTGGCTGACCCTGCAGGAGATTGAGAAGGAGATGAAGCTCCGAGCCATTATCACCAGCCCTATTATTGAAGCACCAAGGGATCGCGAAGCGTGCCCAAGTCAACCACAAATCGTGAGATCTGAAGGTCAGAGATTGAACGAGGATGAAGAGCTCTTGTTCTTTTTCTCAGGTCAAGTGCTGTGTGATGGCAATTGCTCCTCTGGGCTCATGCTGTCATCTGTGAAAGCTGCCTTACAACAGTCCTTTCAGCTATTTCTTGATGGTTTCCTAGTGGCCCTCAACCATGGCTTGGGTGCAGACCCTGACAAGGGCCGGGCAGCTGCCTCGCATGCCAGCAAGATTTTCCGACGTCTCCGGGAAAAGCTTTGGACAAAGATTACATCCAAGCTAGCTGTTCTGGAGGCAGCGATGGAGAAACTTCATCCGCAGGTGTCTGAAGTCAAAGCTCAGGTGTTTGATACCACCAGCACTTTGGCACAGAGTAGCAAGGAAAAGATGGAGAATGCCTTCAACAAGATCACTTTAGCCTTTCCTGCTGAGCACCAGACATTCTTACCAAAACCATCGTCATTGCCAGAACAGTCTCTGGTGTTGGTATGGTTTCTTGCAGTAGCATTCGTTTGCTCGAGGCTCTTGACCGTCGCGATACGGCTCAGCGTCAAGCTCTTGGTGGTGTTGCCATGCCACGTGTTGCGGGTCACCTGTCGATGCTGTTTACGTTGCTTGTGTCCCTGCGAGCGGAAGAAAATCCAAAAGGTTTAGGTAGGACCAGGTAGGACAAGCAACTATGCTGAGGTTGCTGGCACACCTGTATATGTATCATGTATATATGTGGAATCATTTTCACTTGGGGCAGTGGCGTTGCGAAATTCCGCGACGGGACATGCCCGTTGGATGTACAAAATGGCATTAATCCACGAGCGTTGCCCATATCAAAAGCTGTGTAGATTCTCGGAGCATTTTCAGTGAAAGGTTCGCACAATTTCGGACGGGTAGCATCAGGTAGCTCCTCCAACATATCTCCAACATGTAGGACAATTTCAAAGTCCATCTCGCTATGCCCTTGTCATCTCCCAGCTGCTGTGCTGGAAAGTTGCGCTTTGCCATGCTTCGCCTAACACCGTGCAGGCGACAAGATGGGCAATGACCACGTGCCGAGCCAGCAAAATGGATCAAAGTGGGTTTTCTGCTGACCTGTTCAACCCGTTCGTGATCAGATTCCGATTTTCAGACACGAATTTGTAACAAATTGCTAAAAATTGACAAATTGCTAAAAATTGCACAGAGTTGCTAAACAATTGCGAATAATGACTAGTCTATAATGGCTGCGTTTGGCGATGCACGAGGGAGATTTATTGGCTGCTACCGTGGCCATTTCAGCTGACGTGGAATGGCTGGAGCAGCGCCACCAGGGGCACCGTTGGGCACCGCTGCGGGCCAAGGAAATGTCAATTCATGATAGTCATCTTAGTTTAGTGGAGGATTGTCGAAACGAAATTTGTAAAGCCAGCTGAACTAGCTGAGATTCATTGAGATTCTCTTCTCTGTCACTTTGGAATACTTTTGAGGATGCCTTCCGAACTGCCCTCTAAGGATGATGCTCTTCTTGAGAAGGGCGCGTTTGCGTTTGGTCCTTGGAAGTTTAGCCGAGGGACATGGATGATCAACACGTGATCAAATATAATCAAACGGATCAATCCGCATCCGATGACCTACTCATGACAGACAATTGCGGAATCAAAAGACAAATAAGACAAGGGATCTACGACAGTCAGTCTAGGGGAGGGGAGAGATGGGAGAGCAATGGTCAGCTGGAACTTGATTTGAACTTAAGCCATCTCAAGCCTGAGATTTGCGCACCTACGACCTTTCAATTTGTCGATTGGATGAGTTTGTAGACCCCAAGCCAGGCATGCATCATTTGGATTCGTTTGGATTTTTACTTTGGGCATCTCGTTTGGCATGAAGACCCCCAAATTTCCAAAGATTGGTTCACACATCTTCTGTTTTGGATTGTTTTGGTGGGTTTCCCGACCTTTGCAGACAATTTTAGTCCTGAAGACAGTAGGACTTTACGGTGGCCCAACCCACGTGTCAATGCCAATATATGCCAATCCATCACCAGGTCCTCAAGTCTTCCGGTGGCGAGCACTGGTCCTCAGTGATGTTTTTTTGTTTGGGGGGGGCAGGGCGAGACATAAATTCACCAAGCGACGACTTTGATTTCGGTTTCTTAAGGTGTTTTTTTGGTGATCGAGCAAAGTCTGTCAATTCAACTAGGGGCTCGAATTGTTTCGAGATGTCTTGAGAAACATTGAGTGGGAGAGCGTTAGATGGCATTGAAGTGAAAGGCTTTTGCCGGAGTAGCTGACCGTCCAGCACTTCGTTTCTCGTCGGGCTCTTGACATTGCTGAGACTGGAGACGGGTAAACTTGCTGCGTTCATGCATTGTTTGCAGAATATGCGTTCTCCTTTGATGGAAAGGCGGGGACGTGTCGCTTTGCTTGCCCTATGTGGTGCGGGTGACGGGCTTGCTTTTTCGCACGTTCCGCTGGTGATTTTGGATGAAATAAGGATCAGGCGATCATACTGCATCATACTGCCAGATGTCGCGAACGGTTTCTTTGTGAAGCCCTGGTCACCAGGGACGGGGGCCGTGGTTTATCATTCATATCATTCTTTACGCGAACTTAGGAGGAACTTTGGCAGTGAAAGCTGAAGTGCACAAGTGGCTTTGGGACTGTGCAATGCAATGCCTCGATCAAATCTGCATGGGCGCCACTTTGATCAGCAGTCGTGTTGGTGATCTCCAGGACGAGTTGCGCGAAGCAGCGCACCCGAACCTGGCAAAAGAGCCTGCGACTGAACTTTGTAACAGTATGTGTATAGTATAATATATATATATATATATTTATATATATATATATTTGTACAAATATTGTATTGTAAATATTTGTAGTATGTAACTAGTCGTTGCATCTTGTAGCCTTGCTGAAACAATATGAAACAATGAGATTGCGCTGCGAGCATTTGCCATGACATGCCATGATGTTGGATCGATAAGAAGACTGCAAGTCTTCAGCCTGCAAAGTGCAAACAGATGCAAAGAATATATTTACTGCAATTGCAATATCTTACCAATCTTACCAGATACTGATACTAGTATCATGATTGTATACTTGTATGTAATAGAATGGATTAAAATGGTGTACTTCCTCAAAGATGAACAACTTCTGTTTTTCTAAGGCGTGAGGCGTTGGCTGTGGAACATGAGCGCCGTCGCCAAGAGGAGGTGAACAAAATATCCGCCAAGTTCTTCATGATTCATGAGAATTCTTGATGTATATGATGTATACTGTATATCTACACTATATTGTATATATATATATTGTATTTGTATAATATTTATTGTATATCTATTATTGTATGTCTATTGTATATCTATTGTATATCTATTATATATCTATTATATATCTATTGTATATCTTGTGTCTAATGGTGTAATATTTTGATAATATGCAGTGATACATCTTGTATCTTCACAGTGTTGGGAACCATACTACTTTATATTTATTAGTGTTTTACATGTGGCATCAACTTTCACCTAAATTTCCCCAAGAAAACTGGTTGGCAGAGCTGCAGACCCGCCCTGGCACTCGCGCAGGTGGAGAGGCTACGAAGTGAGGCCGATATAGCAACTTCAATGCGGTGTGGGCATAGAATTCTGGCAACTTTCTGCAAACTTCTGCGAAGCAAAGTGTATAACAATAGAAGCAGAAGCATTTGTCTTGCGGATGAGGTGCGCGAACTGTGCCGCGTTTGAGCCTTTATAGACATCCTGTTGATGCCTTTCACTGGCTTCATCCTGGAGGCGTCAATATGGCGTTTGCTGCAGCTTGCCTTTCTCATGCTACCGCTCGCAATTTATTGGCCGGCATGGACCCAAGCTGGTGAGATGCCAAACAGCCAGAGCACAGCGAAGGATCGATTTGAAAAGCCTTTGTCCCAATTGCAATGTGAAAAAAGAACATTACCCAACAGCCAACCCAGGGTAGCGTTTCTATATGTTTCTATCCTCAGCTAAAGCTAGCTAAGCGGTGTTTGAGACTCCAGACGCACCGTTCCCGAGGTCTGGTTTATGGACCCCACAACG
>Ga0126342_10018217_pt1 | contig 12057 bp, 15 predicted proteins | sample Cyp1metagenome_FD_92528 | JGI IMG/M metagenome (GOLD analysis project Ga0126342, IMG submission 92528) | Coral microbial communities from Lord Howe Island, Old Settlement Bay, Australia - Cyphastrea 1 metagenome | ecosystem: Host-associated > Invertebrates > Cnidaria > Coral ... | reverse complement strand
TGGTAGCCTCTTAAAGAATGCGAACCAGGGCAAATTTCAGCCTTAAAGAATCTAACCCCAATGAACCAAGATTGCAACACAGTAGCCAGGTATGTCCCTTTAAAAAATTGGAGACCCAAGTTGTACACCAAGGGGTGCCCCTTTAAAGAATTAGATACCCAAGTTGAAGTCAAGCATGAAATATTCTGAATATTTTTAAAATTTTGGATAAAAAGTTCATTTTTCAACATATTTTGACCAAAAAAAACGAAAAAAAAAACTTTCAAAATTTCATTCCAATACCTTGAGAATAACCCACTGAATATTTTAAACCTCATTATGGATTAAATTTATGGATAGAAATCTCATTTTTCAACATATTTTAACAAAAAAAACGAAAAAAAAAAATTCAAAATTTCATTCCAATACCGTAAAAATAACCCACTAAATGTTTTAAACCTCATTGTGGACATAATTTATTAATAGAAATTATTTTTTTTAATTTATAAAAATAACATTTCTCATTTTGCACCATTTTCCCGTTGTGTTTTCCCCCCTTTGGGTTTCCCCTTGGGGTCTCCCCGTTGTATCTTCCTCGTTATACCTCCCCGTTATATCTTCCTCGTTGTACCTCCCCGTTTTAGGGTCGAAGTTCTCGGGCAAGGCTTTCCGCCATTTACATGCATTTACGGGTATCTCCAAAAGCGGCAAGCATTTAATACACAATCCCAAACATATCAAAAAATCCAAAAAACAAATTCCTGGAATCTTCCTAAGAAGGCCTCTTAAAGAATAGGAAACCGTCAAACAACAAGATTTCCTTAAGAAATATTTTTTTTTTTTTTGCCGGCCAGGTATATTCCTTAAAAAATACAATTTTTTTAAAATATCATTATCCTAAATGCTTAAGGAAAGCCTCTTAAACAATATAATACCGTCAAACAATAAAATTTCCTTAAAAAATAAAATTGTTTTTTTTTACCGGCCAAATATGTTCCTTAAAGAATATAATTTTTTAAAAATATTATATCCTGGCTTTTTTAAACTAAATTCCCAGGAAAATTATTATTATTTTTTTTAATAATTCTCGAATATATTCCATTAAGAATTTTTAATAAATTTTTGCCCATTTATTCGATCATATACGATCATCAAAATATATATAAAATATAAATATCCCTCAAAATCGGTACGAATACGGATGGTAATATTTTTTTTTATTTATAATTTTTCCTTATCATATGATATATTTCATAACCTAAAAAATGTTATAGCCAAATTACCACGGCATAGCGACACCTATCCACGTATATGAATATTTTTTTCATGAAATTCCTGTGGATTGTAACGCTTTGCACCGTTTTTTTATCTGTCTTAAACCTGACACAAAGCGTTGTAAACCGCACTACCGCATGGCACACCATCAATTTGACCTCTAGAAGACCAGGAGTTCTACATGTCATTCTCATTGGCGGACTCTCATTCCTACCCTGGGAAAAAAGAACCCACAAAACTCTTTTCCCAGTGGCACACCAGGAACATTCCAGCACTGAACAACACAGCACAACGGCATTGAGATATTCAAGGTACCGCTTGACAGCGTGATTTTTACGAGATCCTTACGAGGTCTTTACGAGATCTGTACGAGATCGGGCTTTAACAAGGCAAGGCAGCAGGGCAAGGCAGCAGGGAACTTTTCTAATCTTCCATTCTCTGCTCTACGCCTCTCTAATCACTTCTACTCTTCAATTCGATTCTCTTCTCTACTCTTCTGTATATAGTCTCTTCTACTCTCCTCTTCTCTTCTACTGTTCTCTCTTCTCTGTGAGTCAAGCTATTGAGAAGCCATCCCCATGAGTTTCTATCTCAAAAAGAATATGTCTCAGAAACATGTGTGCCCCTGCAAAGTGTTAGAAAAAAGAATGCCACAAACAATGGAGCAAGACTGACATGTATATCATGGACTTCCCAACGGCACACCGTTTGCGGCACAAGAAGATGACCGCGGCATAAGTTATCACTTTGACCCAGTGGTTACCATCGCTTTTTTGCTGAACATAATATATTACAATATAATATAATATATCAATTATAAATGTATCTCTCTACCAATTTATGGATTTATTGATTGTTTCAGAATATTTTCTATATGTTTTTTATCTAGAATGACCGAATTCCCAAAGGTCTTTCCGTTGGTCGACTTGGTGTCTTCTTTATTGCTGGCGCCTTGAAAAGGTAATCTTCAATGATAACATAGTCTAGATCTGGCAATTCATCCAGCATCCGGAGGGACTCTTTGACAGTGTTTACAATCGGATCTCCTGACAAAAAAATGCGGATCATTTCAAGTAAGAATGGCATCCACACACTGCAAATTGATCGCATTTTGATTCTGCATCATTGTGAAACTTGACAGCTTTTCCAAAAAGGGTCTGTCTGAAAATGGGGAAAACCCCATAAATTGCTACTTGAATGAGGAACATGATGATCAACCATATTAGATAAACCCCTATAGTTTCAGCATGTTTCAGCTCTGATTGGAACATTGCCGTGGGCAATGACCTAAAGCTGGTGCACCATGGCGCGATATCCGATAGCTTGACAGGTGCCACAGGTTGGGTCGAGTTTGGGCCTTCGGGACACGTGAAAACTCTATAAACACAGCCAATGCCTTTCAAATTCGACTGAAAATAACGTTTGAAGAAGATGAAACAATACGTATCTTAATTATTCTTAATTGATATATTGTGATATATTGTGATATACTGAGAATGTACAAATGCATATATATATATATATCATACATACAACGTATATACATTGTTACATGAATGATACGAGTACATTCTGCAAATAAACGTCGCCCATGTTTGACCCCTTGGCTCCTTTCGAGTTGAAGCTCGTGTTGATCAACACTGCAAGTCCGGTCCACGAAGCAACAGCATGGAGCAGTGAGTGAATCCAGGGCTCGTCGTTCTTGCTGACGGACTGGTGACGAGCAGTGCCGTCAAAGTGCACCATAGCCGGGAATTTGGCTCGCACCTCATCCTGGAAAAGTGAACAACGGTTGAACAAGTTGAACACATAACATCTCAGAACTACCCTTTGAATCCTGTGTGACACTTTGGGACCAATTGCAAAGAATGAAGACATCAACCAGTTGGTCGGCCGGAAAAGCAACATTCATAGCGAACCGTCCTTTGCAGCATAACTTCGATTTGAACAGTTCAATTTCAATGAGTTAGTGGCGTAACATTCATTGAAAATCAACCGAAAAGAAGATAAAAAAAAAAACAAAACATCCCAAAACCGTCCTGAACTTTTGGGGCCATGGACATGTAGGGTGAATGCACCTGTTTCCCAAAGACTCGCTGTAAAGCCTCTTCTGCAATCATTGGTGCCACCGGGCGATACCACTTCCGAGCTTTGACTCGATTCAAGCGATCCTCAGAGCCAAGCGCGTCAATAATTTCCATCGCTGGCTTTTGAAGCCTTGACATCCTGTGTTCTATGTTCCCTGATAAGCAAGTGTTTCGATATCTTGTTCACTGGAGAAGCTCGCAAAGGACATCTGACTGATTCTGAATGTGAATTCGACTGTTCTTTCGAAGGAAAGGAAGTGACACCTCTAACTTGACATGTCAATTTCTCAACACAGCCAGGCTGCCAAGCAAAGTGATGTCCGCATAATTGTTGGTTGATAGTGATAATCGACAAGCAACGATGTTTGACGAATCACATCGGAAGAAAACATCTTGAGGCTCCGAAAACAGCTATTATTTTTCTATTTGTTTTTACATTTTTGCAATGTTTTTTGTTTGATATTTCTGGATACCCATGGGTGGATCAAGGTGAACATATGTGAACATCATTTATAAACCTGTGCCTGATGCCTTGGGAACACCGTCCAATACAGTGGTTGAAGAAGCTCTCTTGGAACAACAAGCAAGTCAGCGAGTCCCTTGAACCCAGTACCAAGCTTCTCTAATCTCTATAGAATCCGGCACCGCCAATAGGGATCGGTGACCTAATGCTCGTGGACCAAACTCCTGTCGACCTCTGACCACTGCAATGATGGGCTTGGCCTTTTTTGAAGAAGTTCGAGACAAAGTCCATGCAGGGCCACCAGCCAAAAGCTCTGCCACATAGTTCCTCATTGCAATCATTTTCTGCAAGCATCATCTGAAAAAAAAACACCAGAGAAATTAATGGTCGTTCTAGATCTTTCTTGGAGATTCTTCAGATTCTCCGTTGTAGAATATTTCCTTCAGAGGCGTTTGGCGCTTTGTTGTAATAAAACTTAAGAGCGAGCGGAGGGGAACCCTTTCTGAAGGGAGGGCCAACGTGAAGAATCCATTCATACTGTAACGGCCAAAATTCAATCCAAAGCATTCTCCCGAGTTTCAAACGGTGCGAAAGCAGAGAACTCAGGTAGCCTAGGCTACCTTTTGCGACGAAGGTCCAAATGTCTTTTGCTTGTTTCCCATGCTTTTTTCTTTTTTTCAGTAGATGCTGTTTTCAGATAATTCTCAAACAATGACAGAGACTGAAATAATAAACATCAAAAAAACATCAGATTCCTCCAATCGATCGGCAGGAATGACTTTGACTCGGTCCATCCTGAATGGCAAATGAGTGCAAGTCTTTCTCTTTCTTACCAGTACCTCATCTTGCTGGTTTTTTTCATGCTTTCTCCCATGGCAAACGAAGTTAGCATTCAACGGCCTTGATACACAATGATTTAAAATCACTGCTATATTTTTTTTCATATTTTTAGCATATTTGAAGCAACCGGTTGCCGAAATAGGGAAAATCCATGAAATTCCGTTCTAGGTCTTGTGTTTGGAATCTCCAATATTCAATATATAAAAGCTTTTCTCTGGGATCGAAGAGAAATCCTTTCAAGCACTTTCCCAAACTTCTCGGCAAGATTCACACCACCCACCTGCGAGATGCGCTGTGCGCCTCGTTTTTCAGCTTCTGAATCCAAAATGTCTTCGTCAAAAAGCCGGAAGCCCTTGTACCTCAGAATGCGTGTCGTATGCGTGCCGTATGCGTGTCGAACGCAAAGAACACACGATGAATGTAGCTGTTGCTTTGTTGTCTTTCTGAAATCCGAGCGTTGCGCAAAGAGAATGAATTTGCAGCAGATTCATGATATCATAATATACAGGAAATACATGGAAATACTATATACAAGTACAAGACATCTCAAGACCGACTCAAGACCCTTCTGTTTAGAAATGTTTAGAATTGTTTAGAACCTTTCTTTCCAGCAGTGGTTTAATTTATGTTTCCATGGCTGATGGTTCCCCGTGAGATGAGCCGAGACACTGAAGCGCTTGGGGCCTCATTGGAGGCTCAAAGGCCCATAAGGCACCCACAGTGAGACCCGCATCGTTTGGCGCAACTGGCACATGGACTGCCAAAGGTGCCTTGAGGCAATGGAATGGCCATGGCACTGGTAATGAAGGGAGTTGTGTGGAGATGCTTTGAGGAAGTGCAAAGAGTTCAGCAATGAGATTGTGATGGACTACTAATGCATCACAGAATTGGCACACCAAGAGCTCAATCGGCAATTCCTCTAACTTCGCATAGCATCATGCTGAATTGGAAACGACTAGGATTAGGGAGGAATGAGAAGCTTTCGAAAGATGGGTTTGTTTCAAAAGAAACTGCTTGCGAACAGAAGACGATCTCATCACTTTGTGTCTCAGCAGCGTCCAGTTTCTCGTAAAGCTCCTGGTTCACCACAACGTTCAAGGCACCTTGCCAGCCAGGAACAAAAACGTTCCCATTGAAATCATCAAACAAACGCCTTTGGGGCCTGTGCTTTGTTCTGGCACTGAATATCTTTTTTATCTTGTCCCATCCAGAATGCCTGTAACAAAGATACAACGGACCAATTGTATAAAACATTGGAAATGGCAAGAGAAAAGGTTGACAGTTGTGCCAATAGAAAGGGCAGAAAACAAGCTGTCTAAGTTTAGGATGAGTCACAACCACCAGATAAGCTAATGCCATCAACAGTTTCCACGGCGTTGGTGCTTTTCATGATATCCTGCATCGCGTCCAAAACCATCTTTCCCCATGCTTTTTGAATGGAGGCAGCGAGAGATCGGTGACCTTCTTCTGGCCCGCACAACACCTTGGTGATCTCCAAGGGGATCGATTTATGAGGTTTCGTTTCCAAGACACCAGAAGCGAAGCGCGAGACGTAGTTAAAATAATTTGCCACAGCTGAAGTCATGTGATCTGTTGCGTTTGCCGTCCCTGCATATCCCATGAGCTTGCCAGCAAATCCAAGCGCTAGCGAAATGCCCATGTGTATTCTGGGAATATCAACCCATTCCGTGCTAGATGAATTCAGCTTGTCCTGACTGTGTGGCCAAGATGTGTGATCTAAACTTTGAGCTCACAATTGAAGTGACAATAATTGAGGTGACAAAGTCCCATCTGTGTAGATAGACAAATGGCCCAACTTGTCTAATTGGGCCTCGCTTTGACAAAAATCAGGTGCATATTTTTACTAGCATTTCAGAAATGCTATATATACACATATATATATATACATATAATCATATATAAATGTCAGACTCTAAAAATGCAGAATTTTGCTAAAGTCCTCCAAAGCTCTCGGTGCATTTCACATAACATGGTGTTTGCCTCAGGGAGGCCGCTGACCTCCGGCATGAACACGGCCAGACTCTTGTAGTGCGCAAAGTTCCAGTGCAGCTCCCCCAGCTCCCTCAGTTCCATGCCTCGCCCGTAATAGGCGACGCCTTAGAGGTCAAAGGGTCAAAGTGTTGTGCAGTTTTGGTTGGCCAACATGGCTATATCATGGCTATATCATGTGTATTGATTAAATTACATGCTGATTATTATTATTATTATGAAAATATCAGCTTTACTAGTCTGCACCAGGCAACTTTGGGCGTCATAACACAAGACAATGGCAGAGCGAAGCGAAGAGCCATAGAAAGCCAAAGCCGCATGTGCTGCATGATGATCCACAACATGCCAATGCCCTATCCTTGATGCGTGCTTCATGAATCAAAGTCAGCAACCGAGCATAGAAGAAATAGCGCAGATAGCACAGACATGCGCAGACTAAAATGATACAGACAGTTCATGGAGATTGTGAAAGAAAGCAACCACACTTTCTGAATACTGTATTCTGAATCTTAAAACCATCTATAAAACCATCTAAAACCCACCCGCTGACGGTAGAGATATTGTAAAGCTGGGATCTTAAGGACCTCCTCCACGATGTTGGGAAACTGCACCCGCTTTGCTGTGTGTTCATTGTTGGCTCCAACCTCGGCTGATTGGGCGGTTGCAAAGATGTCTTTGAAATATCTAGAATCTAGATGATATCTGGATACGGTAATACAGTAACTTCTTTTTGAGCCCCAAATCATGATACCCTTCACTCTAAACCAATGCTTTTCCAAATATGCGACATCTTACGACCAGCCCTGTGGATTTTTGGGGTCGCCTTTTTTTGGGACATGCCAATGTGACGATAAAGTGTTGCCAGTGGAGAGGCAAGCGGCTACAATTGCATTTTGAAAATACTTCGGAAATATTCCATCATCACAGTCGCAGCGAGATCGAACCACTTGCAAAGCTTCCAACCAATGGGATCTGAACTCCTCCCTTGGTGACAGGTGCTTCGCAAGATTGAAGTCATCACTTTGTGTTCTCGAATTCTTGACTTGAAAAATCCGCTCTTGGCAGAGGCGGAGGTTTGTTGGAATGCTTGCAGGTTGGACCCGATCAGAAATCAGCATAAGGCCGACAATCAATCTGTTGTTTTTAATCCATCAACACAATTTTGATTAGGTGCCTACAGTTACACGAAGGGGAAGGTTAGCTCTTGGAAGAGCCAATGTGCACATGCCTGAATCATCTCTCCTGGAATTTTCTTGCTATTTCAATGCGTGTGTCGTATTCAAGGGGGTTGAATCAATTCGCAGGGGCCAACCTATGGCGCACCGTTCTTCAATGAATCGATCACGCTCAGCTCACCCCAAGACTCATGATGTATGCGTCCATCATACCGTGTTGAACCTAGTAGTACCATAGTACCTGTACCTGCTACAAGTACAAGTACAAGTACCAGTTGGTGAGGCAACTGGGCTATCCTATGCTATCCTTAGCACAAAATCTGTCCGCTCTCCTGACTTCAAAACTTTGCTTCGGACCATGTTTTTGATGCTTAATGTCGAGCAAGCTGCGCAGGCAATGCAATAGAATTGAAATAGCGATCGTTGAAATATCGTTCCAGCTCCAAAACACATTGCACTCTGCCATTCTTGCTGACGGCAACAGCTGAATCATGAAAAAGATAAAAGGCAATAGTCGCAGTACTCCTTGGTCCTCACGCAACAAAGCAGGCTCTAACATACAAGCAGCTCTGACGAACCCTCCAAATCACAGAGTGTTGGGAAAATACACACACTACCGACACTACCATACAAAGGTATACAAAGCAAACAGGATTATAATATGTGCATATGTATCCTTACACTATCTTACACTAAACACCAGGCCAGGTCTAAGATTGCAGGAAATTCAGGAATGCAGATTCTTGTGGCATCTTGTGGCTATATACAGTACTTTGTTCCATCACACCTCAAATGTTACGGAGATTCTTGTTGAAAAGACTTGACCACGCTTGTCGTTGTCATGGTATTGTGATGGCCGCCTGCAACGGGAGCATGGCTTGAGTCCATGCCTAGAGCGCAGTTACCAGGGCACAAGCTCAGCCCCATGTTTTTATAGGTTTCGAAGACCTGCTCTAAGCTAGCACAAAACTAGCAGTCTCCTTGGGAATTACTTTGTAGGGGGTCCGGGACCCCAGCATACAAAGATAAAATACTTATGTTCCCCTAACGATAAAAATGCCTGAGTTAGATTCTTGAGTGAGACATAATGAGACCTGAAACGCCGCAAGTGGCACTCTGATATCCAACAGGACGCCGCATGCCGAAAATGTGACTCCAAAAGCAACACACGAAGTCTTGGCCAGTCCACCAGTCCTGTTTTCTTGACTTCGTTGAACAGCTTCTTCAAACCCCTTGGGTCTTTTGACCGTAAGGCCTTCTCAGGGAATCGCGTGCTTCTCAAAAGTGAGATGCAAAAACAATATAAAACAATAAAGACAGTGATTGCAATCGCCAGGTTGAAGCATGAGAAGACTCTACCCAAGGAAAACAATCATGGCCCATGGATGCCCATGGCATATCATGGGATACATATGGATACATTGGGTTCATCTGTGCACCAGTTGATGGCCCATGGATGCCCGAAAAAAGGAACTCCATGGAACTCCATTTTCAGTTCCTTCCTACTTTCCTTTTCTGGCGGCCTTCACTACATATCACTACAGTCAGAAATGGATGGAAATGTCATTTACGCTCATTTACATCCATTTACGTACCTCCACTTAAGCCCATCTACATCCATTTACTATTCAAAAGGGCATTCAAACCAATCCACAACACAAAAATGATTGAAATGTTGAAAACAATGGGGAAAACAGCAAATTTGACAAGTCTAAAAATGGGAGAAAAAACTCGCCTCGTCTTCTTTTTTCTGGTGCGCTTCTCTTCGCCACGCCAGGATCTCTCTCCGGATGACAGATGTGGAGTTTCCATCCTGAAATGCCAACATGCCAAGCAACATGGTTGACATATGTTGACATATATATGTTGACATGATGTTTGCTGCCGGAAATCCACACAATTTTGATATGTCCGATATGTGATCAACTTGGAAGATGACCTGAATGTAGATCTGAAAATCTGTCCGTGAGCTTCAACCCCAGATTTAGTTGAGGATTGACTTGAAACAAAAACAATCAAAAACATACAAAAACCAACTAACGGATACATGTCTACATGTCTCATCCTTTGATTGCCAACGGACTTATGCATATATATATATATATATATCTATGTATGTATACTGTCAGTAATACATATATATATATATATGACATGTAAATATATATATATATCGATTTGATATCAGTTGGCATCGTAAATCATCTCCAACTCACAGTGTCGCTATAGGATCTTGGCTGGCACACATTCACTTTCTTGAAAAACAACCACAATAGATAGCCATACATAGCTGTTGATATCCATAGTACAAGCCGGGTCTCCAACATCGTAAGAGGTTCTATGTGCTTGATCTGCCCCAGCACGGAGAGCACCAGTATTGCAAACATCCACAGCTCTGTGCAGAATGCCATTGCGTTTAAAAAATTGACGAACCTGTGACACTACTCCGTGTTTATCATGGGCATCTACACCTCGAGATCTTCTTTGACACTTTGATTTGAGGCTTTGCTGTTTCATGGTCTTCACCAAAGCAGTGCTTTGAGTTTACGCGGACGCACTTGGAAGTGTGCCAATATCAGCGCCCATTCGTGGAAGGAGCGCAGCTGATGCATCTGGGTAGAACTTTGGACCTGCTTGGTTGCTTATAACAACTACACATAATATCACATAATATAGCTAATGCATGTTCCTCCTCTACCCCTATTGTAGGTACCTGATCAGAGCAAACCTCTGATTGAAGCTGATCAGCGTTGTGAAGAGGAGAAGCGATTGAGCACAATCCAATGTCGTGTCACACATCCCGCAACCTGCTTCATGGCATCCACCTGCTTCATACAGCTTCCATCAACCAATCCAGGAATGTTCAAACAAAAATATACAAACTGGGCTTATATATACATTTATAATTAACTTATATACATATTTATTTGTTACTGTTAAAATGATTTCAAATATATATATATATATATTATATCTTAGAAGTTCTTAAAATATGTTTAAGCTTGAGATTGCCAGCCAGGTGTCAGCCTACAGAGATGATGTTTTTTTGCAGGAGCTCACCCGCATAGACAATCGCATACACACAAAGCACTCTGTTTACGATGGTGTTTACCACTGAACTGCCGGAACATGCTCCATTGTCTATTGGCTGATATTGGCTGTTTGGCCTTGCATGTTTATTGATGCCGTTGGAAGCTTGAGGTTGGAAGGATTTGAGTAGGATATAGCAGGATGAGATGAGACCGGTCGATGCATCAGAAACCGCTCATGAAACCGGGGGTTGTTTCAGTGAAGAGTGGTCTCATCACAAACCTCCCATCCACAATCCAGCACTGGTCCGGCACACGGTTTCATTTTGCATCTTTTTGATTCTCCTTGCACTGTTCGCTTCAGCGTAGTTCCTTGGGATAGCAAGGCTTGCGCCATGTTTGCTTGAATTAATGGCGAAAAGCTCCGAGGAAGTCATCATTGTCAGCGTTCTCTCCTATCCTGTACGCCACGGCTTCAGCCAACGAGTCTTCACTGTCTTTCCCCTTGGCTGTTTCGAGCTTCAGCAAGCTTAAGTCGACCTTTGCATCTTCTGGCACTTCGGCATGTTCGGCCGTTGGCTGGGGAGACTTTGTCAACCACAGTGATGTGGCAGCAGCTTTCGAAAGCAACCCAAGCAGGAGAACTCGGGCAAGAGTATGCATTTCTCTACCGGATGCCCTTCAAGCTTGAGCCTTTTCAAGCTTGAGCCATACCACGAACAAACAAAACAGTGGCTATCAAATTTCGGTCACAATGTACCTTCTAAAGAATTCGAAGCAACTGGGGTGTCACACCAAAAACATGCTCTGAACTCTAGCTTGCATAGCAAATCTCAACTTACTGGTAAATTGCCTGTGTTTCTTTAACCTTATTTTACAAGTTTCCCTTCTGTCACAAGCTGCCAGTTTTGCATGCGGACGGCGGACGGCCAATCATTTGACAGTATATAATTGGATATAGAAGGGGACACCCAAGAAGCAGATTTATGCCACTGCCAGCAGACAAGCAGATTGCTCAAAACCCTCACCACTCGTGAGGTTTATTTGCTTATTACAGTCCAAAATGCATTTATACCTTATACCCCAAAGATCCAAAATCTGCTTATTACAGTTTAATTTTCTACTGAGGTAATTGTTACCGTGCAGATTTTATTGGGCTACGCCTGCGCCCTGGAATTTATTGGGCTACGCCCTGGAAT
>Ga0126342_10018216_pt1 | contig 12058 bp, 8 predicted proteins | sample Cyp1metagenome_FD_92528 | JGI IMG/M metagenome (GOLD analysis project Ga0126342, IMG submission 92528) | Coral microbial communities from Lord Howe Island, Old Settlement Bay, Australia - Cyphastrea 1 metagenome | ecosystem: Host-associated > Invertebrates > Cnidaria > Coral ... | reverse complement strand
GGCCCCCCCCATATGGTATGGGGGTTACCTCCCCACCCTCCCATCCCCCACGCCCCCACCCCCCCACCCACCCCCGCCCACCACATCCACAAGGGGGAGGGATACATAGACATATGCATAGACACGTACATATAATACATACTGTATACATTTGCACATATACATGCTACATACGTATACATACACAAGCACACACATATATATATATATGTATATATATACACATACATATATATGTATGTATGTATACACCCATATATGATGAACAACTTCCGCAACCACTTCAGTTGCATGTTTTGTTGGTCCATGGCTACCCAGTTCCCATCCCAACAGGTGCCTGTGCCCTGTTCTGCCGCAGCGCGTTCGCAGCTCTATGTCAATCGCAGCTGCGAGGCATTGAGCGAGTCTGATTCGGGAAATATAGAATTGGGTGGGGATGAGAACATATTCCCAAATGCAAATTGGCTTATGTTGGTTCTGATACTTGGCTATCTTGTTTATAACCATTATACACATCCCATATTGTGGGGAAACTATAGGATGGTTCTGCAAATTGGCTTATATGATTAGTTCTGATTTGGAGATGTTATGACATTGTTGCAATTTGCCCAGTTGATCAGGTTTTACCAACAAATACGGGGGTTTCAAGACATGTGGTGATATACTTGGGGATGAGTCAATAGCCTTGTGATATCACATGAGGGGATGCACCACCAGGGCACTGAGGTTTTGATCCATAGCTAGCCGTCCAACCACTGCACACTTCTTTGGTACAGTACCTGGTGGCTTCCATCAGCTTAGAGTATAATTTTGAACGAAAGTGACGCATGATCGTCACAACCTTATAGACGCTGTGATGCTGGCTTGATGTTGTTGAGGCCTCAAAAAGAATCTCGCACGAAAGTGCGAGCAAACTAGTGGTCAGTTCAACGCTCAAAAACAGTGAAAGGCTATTTCTTGATATATAAAATTCACAGTCAGCAAGCATCAGCACCCTGCATGGCTCTGACTGCATGGCTCTGAGGCCCCAGCAGTGTCAGGATTAATGAACCATCAGTTTGGCAAAAATGGGGGGGTGCTATGGGGTGCTTCAATTTTACTGTAATGATTCCATTAGTTTGCTGATCATTTCCTGCTAATTTAGCATGCGTTTGATGGTACCCCCCCCAAAAAAACAACAGCGGATGGTTGGTGCCAGGGTGCAGCTGAGCCTGCCAAGCAGCGGGTCAAGAGGCGGGTATTCCAAATGTTGGGTCAGACCCAGATGATCATATTGTTGCTTACATTATCTTATTATTATATCATATCCATTCATATCCCCATTCAGTCACCATATTTGCAATGAACAAATCTCATTAAATCACCATTTTGATTGGTTCAATCCATGGAATACACGACCCATTTGCATTATTCATTGGTCAAATCCCAATTTTGGATGGCGAGACCCTTCAGATCTCTTGCCCTAAACGGACCTTGTCCCAAGAATTTGGGTCAGCAATGCTGTTTATTGACGTTCCCATGGTACGAGGCTACCCCCTCTGCGAATAAACAAAAAAGCAACTTCGGGATTTGGACATTTTTGGAAGTCAGATTCCAAACTCAAGATATCGAACAATTTTTAAAACGACATGCAGTAAAAACATGAAACCTCAGGACCTTGATTTTTTCGAGGTCAGATTCATCAAAAAACAGGCAGGAAAAACATTGGGGAAAAATGGGGCAACAAAACTTCCGAAAAATGTTGGCGTACTTTAATGTGGGGGTGGTTTACTGATCTGTCCTGGCATGTGGTTTATTTATTTTTTGTAGCGCCTGTATTTGTTTTTTACCGGACATGAACATTAAACCTCGGAATTTCAGACATGCCTTATCTTTGCTCCAATCCTTTATGCCTTGTTGGCAAATAAGATCTCTCAATCCCGATCTCTCAATCCCGCTCCCCCAATCAGATTGACTTCCCCACGTGGGCTTCCAATGTGTTTGCCACCGAAACCCGCACCTGCGTTGCCGCTCTTTCCTTCACTCTGCATCTTGGCCTCTTAATTTTGGTGTTGCCCCAAGTTGGTAATATATCTCAATCAACACCTCTTTAACTATAATTAGTCACTATAGTCTATAACCACATGAAATAACTAGTCTATAACAAAAATGACATCCACATGTGTCCCCCGAAAAAAAACGCCGCCGGGTCCCCGCTGTTCCCGCTGCATAGCTCCAGGGCCATGTTGCAGCTGGTGGACGTCATGGAGCGCCTTCGGCAGCTCTTGTCCTTTGTAGAGATTTTCTACAAATCCGGATGTGACTTGGATCGGAAATGTCTGAAATGTCTGACATGGGGATGGAATGGGATGGAAATGGAACGGGATAGCCATGGATAACCATTGTTTGATGGGACATCTTGATGACATATCTATCATATCATATGAATTATATATGGGACCATATACACTTTATATCACTTTTTTTTTAAATAAAATAAATAAAATTCGAATATATTCAGATCAAATATATTCTGACAGGTGTCGGGGATTTTAGCGCAACCATGGAAACGTAACCATTTGTAGATTGTTTACTGAAAAGAAGCATGGCCACGTCCCATCATTCTCCGAGGATATGTTAGATTACCAGAGGGTAACCCCTGGTGTCTCATATTGGGTAGCCATCCTAAAAAAATCCTTCGGATGATCATCAATTTCCTCATCGTTTGACATTGAAGATATTGGCTGGGGTAGGATACCCCGTTTTAGTATATAAGGGGATCAACATGTTTTTGTTCCTCCAAACTTGGATGTTTTTCCACACAACTTCCCGCAGACCGGTGTCACGACCCGGTCACGGCCATCGTTGCGACAGGTGTCCAGTCGGTTCTTCAGCATTCTCTGCTGCAAGAACCAAAGTTAGGCACCCAAATGTGGTGGATCCACTGGCCAAAATGAACACCAAAACAGGGGGTCTGATCCATGTGGTATTATCGTTTAATCTGAGGATGGATCAGATCCGTTTGCGCGCAAGACCCATGTGAGGTTCATTTTACTTGGAGTTTGATATGATTACGGACGTTGAAACTGCAACGTGTAAGTTGCGCATGCTTCCAGTACACTTTCAGCCGGCGTTTTTGTCTCTTTGCCCTTTAGGCACAAAAAACAAGCATTACTAGTAGGATTTAGTGGAGTTTTGGTATGTCATTGGAGGAAACAGTACTATGGTGGCGTTATTTCACCCATAAGAATTCCTGTCGCAAAACAACCGTTTTTGCTTGGTAACCCAGTTTCAGGTACCGGGGTTCACAGGAGTAGTGAAGATCCGGTGTGAGAACCACGCTTTTCACCAAGCGAAAGGCGACCCAAGGGTCGTACTACTAATCAATGCCTCTCTATAGCGTGATATTTCTTAAGTCCAAACTGAATAGCATGACAGTCTGGCCATTTGGCAACCATTCGTGCGGTAATCAAGGAAACTTTTGGATTCATTCATATTCCTTCAGGATTCAGCATTGCTGCCAAAAAGGGGGAAAAGGTTTGAGGAACATTCGGCACGGTTTCCTGCTTTTGTTGTCTGTCTATCTGAGTCGTTGAGACCTGTTCCCAATTGCTCCTAAGGTCAACTTCTGGCGTGGAGGCAGTGTTGCATTTTGCTGGATGGTCGGATTGGGGGTCTATTCTTAAGGGTGAAATGGTGTGAAATGGCCGGATCTTCATCAAAATGGTTGCCCACACAATTGGGGCTTTCCAACTCTCTAGTCAAATGCACAAAGCTCTCCTTGCGTTCTGCCTTCAAAGTGAATAAGGTAAGCATTTCCTTCCATGTTCCACATCTGGAAAGTCTCCAGTAGTCACAGTAGTGCAGGCATCCTTGCCAACAGCAGCCTCGATGCTTCTTTCAACGAAGTTGCGAGATCTGGTTTTGTCTCCTCTGAGCATGTGGCCCGTTGCTTGGGGCCTCAGATGGGCATCAGATGGCACACCTTCAATGAGGTTTTCTTCAACAATGGGGGAGCCGAGAAATCTTCACAAAATAATTCTATACTTAACAAAATTGTTGATTCTTGCTTGTCACGAAAGCTAGCTTCTGCTAGCTGAAGTCCCTCTTGCTTTACCAAAGTGTTGGGGGGGCTGGAATCTCCAATCGCGTGAAACTACCACCCTCCCCCCGGCTGACTGGTTCACAAGCAGTTTGGCCGTGGCTCAATCCCCCCCCGGTCGCCACCGGCAGCAAATTCGGCAGCATCCGCATCCTCAGCATCACTGTGCTTTCATATTTTTCATGCCAAGCTCAAGCTCCCTGCCAAGCTAGCTTTCGTCCCTTACCCCTGGGCCTCAAGTTTGCTGGGCAGTTGATTTTTCTGGGGTCTGTGCCTGGGATGCGAGGTGCAACTGTGCAATGCTTTGATCTTAGAGGCCTGTGACCCAGAATTTCCGGACCACCTCATCTCGGCCCCCCAAAAAACATGTCAATTTGCAATGGGGAACATGATCTTCGAAAAACAAAAAAACAGTGGATGGAAAGCGGTTTTCATCTTTTCTCATCATTTCCAGACCCAACAATCCGAACTGTTGGTTATACAAAAGCCCATGATTTTCCAATAAGTATCCCAGTATTCCCTTTGTTCAAGTATATGTACATTCTCCACACATGCCCGAAACGATGGGATCTCAGGTGGTGCGTCGGCAAGATACCGGAGAAGGCAGATCTTCAGCCGATACTACTTGCCGCGAGCTGCAGGAGAGTTTCGCGGGATGTTGATTTGCCAAGCCTCTCAATTCAAAGATGTCAGCAAATACAGCTGGGGCTTTACCAACACTGAAAGTCAACGATACATGTTTTATTGTGCATGGCCCTCTTGCAAATGTCCTGCGCCGCAGCACAGGCTACGTTTGCCCAGGACATTATCGTTGCAGTATTCATGTTGCTGAATCAACCTCACAGACAGCTTCACAAGTCCAGCATGTTCAAGTCACTTCATCCACGGCTTATGTTTCAATGAGTAAGCTCAATAAAGTGTCCAAGGGATAGAGGGAGCAGACGGAACCCCTTCAGCTCTTTTACTTGCCGTTGGTGTGCTCAACAAGCCATTTTGCAACAGCCCCTGGGCCCCCTGCGCGGCTGCTGGTTGAAACCTGTGCATTTTGGCAAGGGAGACGCTCCTCGACGGGCCAAGTTGGTGGGAGTTTGGCCTTACAAGGTATGTTACAATATGTTTTTTTTAAGAGAGGGGATAGTTTGAAATATACCACCCCAAATCGTTTAATTATTTTAATTATGACATTTGATGACTGGGCAAATGAGGGTTTCTTAACAGGGGAGACCCCACAACAATCCAAGTAATTGAACACTCATTGGTCATTTGGTTCATAGGAAAACCAATGGTGAAATGGGGCGCAGTATCCCAAAGAATTGAAAAACACCAGTTTTGTTTGGTGATCGATCACAGTCACCATGGCTATTGTCATAGATGCTTATCTAAATGGGGTTTGTCTGAAAATAGCGCACCCCCCAAACCTAATGCTTGGTCATCTTCATCATTTCCCTGTTAAATAGCATTAAACAAAATAGCTATTCTTTGGATATGCCCATTTTCTGACGGGCCTTAAATGGTGCGTTTTTTTTTCACTTCACCCAGCAGGTGATGTCCAACATGGAGGGCGATGCGGGTGACGAGCGACACCGACGATCCAGCGTAGCGCATATGAGGTGCGTGTAGCGAGCCATGTTGGGGGATTGTTGGGGGATTGTTGAAATCACCATTTTCCTATGGTTTCCCCATGAGAGACTAGTGACAAGTTTTATCCATGTTATACATCCCAATTTATCCCAATATTTCCATACGTATAATGTTGGTAAAACAATGCCATAAACCATCCCCCAGTCACCATAAATAGTTTGCCATTCCATTAAATGGCTGGTTTGTGATTGTTTTACCAACATTAAATGAATAGTAATTTGAAACAAGATTTACAAAGCTTAAATATACCACACCAATTTAGCAGGATTTGACTTTTCTGTCTCTTCTTTTGGGTTCCCCAAAATATGACAGCGTTTGGGGTTAGGCAATATTTTTCAACAAACCCATATTATGCCCACAGTACGCACGGCGCTGCTTTAACAAAATATGCTTGTGATATCTGATGATTCTCATGATTTCGCATTACTTCGGGTGATTTTGGCATTGCAACAAAAACACCACTAAACCTTCCGCGAGTTGCACATGCTTTAGTCACTAAGTCACTTTAGTCTCAATGTTTTTTCCCTCACCTGCTGGACTTTCAGAATGATTGATGGCTTTCACCGATGACTGCCAGGTTGAAGACTGTTCGCCAGACCATTTCGCTCAGAGGACGTTCATTCTCAGAAGCAGATGGGCAATCACAAGGCAGCTTGAAACACAATTCATGAAGGTCCGAGCTCTGGTGCAACATGGTAAATTATGGTAAATTGAGTGGTTCTGACATTGCAGTTTTAGTGGTTTTGGTGAGAGCCGCTTGGCTTTTGGAGCTGGGCTCCAAATTTGCATCCAAATGCCAAGTAACGTGCAGGTGGTACTGTAGAATAGAACATGGTGGAACAATCAACGTTGGTCCGTGCCCCTTGTGCTTTTTACTTCTAATCTTCTCTCGAAGTGCGCGAAACCAACGAAGCTCTGGCTTCTGGGACCTTCACAATGAGATCCAAATTGCTGCAAAAAGGGAGGCTACCCCAGTTCATGGCCATTTTAAGAAGGGAAGATTATGATTCTCTATTTCCCACAGGATGTTCTATTGCGCTTATTCATGTTTGTTTTACTTGTTGTTGGTTTATTATTACATGTTGGTTTCAAATGAGTTCCCCCAGCCTTCTTCCAGAACCAGCTGGACTAGGCAGCAGCAGTAGCACCAAGAGCAGATCGCTGCAGAATCGCCCTGTCCTGTCGCTGGGCCGGAGATGTTGGCAGATACTCGTACGACGCATTTTGTTTGGAACACACTTTTATTATACATACATATATACGTATATAATATATATATACACATTTTTTACATGGTATATTATAATACACATTATATTATAAATATCATCTTATACTTATTATATTGTTCATATATATATATATATATTATGTATACTACAAATATACATATCTGACTATACATCATATCATATGTGTGTATATATCTGCATACTTATTCCATATACATCTGTATATGATTATATATCATATCATATGCATATATATATATACTGTATATATCATGATACACATGTATATATATATATTATATATATATATACACATACAATATCTCCATATACGCATGACACCCATACACATTAGTATAACTATCTAATGGTTCATGTTATAACAACAGCAACACACATCAAGACCTGTTGCAACCTCTGTGCTTGTCCGTTGGCGCCACCGGAAAGCGGGCAGGCGTTTGCTGGCAGAACTGGCTGAAAGCCATGACAGCCTCCTCAGCAGAGGCTAGAGTCTGGATGGTGATTCCGGGAATTGAAGGGATCCAAAAACCATGGTGAAAACCTACCCTCTGGTAAATTAACATAGACCCTGGCAGTCATCGGGGTTGGAAGATGAGTTTCCATTAAAAATGGGTGATTTTCAGGGTCTATATTTATTTACCAGGGGGTACGTGTATTTGGGGTAACAAGCCATGGTTTCAACTCAGGTCCTTAAACCAATCCAGAGGATGGTCTGCTTGGAAAAAAACCATCAAGCACTTGAGAAATGTCATGAAATGTCTCTGGAAAGTGACTGATTTTGATATATTTTGATCACCTAAGCTTGCACCATCTTGCATGAACGTCAACTTGGTAGGTGCTGGGGACTCCACGAGCGCCTCTGGACTGAAATCGTGTGATCGTATCCATTTGGGTTTGTCTGAAAACGGGGTACCTTTAAGATCCTTTAAGCTACAAGAGTGTAGATAGCTCTACACCACTCTATACACCATTTTTAAAATAGACCATTTTATAGATGTACTCACTTTCCAATTGGCATCAGGTATTTTCTGGCCACGATTTCCAGAGGGTAACTCCGCTGGCCATCCTCAACCGAGGCCCTCTACTTTGCCTCAGTCGTTGTGGCAGCGATATCTTCTTTGCTTGGCGGGCAACGTCAAGGCTTCAAGGCAGGGACTTGGGAGGCATCCATACCTTCACCATCCTTCACCACTGCACAGTGAAACGTTCCTCTTGTACTGACGGCCTTCAAATCCCCAGATTCTACGCGTCCGCACCGCAAACTCCCAAAGACCGACAAGCCAGACATACCCTGAGTACTTTTTCAGCGTGTCTCGACCCAGACCGACCCAGCACCCGGCAGTACCCAGTACGTACTTGATGCGCACATGCCAGGCATCATGGTCTTTGGGACTCATACAGATGCTTCTCTTTTGGTTGCTTGGTACACGCTGTGCCAACTTGCTGGTTCAGAATTGGAAGCTCGGCTATCTCCAAATTGTCAGAAACAAGTCCTTTGGAGCTTTACAGTTGATGCGAATTGTAGACCCAATAATAACTCCTTCTTTGGATATGGTGTTCATGACCACATGGTAGTTGACCATATTAGAGCCATAATGACTCCTTCAATTAATCAGCCCCAAATGGTCAACTTGGGTAAATGGGGTCAGCGATCAAGGAAGCGCCTTCCAATCCCGGCAGCTGCAGATGGGACCAGCTTTGCCATCCTCGCAGCATTGAGGCCCGTCCCAGCGGTCTATGTAGCCTCCAGTGTCCTCAAACATATCTGGCTGGAAAATCCACCATTTTGTTATCAGATGTATATAATTGTATATATATATGTAATATTTGAATATATATTTATATATAATTATATATATATATATATGTATTATATATATATACATACATAATTATATAATTTAGTTATATTTAAATACCTCCATTTAGTTCGGACATTTCCAAGCCAGTCACGTTTGATTATCAGAGGGTATATTTTGGTGTGAAAATGAACACGATGTACAAAGATGTGGAGTTTTTTCGCAAACAAGAACGTGCATTTGGATTGCTACACCTTGAGAGGTTGTACGCTTTCTCTAGTACATATCCAGAGAGAGATGTGCACACACACACATACACACACAAAGAACACATACGAAATGCTGAAATATATATATATACGCGCAACGCCTGGGCTTTGCCCCAGCGTTGCAGAGTAGAGGGTTGTCATTCCCATTCACATTCAATTGGGAAGATCAACACAGGTATTAGGGAATATTAGAATCCGACCCCTGTTAAACTCTACATTCAAGTGGGAAGATCAACAAAGGTATTAGGGAATATTAGAATCCCACCCCTGATAAACTTCACATTCAATTGGGAAGATCAACAAAGGTATTAGTATTAGGGAATATTAAAATTCCACCCCCGTTAAACTATACATTCAATTGGGAAGATCAACTACGTTGCCGTTCGGGGCAAAGCCCAGGCATTTGCCGTATGTATGTATATATATATATCTATATGTATATATATATATTGATTGTAGAACCTCCGTTTGGCTTAATACTGCTTTTGCCGTTTCGGTGCAGGAGGGGGGGGTATTGGTGCGCGGCTGCTGCACGGAAAACGGAAAATAGGGGCAAGGGTGTGTCTGGGCAGGGGAAAATAGGTGTGGGAGTGTGTCCTTGCCGATCCATGGATCCAGTTGGGATCCAGTCGGGACGCAGTTGGGCACCAATTTTGCATTTTTGGGCAAAAAGAGCATTTTTTTGGGCGATTTTTAGCTGCTTCCCGACAGGTCCAAACGTGGTGCCAAAAATTCGAAACTTGGTGCCCGACTTGATCTTGACTGGATCCCGACTGGATCCCGACTGGTCAAAAGTGGTGCCAAAAAACAAAATTGGTGCCCGACTCTCCTGACTGGATTCTGACTGGATCCCGGCTGGTTTTCTTCAAAACAACACTTCCCGCGCTCCTATCTCCAAAATTTGAGCACCAATTTCTGAAAATTTAGCACCTTGCCGTGCAACTCTCTCTCTCTCTCTCTCTACTCTCTCTCTCTCTATATATATTTATATGGTCAGCGCCCCCCCACAACCCGCAATTCTGTATATAAAATAGGGGCGCTGGCCAGGCGGATGTTATTCTATCATCTTACTACAGCACAAAACCATGCAAAATACAGTGTAAAATAAACTTCTTGCTCCAGATTATGAACATGTCGACTTCACTACAATATATAAATACATTAATTAATCTGGCAAAACCGAATTTCGGTTTCAAAAAATCCTTGGTGAGTCCCCATATCCAATTTTTGGTGCCCATGACACCTCCGGAGTTATTGGACCCATCGACAGGCACACCGGAAAGCCAATAGCAACCAATGTCGATGGCAAGGCTTTCAATACAATGTCAATACATTCCTGTTCCTATCTGAGTCCGAATCTATTCTGTAAGACACTTGTCTTTCTGGTGTTTTTTTGCTGTGGCACATGCAGCACTCGCATGTTCAGACCTGAACGCCTATTCCCAGAGAAAGCGACAGAAGCCCAAACTGCGGGTCATGGGGGGGGCGGTGAGCATATATAATCATATACAGTATATATATATCGTATATATATATATATATCTTTTGATGATCATTTCCATATGGATGCATACACGCTTACCCTTAGCAACATTACTAGGGATCATATCAGTCTCCGAAAGTGCACCGCGATCCGAGATCCTCATTGGATGGCCTGGGTGGACCTTTGTCAACCGCGCTCTTGTTGGCATGTCGCCATTGGATAGGTGACTTGGCGGGACCTCGGCTGGTTGTGACATAGCGAAATGGACATGGACACATTTATGGATGAGTTATGGATGATTAATAGATGATGTGCCTATCAATCATTCATAGATGATAATAGATGATTGACCTATTTATAGATGAATTTTCTAATTTCACTGTACCTATTGAACATGGTGATTTTCCATAGCTCTGTCAAATTACTAGAGGATGCTGTCTAATGGGATAAACCAATTGATTGGCAGAAGGGGAAAGGATGCCGAGTCACTGGCTTTAGGGACACCCTTTATTTTTTTTGCACACCCAGATGGCTACACCCTACCACCCACTTGTCAGGGACAGGGACTTTCATGGACTTGTGGGGGGAAGACTATATGTGGCTGTTTAGCGAAGCATCCATACCTCCATACCATATACTTTTTGAGTCGCAGATGTTGGAGGTTTGGTGTTGGGCTACCATGTCGCCATGACTCAGGAATAGGGTGCAGCCGGTGCAACCGGTACAATGGATCAGCCCCCAACAAAGTGTGGGTTTGTTAAGGGCTTAACCACCAACAACCACAAGTAGAAGGGCGAACCTTAGCCTTCGTTGGGATCGCGGGTACAGGGGGGTGGTTGAATCCCCATGACATTTACCAACAATATCCAACTATGATTGGGATAGAGTTGAGATATAATTTATGGGACTATACCGGATCAATGGTTCATTTTCCATGGCTAGCGCCGTGAATAATTATCATATATATTTATATATTCCCTTAAGACAAATTCAATTATATTAACCTCTTTAATATTTTGAAATTGACATTTGATGGGTATTTCCAGAGCCAGATATCCTCGATTTCGATTCATCACCCACGGTGAAGCGTGCTGAGATCGAGGTGCTACGGATGTGCAGCTCTTTGGCCGCGCGAAGCGATTTCTGGGGGGTCAATGGCAGATCCAAAGGGATTCCAGCTCCCACGGAGGATCCGCAATATATATAATTATATATATATGACATAATATTTATATATATATAATCAATATAACACAGTATATATATATGGTCATATAAATGATATATATATATATATTAATCTAAAATTCTTTTATATAAATACATTATAAGGATAATCAAATATATATATATTTGATATATATAATTATATATATTTATATTAATATAATAAACAATATATATAAGATTTACTATATTTATACTTTTAAAACTATCTAAATATATATATATATATAAGAAATGATTGATTTGATATATACACATATTTAATTCAATTATATATATATAAGATTATATATAATAAATAATCT
>Ga0126342_10018215_pt1:2500-12058 | contig 12058 bp, 9 predicted proteins | sample Cyp1metagenome_FD_92528 | JGI IMG/M metagenome (GOLD analysis project Ga0126342, IMG submission 92528) | Coral microbial communities from Lord Howe Island, Old Settlement Bay, Australia - Cyphastrea 1 metagenome | ecosystem: Host-associated > Invertebrates > Cnidaria > Coral ... | reverse complement strand
TGGTTAATATCACTATGGTTAATATCACTATGGTTAATATCACTATGGTTAATATCACTATGGTTAATATCACTATGGTTAATATCACTATGGTTAATATCACTATGGTCAATATCACTAACTATATATACATATATATATATAACCCGAGTTATAAGTAGATTAACTGATTAACCCGACTTGTCCCACTTATAATCAGGATTATAAACCTTCTAACCTTCTTAGTAAGTGGGGTGAGCCAACAAGTAGTTGTTGGTTTTTAATCCCATCTAGGTAAATTACACTATGTCACTAGAATTAAGACCATTTCGGGGATGATTCCCCCTGCTCACCATTAGGGCTCGGTCGTCGCTATATAGCCATGACCCCACCTGGTGGGGGATATGAAGATATTCGAGTCTAATGAGAGCTATAGAAATGCTATAGAAATGCTATAGAAATGCTATAGATAGCTTTTGTTAAAATGCTATCGGTGAGCATCTGTTCCAACATGGCTAGCGTTGAGAGTTGGAAGTTGGGCCAGAAATTTGTTTTAAGGTCTTTTCTTTATGAATATGTATGAGTTGTTTATGTTTGTTCAGATGTGATTTCAAACAGCAAAAAAAATACATATGATTTTTACATTATTGTTGTGGTTGGTGATTTGATTTATGATTGTTGTTTTATGTTGTTTGTGTGTGTGTCTTTTAATGATTGTGCTGTGTTTGTTTATGTGTTTTTATGTTTCTATATATGTGTTAATGGTTATATTTAAAAAAGAACATGAATAAAAACTCATTGTGAATTAAAAAAGATGATTAAACAAACAAACAACAACTAAAAATAATCATTAAAGAATAACATAAGGAAAAACATAAACAAACTACGTGTTGGTTCTTTTTTTTCCAACACATAAATTGCATCATACCAAATCATTAACAAATCCAAATACATGGAAAACAATGACAAATCATTTAAATAATATATAAATATACATTTTTTTGGCTGACTTTCAACTCTCAAGGCTAGTGTTGCTGTGAAGTTCCTCTGAGGCAAGAGGCCATCCATAGCGAGAAGCTGAGCGTGGAGAGTTCCAACCACTCGTTGTGATGTCATCATGAAACCTTCCATAAAAGTATGTTTGGCTTACGTAATACATATATAATATACAATTATGTATCGCTATACCCCTCATGGAATGTTCCAATAATATATCTTTATTGGATACTCGACATGAACATATACATTTATATGTACCATCCTATACAGTAGTGTAATGTAGTGTATATATGTATATAATACCAATGCTCATCCATTTCCGTGGGACCCCATGACTTGCGCCAAACGGCTCTGCCCGAGCTGAAGAGCTGGCTGCACTGGGACGACATGTTTAATCATCAAAAATGGTGCTATACAACCAACCATTTCATTGGGATGTCATGTCATGGGATGTCATATATATATAGTCAACTAATGTCAACAAGGGAATACTCCCCCTTTTTAGGGATTTTGATGAGGAGACAGAGGCGTTAAACTTTAAACCATGAAATTTTCGGGATGTCCCAATGGCCCAGCTTGGTTGCCAGAGTTGGGACTAAGAACATGTTCGCAAGCACAGAAAGGGCTCGGACACAGTTCGGTGTCTCCAAGTTCAGGAAGCAGCATTTTTATGTCTTCATTCCCATGTTGGATATCGGGCAGTTGGTACCTTCTGGTGACTTCAGCGCGCAATTGAAAATCACCAATTCAGATGGGTAAACAGGTAATAAAATCATCCACAAATGGCAGATTTTCCAGTGCCAGGTTCCCCAAATGCTCGTTCATAAATCAGTCATATTTTGTTGGGTGTCCCTAAGTCTTGACACACTGCCTCTTTGCACATCGATTCTTTGTCCGCCGCAGTCTTTACGGCGTCTGTCAGCCTCAACTCTCCCTGGATCTGTTTGTACATCACCTACGAGCTCCCTGACTCAGGCAGTGGCGAGGAAGACCTCAAAGAAGGCCACCCCGGCCACCTGGCGGGAAGATTCGTGAACATCGGAGGTTTGGGGGTGCCGTTGGTAACGGGGGTTCTCCCTGTGTCGTGGGTCATAATAGTAATAGATATATGAAAAGCAATATACCCTAAACATCCCTAAACATTAATCATATATACCCTAAACATTGATGAGCATCCCAATATTCATAATCCCTTCCCCCGTTCACATCAAACACCCCCTAGAAACCATGGTGGATGTAGGGGATGAAACCACATATTTGCGACCATAGAATGGGGGTGTTGAATATGAACGGGGCATGGGATTTATGTGGAATTTTACATATACCCTAACCCCCCTTGACATTCAGAATTCCCTCTGCCATGATAGGTTCAAAAAGGTTTCGGTTTCACCGTCACGGTCCATGGTTTCCCATCATGAGAAAACCCCAAGTTCTGATCCAAGTCCTTTTTCCTTTTGTTCATCCGGAAATTCATGGCAAAGTTTGGTAAGCCAACTTTAAGAAACCCCCACATGCCATCACATGCCTATGAAGGTATCGCAAATACAAGAATATTCCTACTAAATTGGATGTTTTAGTCGTATTTATCCTAGATTAAGTATGAGAGTGTGACATGCTTGATACACCGGGAAGCTAAACGATCCTCTGTTGACCCATAAAATGTAAGGTCAACTGGGTACATGTGTCATGTTTATAGTAATGTGGTAAACCCAATACTGCACCTACCATTTGGGGATGCTAAAGAAAAACCACCCATTTCTGGTGAATCCCCCACGTTCAGACGTCAATATCCATGGCTGGAGATTGCTTCATCTTCCATTAAAAAATCATGGCTTCATCATGAGTTTCCCCATGTTTGATAGGTAAATCCCCAAATTTTACACCAGAAAAGCGTGAAAAAATCCGTGGTCACAACTTACCAAGCCACAACTGCAGCAAAGAGAAAGGCTGCGAAGGTCACAACCTCCAGCAACCAGTACTCGATGGTTTTGGCCTCGCGTGCTGAGCGGTCACTGAAAGTGGAATACTGGGATGAAATTCCATCATTTTTAGGGGATTAGCGATGTTACTGGGATAATTTTTCGGGAAAATCAATTGGATAGTAGGGATAATAGGGATTTAACCATCATTTATATATATTTATATGGGTTTTATGGATATGATAATGGGATGATTGGTTTAACCAACAACAATGATATTTTGCTGGAGATATACAGTAATTGGATAATGGGATAATTAATACTGGATACAATAGTGATATAACCACCAATATAGTAGGATAATTCTGGATACTGTAACTCAACCACAACTGGGATATAATGGGGATATCAATGGTATAATGGAAATCAAAACGTGGCTGGAAAATCCCCGAACTAAATGGATCTTTACAGCTGGGATTTTCTCATCTATAAATGGGAGATGTGAAACATTCCCATGTTTGATTACCACGGCTTCCGATTAAAAATGTGAAATGCCGCAGTCAAATTCACGGATTATTTGGTCACCCGTTATTTGGGAAATCACATTTCATATCCATAGTATAAATGGAATTGTCCAAGGTATAGTCCATATAAGAATTGTTTCCAGTGAAAATTCCATGTTGCAACCAGGGTTGCTGTTGCTCCAACCATCTATTTTTCCGTCAATGACAGCCACGACTTGGAGGGGAAACCATACGTGGATCTTGTTCCATGGCCAACTAGGGTGAGGATATAGAAATGTGTACGGTATACGTGTATGTATATATATATATATATAGATATAGATATTGCGTATAAATTGTATTTGGACAATTATAATTTATACATATATATATATATATAATTACACATCAAATGATATAATATATTGTATATAATTGTGTCGTATCGTATGGTATTGCCCTATGGAAGTTTTGGTTGATGAAATGCTGGTGAAAATTTTATCCCATTGGAAGCAACGAAAATCTCCTGCCGTGCCGTTCACGAGTTGAGGACATCAACATGTCAACATATGGCTACTCATCTTTCCTATGGCCGGAGGGTCTGCAGTGGCTCATTTGGGTTTGTCTGAAAATAGGGTAGCCCCCCCACCAAAAAAAAAAAACGTTGAGACAATAATGTGTCCCCCATGATCACTTGCAATAGATTGAGGGTTGATCCCCCAACTGCTTGACAGACCACAGTGAACTTCCGCCTGCCAAGACCTTTGTAGGGCTTCAGAGTCCTGTTTCGGCCACCAAATCAGTGGGGGTCAGATGGGCAACAATCGATCAATGGGGCTATATATATATATATATCCATAGAAATCGTGTTCAACAACTAATATCAAAGTGGGAATCTAGGAATTGACAATGATATATAATATCACATTATATAATCAACTTGATATGATACATGGGTGTGTCTGAAAATGGTGGATATCCCAAATTCATGGCAGTTTTATATATTCGGGAAAATAATGATTTGCCCTGGATTTGGGGGTACTGGGGTACCCGGGGCGGCCCGAGGAAAAGGTGGCCTCAGAATTCAGGTGGCTCAACACAGAATTGGAAGAACATGTACCTTTTCTGAAAGTGGACCCCCAAACTTCTCAGAGTCAAACGTATCCTAAAAGTGGCCTCTCTCAATGTTAGCAAAGTCTTAGCAGTCTTAGCATGGTTCTTTAGATATTAAAATGCATCCCAGCATCATGAATGGCATTCCTTACAATTATGGGATTCCTTAACCACTTTTCAACAAAGGAGGGCCATCCCCTTGGAAATTTCAGCCCAGTCCCTACGTCGCGTTTCGCTGCTTCCTCCACCCAAAAGAAGAAGAGTGGCAAAGCGGTTTTGATTCCAAAGGTCGCCTGCAGCCGTTGCGGCCACTGCAGTCGCAAAAACAAGCAGAGAATAATGAACTCTTGATCCATCAGAATTAAGCACTGAAATTCGACCAAAATTGTTTGATGGCTGCTACAGACCCCACATACATTTAGGGACAGATTGGATGAATAAAGAGGTAAAAATCACCTATTCCCCTTCCCCCTTGTGGCTACCATTTGCCTACAGTAGGCTGCACCTCGGCTTCGTTCACTGCTAGGGTGTAGAACTCTCGTTGCTCCTGTTGAGAGCATAGACCAGGGGGAATCCTGAACAAAAAACAAACATGTTGGGGTTGTCTGATTTGTTTATCAGGAAACCTCATGCATCATCTAGATTTTGGATGGATTTTAGATGGTCTTGAATGGCCAATCAATTATCCATTTAGATGGTTGTGATGGCCCATGACTCATCCATAATCATCCACTTAATTAGATTCTTCATAACTTCATAAGTGGTTTTGTTAGATCTTCCCTACTTCTTGATGGCTATCTGGGTATCCACCACTTGAATGGACAAACGCTGGCTGGGATGGCTACCAAGCTGTTCAGTTTCATACGGGTTCTGAGAGAATTTAAGGCGATTTCCCGGAAGGCCTCTTGCGGAAGCTTTCGAAAAAATGGATATGTTACTTCATCATCACAATCATCATCATACATTTCGATTTCATCATCACAATCATATACAGTTTTGGTTTCACGATTTTTGTTGCTAGTTTCACCCCATGTTTCACCTGAAAAATATGTTTAATCGTCATTGGGGGATCATCTTCCCAAGTAAAAAAAAAAACGGCACTCAATAATATACATATTTTCGACACACACTAGTTTGAGTCTACTTAAATTATATTAGCGCTCGCATTTTAGAGACTGGAAATACCAAATAGAGCACCAAAATCCTGTCAACTGGTTCTACTGCCTTGTTGCCATTCCAGTCCGTTGGCAGATATTGGTAGTTTGATCCCTTTTCAGTGGATTAGTAGAACCCAAATATCCCAAATTTTCACAATAAACCAATGAGATTTTGACATTGCTCAATATCTGAAACCATTTTGGAGCGTCCAAAATGACCTCGTTCAGAAGTCGCACGCCACTACGCCTAGGCCACAGAAGGAAGGATGCCCACAACGCGGGTCGTACGGATGGGGGAAATCATCGATTTCTGTGAGTTGACGTTATGGTGATAAAGTCTGGTGTTAAGCCAACATGGATCATCCAGTTTAAACCAAAAAAATGCGTCTAACGAGACTTGTAAAATCAATGTCTGGCGATGAAGATCTCGATGTTTCATAACACGTGTTGATGTTCAGCCTGAAACTTGCCCATGTGTTGTATTTTTTGAACTTCCAATCAAGAACACTTGCAAAAGAAGTCCAGGGGTACAATCATGACCCTGAGGTTGACTTCAGAGGTTGTCGCAGAAACCATGTTTTTGTTACCACTGAAAGTCCGTTTTTAACATTTCTTAACCCTATACCGCACGTGGCTAAACAACTTCCGAACAGCCATCAATCCTCGGAAAAGTCACAGAGTTCAATGTCCGACAGAAAGAAAAACAGAAAGTCAACCCTTATGGGTTTTACCTCTCACAAAATATCTTCAGCCAGGGCAAACTAGGTTTCATCCCAAACAGGCCCTCCATTCTTCAATCCGAAAAGGGCCAAGTTGCGCATTGGGCTTCTTATATTCGCCGCAGCGAAAGCCATTCTCGTCACTGTGGCAGGGGCACCGTGAACCCCCGGGGAATTCCGTATCTGAAGTTGGACATAGGGGGCACATTGGCATTGGGATTATAACATGTACATACATATAGTTTATGTATACATATACAATTTTATGTATATATATATAATTATATATATTTGTATGCGAATAGTCTACAGCAAATGCCGGGAGCATGTGGTCTCAACAGCTGCGCAATCATTATTCCCTTTCCATTGTTTTTGAGTTTCCGAAACAAATACCTTGAACCCCTAAACCCCCAAAACGACCGAAAAATCCTAGAACCCTCAACCTGAAACCCTAACAGCCCTAACACCTCAAACTTTGCAACTTCTCTGAACTATATTGACCCTGCGCAAGATCCTCAATTGCAATGCTGGGTCAAAGTCCGGGTATTTTGTATGTATATATAAATATGTATATGTATATATATATGTGTATATTCTAAAGCATACATATGATTCTAAAAAACATTATATAAATCTATATATTATACTAATTTATATCATATTAAAAAATATATAATATATAATATATCATATTGAATATATAATGTATGATACAAGGTATAATATATATATAATACATATTTATATATATATATCATATAATATATTAAATGTAACATATATAATATATAATTTACAAATATATATATATATATACGGTGTTATATATATATCATATCATATTTTATCTATTACATTACATATTGTGTAATATATAATATTATATTATATATATAATTATAGTTAATAGTTTATTACATTATATCATATGATTTTGTATTGTACTAATACTGTACTGTATTATATTAAAATCATACAAGGCTATATCAATCATATCATATGATATGATTTGATATCATACATTTTGCATTTTTGCAAAAATATGTATTATATTACAATATGTTAGTACTATTATATTATCTCATATTATATTTTTCTATATTATATTACATTAATCTACATTAGATATTTATCGAATAGTATATATATATTATCTTATTTTTTGTTATATTATCTCATTTTATAAATTTATATATTTTATATTAAATACTATAAATTAAATACTATTATATGAAATATATTCAATATTAAATATTGAATATTGAATATTATATACAATATGTATATATATATATGATATTACATATTATACATTATAGATTACATTTTTAATATTTTATATTGTATATAAAATATTACACATGTTATTATATTATATTACAGTATGTTATTTTTTTATATGATATGAAATTAAATGATATTAGATTGTATTATATTAAATATCAAATTTTATACATATTATATTTCATATAGAAATGTTATTTCCATATATTGTATCATAGTAAGATATATTATGTTATATTACAATACATGATATTATATTTTATTACATGATATTCGTTATATTATATTTTACTTTATCAAATTAAGTTATGTTTATATCATATAAGTATATATACATTATATCACATATATTCAATTCTATACATATATGTATATATATATATATTCTAAAACATATGCTGCATAATATTCTAAATTATTTTCTGTGATTATATTCTATTATATTCTACTATATTCTATTATATTCTATTATATTCTATGAAATTCTATTATAGTCTATTATATTTTACATTTTTCTTATTATATCATACTATATTATATTTTATTATATTAAATATTATATGATATGATAGGATATTATATCATACTATTTTGAATCATGTTATACTATATTATATTAAAAGAATTATATTATATTATATTATATTAATTTTTACTAAACTATATTATTTAGATATTGATATTACATCATTTATATTACATACATCTGCACTGATGGATACACCACAGTTTGAACCCTCTGCTTTTGCTCTTCACCTTGAAGTTTAACTGCTGAAACGCTCGGACGCGCACCAGCAATTCAATCCGACTGCCCAATAGTCGTAGGTCGCAGGTGCCTCGAATGTTGAGTGGAGTTTAAGTTCACCAAAAACAAAAAGAACTATATACTCGAATCAACTCTACCTCTTTCTGGATAGTTTGGGTTCAGACCCGCTTTTCCATGGCTGAAACTGCGAGTACCAGGACACTGTCGGCACAGCAACGCACATTTTCATCATGGCTTGTGACGGATCCCTTCCATCGCCTTGGAGGCGTTGTTCACAATGGGTGCCACGCAGTACACCTCTTTGTTCTTGAAACCTGACCATATCCAGGGCGGGAAAAAACCGCTGAACTTCCCAGGACCAGTGGTACAAACGATGATTGCAGCGGCGCGCGCCTATGGATTTTGCAAGGTCCAACGTGGTGCTGTTCGAAAACTCCACCCCTTGGCGACAGAGATTAGAAGCGGTGGGCGGTGGCTCACTGGACCTAAACGGAATCTTATAGATTTCAATCCCAGGTTTCGGTGGTTCCACCGACTTGTTTAATCTTGTTCATGTGGGAGATGTCGCATCAGGCATTCCTTGAATTTCTTAGGAGCCGTTTCGGAAAATGCCACAGAAACGGACGGATCCTAGGGATAACTCCGGATCAAAATCACAAAGAAAAAACATCTGGAAATGATGAACTAGACCATTAGCGCAAATCACCATATTAGGGAAGGTCTAAATCATTGTGGCTCAAACTGATAGTTTACTTGAAAAGTGTGTTATAATTATCTATCAGCCTATCCTAGTTTGTTTTATTGTCTATCAGTTTTTTCTCAACCAGAAAAACTATTTCTATCACCATGCCATGCACTTGCCATCCAAGATAAGATGGGTATGGGTCAAAACCCTGTCGCCCTGGCAAACATCAAACTAGCTGTGAGTTATGGATGCTTAGCCTCCAAAATGTGTGGAAAAAACACCGGTAACTTGAACCATATTCAAGTTTGTCTGGTTGGGATATATTCCATTATACAAACCTGTTTCTTCTATATATACCCCTACATCCACATGTGATATGCTAAAAAAGACTGACAGCTGATGCGTTTTTCGAGAAAAAAGTAAATATCACCATT
>Ga0126342_10018214_pt1 | contig 12059 bp, 6 predicted proteins | sample Cyp1metagenome_FD_92528 | JGI IMG/M metagenome (GOLD analysis project Ga0126342, IMG submission 92528) | Coral microbial communities from Lord Howe Island, Old Settlement Bay, Australia - Cyphastrea 1 metagenome | ecosystem: Host-associated > Invertebrates > Cnidaria > Coral ... | reverse complement strand
GGTCCGGCAGGGAACACTGGGCGTGGATGGTCGTGGTTGAGGTCCGGCAGGGAACACTGTGGATCGCGGGTCGCAGTTGGACGAGGACGACGAGGACGACGAGGACGACGAGGACGACAAGGACGACAAGGATGACAAGGAGGACGAGGAGGAGGAGAAGGAGGAGGAGAAGGAGGAGAAGGAGGAGGAGGAGGAGGCAACTGACATAAAATCTAACAACCCCCACCTGGCAGGTGGGGAATAATATAAACCATCCATATTTTGATGGGCATACCACCCATAAACATGGTACATTTGGGTATGGTTTATGATGATGCTTATTAACCTTCGTAAAGCAATGCCATCTTAGTAACCAAGATTTTGATGCTTGGAATCCCCATAAAAGTAGTACATTTGGGGATGATCATCATAGTTCTAGTACATTAAAATTAGTATAACTAATGTCGTCTCCAATAATGCACACGCATAGTATAATAGCATTAGTATTACATCACTAATTATAACTAGTATTATGGAATAATCATACCTAATACATCCGCTTCCTGGTTCGAGCGATGGTGCGCAGGCAGAGAAGGCACATCTTCAAAAGACGGTGGAGACTTGGTACCCACATTTGGTATGGTGAAAACTGGGGTCAGTTGTCCATCTTGGGAGATGGTTAGAAAAAATGTTGTCAAGATGGACAGTCACTCATTTGTGCTTGGTGTTTATAAACATTTATTACCATATGATATTTCCTGAACATTTTTCATGTTAGCCATGTTATATCCCCATGGGGCTGGATTCTGCAGATTCCCACTCCAGGATGGACCAAGTAACTTGACCATGGCAATCTGAGTAAATTAGGCTTGGCTCTCACTCGCCAAGGCCACCATGAAATTTCGTGAGGAACAGTCATTTGCCCAATGAATGTTATGTTTTGGTGGAAACTAGCCCAAGATACTGTGGATGGAAGAAATCCTGCATCAGTTGATAGATGGCTTGTCCCATTTTGATTCCATTATTTACAGTGTTTCATAGTTACCAATAGTTACCAACTGGTGCAGGATTTCTTCCATCCACAGTATGTCAGATTTGTCATGGAACTCGTTCATCAGCACATAGGGAGGCTGATGATTCAGTTGACTGGATGTCAGAGCTGAAACGACATTTGTTGAGACCACGAGTTGGGAACATGGCCGAGCTGTTCAGGTTAGTGAATTAGTATCGTTTATCCAGGTAGCACAATGCACTAACCGTAAGAAATATGTTTTTTGGATATATATATATATATTATATGTATGTCTATGTAATATCATGTTTAACCCATGATAATGATATTCCATGAATAGTGGAATAAATATTACATGATATGACAGTTCAGCTGAAAAAACGCGAAGTTTTTTTTTTTTTTAAGAGGCCACCATTTTTGGGTGCATCCACCACATTCGTTCCGGTCAGTGTATCCGGGATTATGTCAATTATATCAGAAGACGATGCTTTAGTACATGCTGATGAAGCCACATAAGTCGGTTTATGGCAACCACCAAGACAATAGAACAGTGATTTACAACGACTTTAGGCGGAATTGATTTTTCAGCATCTTTTTGAAGGTTGCTACAAGCGACCTATTGCCTTGTTTGAACTGGCAAAACATCCAAGTCATTCCTAATATATCCATATATATCCTAATATAAGAGACCTTCTAAACGAACCCTGGTTTAGTACTGGACCTGTTCATTCGGGGTCCTGACTATTGAGGGCATTTACATATTATGATCCGGAATAGAATTGGCCATGTATATTTGGTAATGATATGGTCTAACCATGTTCAACCCAGTTTAATCCAATTTTTTTAGCACAAATGCACGTAATACATATATATATATATGTGTGTGTGTGTCACATCATACTTTGGTTGTAGCTATCGCAAATCTTAGTTACAATCCCTATTTTTGATTACAGGGCTATATCTATGATTTATCTTCTCTATTCAATCATAGTTGTTAACGTCATGAACCTATTAGTGACTATAAACCATTAATTTAGAACCATAGTTGCAGGGTTGTAAGATCCTTTGGCCGCCATACATTCCAGTTTTGCCAAGGACCGTCTCACGGCCGAAGTGGCACAAGCCAAGCAAGCCAAGCCTCAGGCGCGAGGATCAACTGGTTGGGAACTGGAACGAAAAAAAAACAATGGACAGTATTAACATTGATTAACAGATGGGTAGTAATCAAGCATCAAAATCACCATCAATGGTTAAACAAGTATAACCATCCAAGTACCACTACTAACTAATCATTAATTAACATGTAATGTGGGTGAAACAATGCCATAAACCATCTGTGGGTATGTAACTGTAATAGTTACCATCCCCCAATCATCACCATAAATATATAGGTGGTATGGTATGTTTACCTCAATGGATTGGTTTAAGGGAAAATCTTAACCGGAAACCATAGATTTTCCCAGTAAATATGGGGTTTTCCTGTAAATTTTCTCTTAAACCAATCCATTGTTTACCCCAAATTTATGGGTGGTAAGACATGACATTTTCCATCACAAATTTATGGCACATCCCCAGGATCTGAGCAGCAAACGTTGAGTGGTGATCTCAACAGGGAGATTTAGGACGAGAAAAAGACACTAAATGATGATTACAGCAAGTGAAATTAGTTACATCCCAGGAAGTTAGAGATTTATTCAAGCAGCAAGTTAGTTCCCTGAGGAGAAACTTGATCTCATTTGGGATGATGAGTGATGATCTCAAGCAGCAAGTGATGATCTCATCCCCGGATGATCGCCGCTGGGTGCACTGATTCCCGCCTGGACTTTTCCATTTTGGTAGTTCGTCTATGGTAAACCCAAAGCAAAACTCAACGATTCCTATTCACCAACCATTTGGATAGTTTACTATCATGGTATATAAATCATATAAATATACCCCTATTGGATACCAATGCTTTGAGAAATCATCCCTTTTCTAGGGGTATACCATGGTATAGCCAAGAATAAACCGTCTATTGGGGATGGTTTGTGGCAGCCAGGGTTTACCACGTTATTCCCCTTATGACATTGCCACGTGGCTTGCCACCCCATTTTTGGACATGGACCATAGATCAACAACGACACCAGCAACGACTCACAGTGCAAGTTGGCTGCGTGAAGCCGCTGGAACATTGAGCAGCAAATGAGCTGAGGATAATGAGTCAATAAGCAGAGGTGAAAAGAAACCGAGGCTCAGTTCTATCGACATTTTACACTTCTGGATGGGAAGTATGGGCATTTATGATGATTTACCATTGGTAATATCCTGTTTGTAGCGATGTGTCCAGCCTGGTGACAGCTAGTCCTCCTGTCTTTTTGTTTCGGAAACCGCGTGGATGGGTTACTTGAATCTTCTGCCATAAATATGGGAATATTGACGAAGCACATATTTTTTTCTGGGTGTTTTTGAGATTAGCCTGTCTGAGTTGAACATTTCTTTGTGCTATGAATAGTATGATGATTTAACAGTACGAATACTATAGATTTATCATTGATTTATCATTGATTTAACATTTGTTCTTTAGTTTTTTCTGTTAAACTGAGTTCATGACTTTGTCACTATTTCAGCTAGCCACGTTTGATTTCCGGAGGGTAAGTAACTGATCAATATTAACATCCCATTTGAATATATTTGAATCCCATTGAAACATTATTCCTTTTTGATGGCTAAACCATCATTTCGTTGTTGATACCTAGCTGTTTCTCCGACTTCTTCATTAAGCTTCGCAGGCGGAGCTTCAAGAAGCTGCAGCGGTACAGCTGCAGCTGAGTGAAGTGCAACAGGATGGGTCCGGAGATGGCGACTGGGTACTACCCGGCGTGGTAAACATACAAAAAGCTATTCAGCTATTGCAAATGGCCATAGAAATAGTGGATTTACCCATTAAAAATGGTGATTTTCCATAGTTAACCCATGGGAAATGATGGGAAATGTAGGAAATTCCCATGTGGAAGCTAAATTGGAGGCACCTGCCATTTATAAGGCCTATTTTCCAGGCCTATTTTTCAGGGAATATCCCCACAGCATATGGCCTTACATGTTTGGCGTTTAAAGCCCTATTTGGAGGTTTCCTGAAATGGAAGTACCCTCAAATCATCTATTTTAACAGGATTTTCCACTATCAACCATCCAGCCATTGGGGCACCCCCATTTATGGAAACCCTCAAAATGATAGTAAACACCATGATTCCTGTTGATTTTCTCATATGTTCCAACAAACAAATAATCCATTGATTGGGGAGCCCCTTCAAAATTCCCTTGCAATGATGGGTTAGTCTGGAATTTCCAGACCGGATATGGTTGGATTCGGACAATCCCCAATACATTGGCTAATATAATATACTACAGTATAACCAATTAGACCCATCAGCCAATAGGGGTTTTGAATCCTGCTAAGTCCCATGAAAAATCCCATGACTCTACATGATTTCCCTGCTATTTCATGGTTAAACCTTCATTTTTCAGGGAAGATGGCTCAAATACCGAAACCTGATGATTCATCTGGATTCACTCTGGTTAACCAACTGGGTGATGGTCATCAATAGGGAAAGACCATCATAGAGTCATGGCATTTTTTCAGAAGGAATCCCATTCCTACGTGCTTTGACCATGGCACATGGCTATAGTTATAGGATGTTATAGCGCTTATGTTGAAGTATATAGTCAGATAACCATGGTTGTACCTTGAAGTATATAGGGCTTATAAGCCATGGTATTACCCATTTAAGGCCAGATACTTCTCGGACATTTCTACCATCTCAGCCATCGGCGCCATCGGCTGCTCACAGGAGAAAGAATGGTTTCATTGGGGATCCCGAAAACATTGAAGAGTTTTCCGTGATTGATGGCTATTAGCTACTGGAGATGGTAGCTACGGGAAGGCATCAACCATGCTTTCAATATGTTTCAATAACCATGCTATTCCCCAATATGGGGAATAGCCATCTCCAGTAGCCAATAGCCATCCCGAAATATTGAAAGCATGGTTGATGCCTTCCCCATATTTCCAGGTTCCCAAATTTTGGGTCTATAGATTTCCCCTAAAACTCGATCCGTTCAGGAACTTCAAAGTGCGAGAGACGCCTGTGCAGCCGAGGTGGGGTGGGGTTGCGGCTGGTGTCTTCGTTGGAATCGCCAACGATTCAACGAATCAAAATGGGGAACACAAGGTGTAGGAATTATTCAATTTTTCCGAGATATATGGGGCTGTGGTTTATCCTATAGTTCAGACCCAAATAGCTGGTAGGCTGGTAGTTACGGGGTTTACCCTCTGATCACCCGATGGTCGGATAGGTATTACGAATCAAGATCCTCAGAATATCCAACGTTTTCTTAGTGAAATTATATAATTGTACTAACCCGCAAAAAGATAGAACATACGAACCTGAAAATTATATAATTTTCAACATCCCGGGAAAAACATGAAATTTACGTCCAAATACATCATGATAATCTCATCTTCAACATCCAAAGTATCTGAAAGTAGGCTACCCCCAAATTTGACTTATTATCACTTTCGTGATTAATACGGCCTTCTGGGGGGAAAAAAGCGCACTTTCCGAGACATCCAGGTCTATGATAGTCACTATTTGGGGGTTCCTATCAAAAGCTGGCTACATTGCCCACATTGGGGGATGGTCGTCAATCCATGTTCATGGCGACTTAGAGATACCCAGTATTTGTGGAATTCCATTCATGATGGTGGGATGACTATACCCGTATACCCATTAATCTACCTGTTCCGAATCCCATGAATCCTAGACCATAGTATGCACCCAACACCATATTGTTGGTCCTGAATGATGGTTAGGATTAGGGAATCATCCCCAAATGGCGGCATGATAACCATGATAACAGCTTTTTATTCAGGTTAGTGAATGATTTTAATTCAGCCAGATGACTCCCATAGCACATCCCCATGTTCCCAGCTACCATGATGGTTTTATACGACCAATTCTCGTGGTTTTCAGACCCGGGAGGTGAACCCACCGTTTATTCACCCATGTTATCAAAATATTAATAGTAATTAGTCAACACATGTCAACACATGATTATATAGCATTATATAACCATGTTATATAATATTTATATAACATTAGTGGTTTTATAACCATGGTTTTAACAATATTATATAACATTATATGACCATGTTCACCCACCATGGAGAATACTAATTCTCTCATTAGTCAACACATCCATAAACATCCATGAACATGCATTAACATATATAATTAACCATTAACCATTATGAACCAATTGAACCATTATTAACCACTATTAACCATCAGTTAACCGTTATCAAGCATTATTCAGCATTATTGAGCATTATTAGCCACTATTCACCATTATTAACCATTATATAACCATTATATAACAATTATTGACCATTGTTAACCATTACAATATTGACCATTAGCACTATCCCGTCATGAATCATGATCTATCCCATGTTGGTCATTGTATACCCATTAGCATCCATTAATACTATGGTACACAGGGATTAAATATTCCAGCACCAGCAATATTCCATAATTCCATATTTAAAATATGGTTGACATATTACATATGTTGTATATTGTTGTATCCTATATTGCTTAGTATTCATATCCATTAACAACAAGTCACTGGCTGCCAGTTTTTGGCGGTTTCCCAGGCGCAGCGTATTCGCGAGTCGCAGCTGCAGCTGCAGCAGATGCAGGGACAGCTCGCCGAGGCGCCGGTTGGGGTATCTGAGGATGAGAAGGCATGGATTGGAGCCATGAATGGGGGGGTTTCGCCATGGAAAATCGCGGATATATATATATAATTTATAATATATATATATTTTAAGAACAACAAAAATTCACCAAAGCAGGAATTTTAAGACTGGTTTCTGACCTGATGTTGGACAACATTGGAACCCCCATTTTACGAAAGCTCTGGGATTAAAATGATTCCAGCAGCAAGTTCTATGTCCCAAGTGGGTCCAGATGTTATTTTCGACAGTTTTGTGCGCGGATTTAGAGCAGTCCTGGGATATGGTCATCAATCCATTTTCATAGGGATTTAGAGGTACCCTCTGGTAAACGTTTACATAACTATGCAAAAAACGATGGAAAATCACCATGCTATTAATGGGTAAATCAACTATTTCAATGGCCATGTTCAATAGCAAACTGTTAGTCATTACCAGAGGGTAACTAGCAAAACGTCATGTGTAATGCCCACAACCTGGTCACCATGGGTAAATCCATTATAAATGGCCATTTTCAATAGCTATTTTGACATAACCAGAGGGTACCAATGATGTTTGGATTCATAGGGGGATGAACGTAAAGCATATTCCATGTAGGCTGACCCTGGCACATTGGCATTGAGATGATGAATAAAATTAGACATATGAGCCATATTCTATCATATGTTTATTGTTATGATAAATACTGGATATGAAATATGGCATGGATATCATATGGTATCATACCATTCATTATTCATAAAATATTGGATATGTTTATTATGATCGTAATATGATGGTATGTAGAAACATATTGGATATGTTGTGGTTTGTTTTGACAATTGCACCAGATATCTGGATGGATAGTGAAACATAAAGAAACCATGGAATGAGGGGACGAATTTCCATTAACCATGGAACATGGGGGCTTAAGCACAGAAAAATGTTGATGAAATGGGATGGATAGTAGCCATACAGATCTAGAGCTTTAGCTTTGTTGAGATTTGATAGGTAAACAGCATTTACCCCACTACAATGAACCTTTTAGTTGATGATCAACAAACCACTAACCACCAAAGAATCCCCAAATAGACATGTAGAATCTAGGGAAATTGATGGACATTGATGAACCAGTGGATCTGGAATTTTGAAGATATTTTTTTCAGCAACCATGATAGTAATTTCCGGCGTGTCTCCAGGTCTAGGTAAATCTTGCGTGGTGATTTGGGTAGGTTTCCTAAAATTATGGTACCCCCAAATCATCCATTTTAGATTGGAAATTCCCCTTATATATAAACCATCCAGCTGAGAACGGATTCTGTGCTTTGCTGTGCCTCTGTTGTAACCTCTGGTGGTGGGCCCCGTACTGGTTGAATGGAGACACTTGGATGTGCATCCCAGTTGGTAAATGGTTTGTAACCCACACATATATATATTTATATGTATGTAGACGTATATTATATGTATTTAGCCGTATATAATATGTATGTATAATTATGTATGTATATATAATATGTACCGTACATATATATATATATGTAACATTGTATAACATATATATATATACACGTATAAATTGTGTATATATAATATAAATTGTATATATATATATATGGATATATATATATGTATATATCCGATAACCCTGGGGATATTCCGTATATGACTAGGGTATGTCACGCACAAAAATTGCCCACATTAACGATGCCTCGGATGCACCCCATATCAATGGCCATGCAACAGGAACCACGTCAATGGTTACTAAATGTTAATTACTAGTTGATGGGAAGTTAATGGTTAATAGTTAATAAACCAATTTATTATACCTGCTATATACATCTGGTTGGTGGTGACTGGAACCATGGAATTTTATGACTTTCCATTCAGTTGGGAATAATGATCCCAACTGACTTTCATATTTTTCAGAGGGGTTGAAACCACCAACCAGTAAATTGGAGGTACCTACCATATATAAGGCCACCATTTAAGGGAATATCCCAGCAAAATATAGCCTTATATGGTACAGTACCTTCATTTTAGGATCCTGAAATTCCTATTGACCATAGCCAAGCAACTGACCGTGTAATGGGAATGTGAACCAGCAAGAATGTGGATATTGCCGGCCATCAATAAAAACATCAGCACAGATTGAAATGTTCGTTCTTCTTAAAAATTGTCAATAGGAGTGGGGATATTAAGCAACGACAATTATGCTTGCGTTTTGGTCAATATCCCACTCTTCTTGGCAAATATATGCTTGATATCCCACAATATTATTACAATATTAACCAACCAATCATAACTTCCATAACTCTATGTGATATTAACCAACAACAATTTTTGATATCCACTGGTAATTTAACATAGCTATTGAAAATGGCCATTTATAGTGGATTTCCCATAAAAAATGGTGATTTTCCATAGTTATGTAAACGTTTACCAGAGGGTATCCACATTCTTGCTACTTTCATCCAGACATGTTGATTAATTTCCCTCATTCGTGTTGGTGCTTAAATCCGTGGCATTCCAACCATCGATTACCAATTATATATCCCATAGGCATCCCACAATCATCCCATAATATCATATAGGGATAACTAATGGATGATTAATTGTAGATATATATATAGATAGGTACCATTAATTATAGGGATAATTATTTATAACTAATTAGTTGTAGATCCCATGAATTTTCCAATCATATCACCATCTAATCCCCATACAACTGCCCTAAAGTCAGAGTTTTGGCCGCTTTCACACTGCACGGCTTCCACTGGAGGTGACTCAGTTGCGAGCGCATGTCTCGGAATTGGAGGCGCAGATCTACGAAAAACATGCTGGTTTAACCATGTTTAACCATGTCTAAGCAGCAAAAATGGGGGTGTTTCAGCAGGAACAAAGATGGCTTCAAACTGCAGCTGCAAAAACACAACCAGCAATCGAGGGGGATTTTTTTAAGATCATCCATGGGGATATTCTATCCGTAAAAAAAATGATTTCATTCAATGATTAATAGTGGTTAATGATGGTTAATAGATGTCAATAGTGGTTAATAGTGCTTGATAGTGATGGTTACCCTCTGGTAATTTAACATAACTATGGAAAGATCCACCATCAATGGGGATTTATCCAGTATTTCGACCTGGTCATGGCTTCAATAGCAAACTGCAACAAATTACCAGAGGGTAACTGAGGAATTCACCAAGAACTTGGTGACCAAATGGAACCAGCCAAAATTGGCGACCAGAAACTCCGCTCTCGGCATCCGGACGTTAGTTCACTGGGATGATCCCCCCAACTCAATAAGATACCCTCTGGTTATGACTAACAGTTTGCCATGGTTTTTCGATGGCCCATTGAAATAGATGGTTTACCGTTCTTAACAGCATGGTGATTTTCCATGGCTATGTTAGTCATAACCAGAGGGTAATTCAATCAACTAACGACTTAACCAATTGATTAACCGATGATAAATCATGGAAAAACGTTTACATCACTATGGAAAAACTCATTTTGTTTTATGTTTGTCTATTTTTGTAAAACAACCAGTTCTATGGGGGATTTTCTTTTTGGCCAGCATTTATAGTTTAATGATTTTAATGTTTTTTTTTTTCCATTTATTGCTTATGGTTTAACACCGTTGGTTATAGTTTAACCACCATTTCTGATTGGTGGTGTGGAACATGAATTTTATGGCTTTCCATTCAGTTGGGAATGTCATCATCCCAACTGACTCATATTTTTCAGAGGGGTAGGTATACCACTAACCAGTAAATTGGAGGTACATACCATATATAAGGCCACCATTTAAGGGAATATCCCAGCAAAATATAGCCTTATATGGTACAGTACCTTCATTTTAGGATCCTGATATAGCACCATTGGTTATAAATGGTATATTTTTGGTTATTTATTTAAACATATTATTTATATTTTCAACACCATTTAACCACCATTTAACCACCATTTAACCACCATTGATATAGCACCATTGGTTATGGGATACACCACGAACCTGAAAAAACGGATCCCTTGGGATGACCGCAACGACCGCAACGACCGCAACGCAGGCGGGTTTGGAGCTCGCGCGCGAGGCAGCGTTGCAGGCCCGGCGAAGGTTGGGGGAAATTCTAAGATAGTTCGGGGAGAATATGGGGTTATATCATCTTTATAATATGCACATGTATATATATATATATATATGGATATGAATCAATACCTATTAATACCATTTTTAGAGGGATGAACATCCATTTACCAGCTATTTTGATGTTCACCAGGGGTACAAGGTTTTGACCCACTGCCATATATATATATAATATATTGTGTATATTTTCAGGCACCCAGATCTATCATCAACCGGAGGTTTCATAAAATATGGCTACCATCTGGTAAAGGTTTACATAGCTATAGAAAATCACCACTTGTTATGGGTAAATCAACTATTTCTATGGCCATTTTCAACAGCTACGTTAAATTACCAGAGGGTATGGATGAATATGGGACAATGAGTCATGCATGGTTGGAATGGATTGTACCAAAACAAACTTGGTTCAAACATCAAACTATTGGAACTTCATCAGCAAACTCTTGGATTTAGCCAACAAAAACATGGGATTCACTGAACAATTTGAGATTTCAACATTAACAATGGGGGACATGACATATCCAAATTTTAGAGGAATTTAATCCACAAGAATAGGCTTATTAGTGGGATAACTTGAGCCACTCAACAACGTGGCTCCGCAAAAAATGGGCTACGGTCTTGACCTGGTCGAAACTGGTCGAGAAAAACGGTCGGATTGGAAGGTACCGGGGACGGAACACGAAGCAGGCTTATTTTGATCCGTTTCAAAGAGCGATGATCATTTGGATCCATTTTTGTTATCAGTTATTAAGCAGGCTTATTAATCAGTTACCTCTATCCATTTTTGGTCAATCATTTTGACCCAGATCTCGGTCGAAGGTTTGTTTCGTGCCCTATGAGCTGGTTACGGGGATTTTTATGGGGTGTACCTCCCCCCGTAAACGTTTACATAACCATGGAAAATCACCATGCTATCAATGGGAAAACCCACTATTTCTATGGCCATTTTCAATAGCTATGTATGTTTACCAGGCCGGGTATCCCATGATCATTCCATTATTCACCATTGTTAACCATGGAAAATCACCATTTTCCTATGGTATTACGGTAAACCACCATTAAATCACCATTTTCCTATGGTAAACCACCATTAAATCACCATTTTCCTATGGTAAACCACCATTAAATCACCATTTTCCTATGGTAAACCACCATTAAATCACCATTTT
>Ga0126342_10018213_pt1 | contig 12059 bp, 10 predicted proteins | sample Cyp1metagenome_FD_92528 | JGI IMG/M metagenome (GOLD analysis project Ga0126342, IMG submission 92528) | Coral microbial communities from Lord Howe Island, Old Settlement Bay, Australia - Cyphastrea 1 metagenome | ecosystem: Host-associated > Invertebrates > Cnidaria > Coral ... | reverse complement strand
TCAAGCACCTTTCAATCCATCAGTGGATTCGCTTTGCCATCCCTGATTCACAACAACCAACCTCTCCTATAGGTTTTCTATTTTTGAAACTTCCGCCACCGCCTTGTGCGGTACTACTGGTATTATTATTTCCCAATATTGATCAATACCAGGGAATATATGGGGTACAATTAATGGGAAGATATATATATATAATTATATATAATGGGATTGAGACATCTGCGATGTATTCATGGAGATCTTTCATGGGGATGTAATAGGAATTTATAATCAACCTGATGAGTTTGTCTGGTGCCCAAGATCTGAACAGCAACTTCCGTGTCGAAAGAGGGAATTTTTGTTGCAGGATGCCTCCCATTTTGAGACACTTTGATTATCTTTCAATCAGAAATTAATCATGATTTGTTGTAAGTTACTTATGCTACGTTGTTGCTAATAAATGCCATGTGCTTAAATAAAGATTATCCTGCAACCAACATATTTGGGGGATGACAGAGCAGAGTGTCTTGGGTGCTCATAGGGGGGTACTCTTCGGTAATCAAGCATGACAATGGAAATCCATGGAAAATCCACTAGAAATGGAGGTTTATAGCTGGGAAGCCCCCTTTCAATGGAGACATATCAGTCATATCCATTGCCATGTTCACCAGAGGATATATCATAAGGCTGACAGTTACCAGGTGGTGCCCAGCTAAATCGCTAAGTTAGCTAAGTTGGTAAATTGATATTTAACGGGATTTAACCATGAAAAATTGGGATTTAATAGGATGTATAGCTGATTTATGCTGATTTATGTTAGCAAAGGTAGATTCTAAGTCCAATAACTAGGGTTTATGGTAGATATTGACCTAGTTACTATGGTCTCTAAAGTAACTTATAGCTGGGGGGCACCACCTTGTGTATAATTCTCAGAGTATTTCTTGTTCGGGAGAGCGTTTGGGTTCGTGGAGCAGCACTAGCTACAGTAGCATCATGAAAAGTGACGAATATCTATGGCATCACCAAATATGAATATTCCTGTGTATTTAAAAAAAAAGTCATCCTGGAGTAGATAGAATGTGTACACATCAAGACTCTTCACCAAATGACACAATTTTCGAACATACTATATTCGATCTACTCCAGGATGATTGAATATATATATATACATATATATATGTATATATATACACTGTTTTATATATATATATAGATATCAGTTGTATATATATATATCACCCTGCTACTATTATCTAATCATACCTATTTTTATACTATACATATCATGTTAATCCTCAAATGTGTCAGGCTTTTCGGGATCGTCCTGAGGTCAATGGAACGAAGCCAGAGAGTAATGCACCTTGGGGAGGGAGGGATTTCGTTAGAGCCTCCACTTAGAAAAATGGACCGACATATCCATGGACCATGGATACCCATGATTTTGGGACGTTTACCCATTTTTATATGTTTTTTGGGTACTTGGAAGGGTCTAGGTGGGGACATAAATGGGGATTTACCAACAATTTATGTGTAATCATGTGGATAGCATGGGATGTACAACCAACAATATGGTATTGCTCTCTCCTATTGCTCTACGGCAATCTCCCAAAGCTTTCCCCATGTTTAGATGAATTTTCCCAAACATGTTCCCATATGGGTTTGTTGTTGGTTTGAAAATAGTATATACCCCCCCTCCCGGCTATGACCATCAAATAGATGGGACAATGGTGAGGAACCATCAAAATTCGGGTAGTTGTGTAGTTTGTTTTGTTTCCAGGCAACATCATCTCTGCATATTTACATGATGTGGTAAACCCAAAACCACAAACCATCCCCACTATTATAGGTAGCATCTATTACTATCGCACACAGGGGCCAAGATGGACAAATGGTCAACGACTCTGTGAAGGAGTTTTCCATCTCTGTGTAGCTGATCCATCCCGATGGCAGTCTCCGGTCAGTTAAGTAGCTCCATGTTCACAAGCCGAAGTATCAATATGTAGCTTGGGCAATTACATATCTATAACAAAGGTATACCCTCTGGTAATTTAACGTAGCTATTGAAAATGGCCATTTATAGTGAGTTTTCCCATTAAAAATGGTGATTTTCCATAGCTATGTTAAATTACCAGAGGGTATCCCAGTAGATCCCCATGAGTCACATATCAGTCACATATGACCTATCGTATCAATTTAGGGTCCAGAAAGACCGATCCCATCCTGAAGATAGATTGTTACAGGTATGAAACTATAGACATGTTTTACCATATGATATCCAGGTTGATAAACGTATACTCATATGATATCCCAAAGATATACTTATATAACCATTTAACATCATATAATCATATACTTTTTTTACCATATGATATCCATTTTTCAGCACAACTTGGGGGTCCATGTTTGAAGATTCTTTTCAGGTCATGTCTCAACTTTGTCCTGGAGCTGTGATCCAAGTTCTTGCCCTAAGATCTCAGGGAGTGTCCCTTGGCGCATGCTGGGCGTGCTGGCACGTGCCGTTTGGCAGCGCATGCGCTGGAAGCCAACTGCCTGGTTCAAAGTATGTTCAAAAGCTATATCTTTGATGATCAGATGTGAAAAACTTTTGAGATCATAAAAAATGTATATGGTTGTACTAGACATACTGCGGATGGTTGCGAAATCCTGCACCACCAATTTTGTATGGTATTTCAACCCAAACAAAAGAATGAGATGTTTACCATCTACCAACTGGCGATTCGGATTTCGCTGGCCCATGGCTAGTGGCATTACGGTACAACCTTGATTTGGGAGGGATGATACCTGGAAGTCTCTACAGGATGGGGCCCCCAGTCGAGCTCGCGTTCAGTTGGTGAACACAAGTGGCTGAATTCAATGGTTTATGGTAGATATTACTATACTTAATGGGGATTAATGGTTTATAAACCAACTTATAACTGGAAGGCCCCATCCTGTACCCAGTTCATGGCATTGTGACTGCGGCTCAAAAAACGCCTTAATTTTTTGCAGGGGATCCAAGGTCAGCTGCGCTACGATGGTTTCTTTCTATTGAAGCCATCTCTGATTGCTTGTTGGAACTTCATGTTGGAACTGTTTGCTAGTTAAATAGCTATGAAATCCCCATGTTTGCGAGTCTTTCAGCATGTTAAAGCATCATGTTTGATAGTAAACCCCTCATGTTTGCTCCGTAAACATCCCCATGGAACTTCCGAAAGCGTCAGGTATGAGAACTTCTTTTGGTGGCCCGTTGGGACCCCAGTGGGTTGGAAAATTTCATGATACCTCAGAATGGGATAAAAGTGAATTGAATACTTAGTCATTACGAGTATGGGTGATGTATATATATATATTTAATGAGTTTATAAGTACTACCAGTACTTTTATTTGATGAATACTTCCGACCAAAGACTCACAGTCCATTTCTTTGGATTTTCGCTATACCTGTGGTTTTGCCCCAATCAAAATGGCCATGAAATCGCGCGCAAAATTATGATTAACAGGTGGATTCAGGGTATATCCATTGCGCGAAAAACACACATATCACACTGGTGGTGGTATACAAACCCAAATTACCATGTTGGTGGCTGTACAATGTTGTGTATATATATACATACATATATACATACATATATACATAGATATCCCATCATATCCCACCATACTCCATGATATGTTGCATGATATCCCCATGATTTTCCATGCGAAAAACAGTAAATCCAAAACATTGGAAGCACCGGACGTTTCTCGTCGCGGTTTCTGGTCGCGGTTTCGTTCAACCAAAATGGCTCTTTGAAGTAAAGTTTAGGATGAAGAAAAAACATTCGGTACCCACTGGAAAACTAGATATTGGTCAGCAGAAACTACAAGAAATGGACTTGTGGAAACTGTTAAACTTAAGTGTCTTAAACTTATATAAAGTGTCCAAAGTGGATAGAGGACTCTAACCATTAAGAACAAGAATATCATCGACTTTGGATAACATATGCATTAAATGATTGTCATTTTGCTTCGAAAAAATAGTCACAATCTCGGCTGATTTAAGGCGTTCTCGATGTGCTGCATTTTCTTCGTTGGTTTCCGTCTTCTGAGTGTCTACATCCTCTGGAGAAAGAGTCGCTACGTTCTATAGATTCCTCCCCGGTCGGGCGGCGCGGTACTGGGACTGTGACATCACAATGGTAGCCCTGTGTTCTTTCTATGTTTTCTGGTTTTTAACCATCAACGACATGGGGATATAGATAGATATCATTGATAAAGGATGGTTGGTTGATGATTACATGGGGTTAAGCAAACCAATACTAATTGGGGATTATCACAATCCATTATGGGAAATCACTATAAAGCAACCAGTATCATGGAATGATGAAGCCTGGGTTTAGGTCACACTATTCACTTGGATAAAAGCTGCCCGTGGTGCCTGCGGTGCCTGTGCCCGTGCTGGGCAGTACTGCGGCAGTACCGCGCGCCCGAGCCACAATCTTCTTTTTGAGCGGTTTGAGCGCTGCACCAACGAAAAGCAGCTCACTCTGCAGGGAGTTTCTCTTTTTCTTCGGACCTGAACAGAGGGAGACTAGATTAATCAGCTATAATCAGCTAGTTGCAGAAGGATTTGATCTCATGTAAACATGCAAAATGGTGCAAGTGAACGATTTCAATGGACCAATGCAGCTGCTTGTTGTTTGGGATTTTCAAAATGTGTCTCAAAGACCTTCTGGCAATCAAGCGTGGCTAGCTGGAAAATCCCCGAACTAAATGAGAGGTTGTAATGAAAGATTGTCCACACTTGGGAATTTTCCAGCAAGCTACGTTTGATTACCGGAGGGTATGTGTTGCATCCATTTGCATCAGTTCCGGTGCTACAAAAAAGTTGACTCATTGTTGTGTCATGGCTCAACCACCCAGCGTCCTTGCACAGGAAAGCTGTTTTGATGAATGGCATGGAGTTTAAAAGGATTTACAGTAGATGGGATTTGGTGGAGGAGTTTCATGGGATTGGTGATTGGTGATTGGTGAATATACCCTCAATTGATATACTGGTTGGTGGTTTCAAACATGTTTTATTTTCCATTTCATTTATGGGATGTCATCCGCCAACCATTGACGAACTCCATGATTTTTCAAGATGGGCACAGCCAGCACCACCAACCAGGTTATCATTAACCATCATTAACCATATATTAACCATCATTAACATGGAACATCACCATTTTTCAATGGTGATCTACACAACCAGTTTCCCATGGCCATGGACTACCGGTAAAAACATCAGGGCCGAGGTCTTCCGGTCAATGCCTGGAGATCTCCAGTTGCTCGTTGCTTACGGACAATTCTGGTTGTTGAAACCCACACTTTGGGCTATGTATGTATATATATATTGAAAGAACATCGCCACTGGATCTCACAAAAACTCAAAATACAAAGAACACAAACATGGCGATTTTCAAAGTGTTGTTGCTTAATCTCAATCCTTCATTTCAGTGAGTTTCAGAGTTGGTGCCTTTTGCGGGTAGTGCATCTGCCTCTCCCGTCTTGGGCCTGTCTTGGGCTTCGACGATGAACTCTTTTCCGGAGTGAGCAATTTGTTGCCACATCGAAAACTACTGAAACTATCAACTGGTAGGTATGCTACCTATTATGATAGGAGCTCTAAAATGAGTAGTAAATAGGGTTTTACTACCTAATATTAGCATTTGTGTTTGATCAAATGGTTGATTGTGGGATTTGATGTGGGAACAACCAGTAGAACCAATTGAACCAATTACTGTACTGGTTACTGTATACTGTACACAAATAGTTGAGAAGGTGTCTACTAATGACACACTGGAGCCACTTATAATTGCTTATGAGGACTTTTGTTACCAATTATGGGAATCTCTGTCAACATTGTCAACCGACCACCAGAAGCAATTGTCTACCAGGTTTTGGACGATGCTTTTTATTTTGAGTACTGTACCCCTGGAAGTGCTAAATGACTTTTACAAAGAACTAAATCATCCATGGGGTTGCAGGGACCTGTATCAGTTATAAGATGTTGTAAGTCAGTTATAACTCCATTTGTAGAATGATAACCCTATAACCATCCGCAATCATCACCATATATGATGGGTAAATGGCTTAAACTTAAACTTTATCAAATCCAGAAGAAACTAACAGACATTCGAAATCATTCGCCGCATTGCGACATTTTCTGAGACGGGGATGGTCCTCGTTGCATGGTTTCCGACTAATTGGCTGCTCTCACACGCTGGGGTAAGCCGCGCCATTTTCAGTGGTCAACGGTAAGAGACTGTTGGCCTGTGCTGAAGATCTTTCAGATGAGGAATGCCTGTCCCTGAAGCAACACTTGAGGGTGGAGCGGAAAGGCGGAAAGATCTTTCGCATCTTCTTTAGTGGAGAACATCAATGACCACAGGAATTGGACGATTCAATGTGATTCCAAGCTGCAAAATCGTCGGGCCTCGGAACTGAAATCTCTCCATCAGCCTCTGACCAAACATCTTGCAAAACTTCATAGAAACATTAGGAAACATTAGAGATATTAAGCAGAAGCTTGTCAGTATGAAGTGAATTAGTTATTGTGGTCCTTGCGCCGATTATTGTTTACTATTGTATACTTGTTTTTCGACTTCAGGTTTTTGCAATCTACGAAGTCATGTGTTGTGCCTCAGTTTAAATCTAAGGTGACCAGTATTCAAACGAAAGGTCGGAGGCGTCAAATGTGAGAATTATGTTCAGCGCATGTAGAAAAAAAGAAGACAACCTGATGCGACGACTAAGGGTTAAGATATCAAATTGAAGAACTTGACACTCCCAGATGCCAGACAAAGGGCTCTGATCAACCCTATCGGATTGAGGATTCCGATGCTCTTTGATGCCAGCCTAAAAATGCAAACAAAGCTTGCAGACAAAAAACAGCTAGCTTCCGCTTGAATGTTCTAGACGGTTTGCCAATTATCCTAAAGCACATATAATCGGCGTACTTTAAAAAAACGCAGCGCGTGAGGTTGTAGTATGGATGTAAAAAAAGGTTTGCAATACATAAGCCCAAATGTTAATAAATGTAGATGAAATTTGGCATTACTTGCAATATAAGCAGAGACAGTTATGTTGGTTCGAGCGCTGATGGTTGTATACTAGTGTAGAGTTGCTTTTGAATGATTTTCAGTAACTGACCTATCTCCCAAAGCTTCCGACTGCAGGTTTTTGTACTTTAAGAAGTCATGTGTTGTGCCTCGGTTCAAGTCTAAGGTGAACAGTCTTCAAATTAAAGGTAGGAGGCATGAAATGCGAGAATCATGTTCAGCGCATGTAGAAAAGAAGAAGACAACCTGTCGAAGTCTAAGGTAGACAGTCTTCAAATTAAAGATGGGAGGCATCAAATGTGAGAATTATGTTCAGCGCATGTAGAAAAGAAGAAGACAACCTGATGCCAAGATTAAGGGTTAACATATCGAATTGATGATTCTGAGACTCCCAGATGCCAGACAAAGGGCTTCGATCAATCCGATCGGATTGAGGATTCCGATGCTCCTGGGTGCCAGCCTAAAAATGCAAACAAAGCTTGCAGACAAAAAAAACAGCTAGCAAACCGTTTCTAGCACATCCGAAAGCGCATGGCTTTGTATAAAGTACAACGGAAATTGATAAGCATTATCAATACATAAGTGCCAGCGTTAAAAAAATTTGAAGGAAATGTGGCATGTTTGCGATTAAAAAAATTGCATTGTGATTCAACGGTTCACAACTCTTGCTGTCAAAAACTTCACACAAACACCTTAGAAACAGAAATTATGAGATTTGTATGAAAATTGGTTGCAAACTTTCATTTGATAGCTGTTCGGCTCGGAGCACCAGATGCCACAGAGCCACGCAGTTTGATTGCCGAAGTTTCAAGGCTCACATAAAGAATGTCAGCGTTCTTGCCCCAACTGACGTTGTTGCGTTGCAAGATTGGTGCTGTGTCAGGCATACATGATTTGATATGGCTGCAAAGCTCCCAAAGTGAAAGTTCCCAAACAGGCGCGTACTTGGATCTATTTGTGTTAGAAATCGTTTGGCGGTTATTTGTTGTAGAGACCGCATTGTTGCGCACTAGGCAATGTTAAATATCTTGATCCCTTTGATTTTGTGAGGCACGTGGTGCACAATTGCGGAGAGCAAGTTGAAAGGAGCTCGCAGCCACAGTGGCCTGATGCCAAAACAAAGGAGTAATATCTCCACACCAGGGAGCATCGGAATCCCCAATCCGATAGGGTTGGTCAGAGCCCCAAGTCTGACAACAAGGAACATCGGAATCCTAAATCCGACAGGGTTGGCCAGAGCCCCGAGTCTGGCAACAAGGAACATCGGAATCCTCAATCCGACATGGTTGGCCAGAGCCCCGAGTCTGGCAACAAGGAACATCGGAATCCTCAATCCGACAGGGTTACCTGGCGCCCTGAAGCCAGATGGTATGAACGTTGAAACATCTAGCAAACTTAAAGACAAAAAGCACAACCATGATTTGAGTCGCAGTAGCTATAAGAGATGTAGTCAATGCCGCAGACGTGCATACGCACTAGCCTGTGTTGGAGATGCCAATCAACTGAATCGATATCAAGCATGGGCCATGCCATTTTTGACAATGTTGGAGCGCGACATACGTTTACAAAACGAGCGTTTTTCCACCGTCATGTCAAGAATGGGAGGCTATCTAAGAAGTTTTTTTTCCTACTTCAGAATGCAGGAGCTTGTTGGCAACATGTCGTTTAGTACCTCGAACAAACCCGAACAGTGAAGATATGTGTTCATGCGCGCTATGTCTGTCTCCACGAAATCAGATAGATCAGTCACCTCCTACTGTAACATGTAACAACAGTGGATCACAACGAACAAATTCAGCAGGGGTATCTATTCTTAAACCCTCGCAACAAAAATGCAAAAACACCTGGAAAAGAAGTCGTGGGGCGAGGAAGAGGCAACTGGAAGGGTGCCGGGAAACCTCAATAAAGGAACATGCTTTTGTTTGTGTCGCTGGGTGGGACGCTCGCGAAAGAAAAAAGCACGAATTGTTACGTTGACAATTACAAAAGTGCAAAAGTTTTTCCAAGCAGCAATGGGGACATTCAAAGAAGCCGCAGACAAGGGAATTAGAAAAATTGTATGGCGAAACAAACATAGGTATACTACCGTGTTCAAGATTCCAACAAAAATAAATGAATGTGCGCCACGGCTGCGTGAAAAAGATCTAACTGCTTCATCTGCTTTGATTCAATGTCTATGCAAAAATGCAGGCGGTCAAGGCATCACCGGTAACACTTGTGGCATGCGCAGTCCGCACAGGCATTCTTTGACAATGTGCTTAGCCGAAAAATGCCATGGAACTTATGAATTATGCAAGCTTAGCCGCAAAGGCATGTCTGAATCTGTGTCTGCCGACATATATGTCAGAAGCCATAGTGAACGACAACGGAAGAAATGCAAGGTTGTGCTACTCGAAGTTTGCGCCCACTGTAAAGACAAGAAACGCACAACCAGTATTTGGAATGCATCAACCACACCAAGCACAAGAATGGTACACACTATCATGGCGATGATGCCAGTGCTCTTCGTGGTCGATTTATTGGTGGCGAACCGGCTCCAATTTGGATTTCAATTTCTTCTACTTCTCCGTCTTCTTTTTCTGCTTTATCTACTCCAAGTGTGCCAGTTTGCTTCTTATGTTCGCGCTGTGCTCTTGACTATGTGCCATTTGCTTTGCACGAAATGTATTCTGCGAAGTGTTCCAGCTGCAAGCGCGCTAATTGCAATCAATGTGGAAACTGGGAGGGCAGCTCATTCTTTTGCAAGTGGTGCTTTGACGAAGGCATAACGCGAATCCATGCAATCATGGAAAGCTGCGCAACAAACATGTAAAGCCATGCGACAGCAAACAGAAACGGCAAATTGGGACGACATACTCTTCTTTGTGTTGCAACAAACCAAGGCGCCTGCCGCAAACTATGCTGGCAATTTGCGCTTTGACCCGAAAGATGTTGTGACATGTTGTGACTGCAATCTGCTTATCGCACTTTCACGATGGCAACTTCGTCGAAGAACTTCTAGCGCAAGAGTGGGTAAACACATGGTCTGGTTGGGCAGAGATTGCTGGCGATGCCTCAAATGCAGCCTGGGAAGCTTTAGCGCAACGCTTCATGAGACTTGCCATGGCGCACATGCCGTCGAGCTAGAAAACTAACGCACAAAGAGTGCGAGAACTGCGCGAACAAGGCTTGCAGTTGAAACGTGCCTCTGCGCATGGAGTGAATAATTGCCTCATTGATGCACTCTTGCTAGGATTGCTGGATGCTGTTCTCGTCCCAGAAACCATGTCGCTTTCGCAGAAGCAGCGTCGTCGCTTGTGTGCTGCCTGCCGCTTCTTCTTGTACAGTGAGCATGGCACGCCAGCAAGAATTTACTTGGATGCGCACCGCGATGGGCCACGCATTTTGGACTTCTTTTTGCAGAAGAAATGGCCACAGGATGTTGCTGTGCGCATTTGGCTCTACAATCGCTTTGATCACCTCGACAATGGTTTAGGCGCAGACGACGCCTTGCGGTGGATCGACTTCGAATGTGCTACAGGTGCCGCGGTACCATGTTATGCACTCCACGTCTACAACCAGACATACGCAAATGAACGCGGCTATCATTTTGACGCGTTGTTGGCGCGACGCGAGGCAATGCACCAACACGGTTCGTCGGTAAGCAGCGGGAGCAGCAGTGACGAAACAGGTCCAACAAACATAAGGCACGCTGCGCCTGAGACATCTGAGGACCAGCAGCGTTTGCCTAAAAGAGCAAGGCTGCTCCATCCCAACACCATTATTGCTCTGCGTGTCTTACGCCAAAATGGCTGGCAATTGCATCCCTGCAGCTGGCCGACGGCTCAAAACTCCCCCTTAGAAGCCATGCATGGCATTAAGTTTCCATGAATGGATTTCGCATGCGTATGGACAGCTCACCTACGCAGCTGAAAGGCAACAAATCTGCAAAGGTTTTCCTGCCGCGCAGCATGAAAGTTCTGGCGACAGCCCAAGGGCATGGCGCAACCGTTTGGAAGCTGCGGTGTGCTTTGTGTTAAGATAATGTCAAGGAGACACGCAACGTTTGACAACCGAAAGTCTCGTGATTTGCATTCATAAAGCGAACGCCGTGGACGCAATGAGTCCGTCTTATACGCTTCAGGTCGGGAAAGGTGAGACATTGACTTCTACTGTCGTGCGGCTGCTCGAATGCCCCGGCATAGATCATTACGATGCCTGCTTCCTGTTCGGCCAACGGCTGAGAACGCAGATTTCGAATTCACGGGCGTAGAAGAAGGACAAGGCAGATTGGGCAGGGGCTCAGCGACAGCAGGCCAGGACCAAGCTACCGTTCCGGGCTGGAACAGGGATAACGTACCTCACGTCAACAGCGATGCGCCAACGTATTTAGGGAAAGCGGAGTCCCAGCGCCTGGTGGTAGCATGTCTTTTTCCCGAGAGCGCCTGCGAAGGGTTCTTCGTAAAAAAGCAGCCGTTATACTACATCTTCACACCTTCACATCTGCAGATCTAGAGATCTTCACACCTTCACATCTGCAGATCTAGATCTTCACACCTTCACATCTGCAGATCTAGAGATCTTCACACCTTCACATCTGCAGATCTAGAGATCTTCACACCTTCACATCTCCAGATCTAGATCTTCACACCCTCACATCTGCAGATCTAGAGATCTTCACACCTTCACATCTGCAGATCTAGATCTTCACACCTTCACACCTGCAGATCTAGATCCTCACACCCTCACACCTGCAGATCTAGATCTTCACACCTTCACATCTGCAGATCTAGATCTTCACACCTTCACACCTGCAGATCTAGATCTTCACCCCTCACGCCTGCAGATCTAGATCTTCACACCCTCACACCTGCAGATCTAGATCTTCACACCCTTACATCTGCAGATCTACATCTTCACACCCTCACATCTGCAGATCTACATCTTCACACCTTCACATCTGCAGATCTCCTCTCGCTCTTCTTCTATTCTCTCTTAAGGCGGGGGCGGTGCCGCCGG
>Ga0126342_10018212_pt1:2500-12060 | contig 12060 bp, 10 predicted proteins | sample Cyp1metagenome_FD_92528 | JGI IMG/M metagenome (GOLD analysis project Ga0126342, IMG submission 92528) | Coral microbial communities from Lord Howe Island, Old Settlement Bay, Australia - Cyphastrea 1 metagenome | ecosystem: Host-associated > Invertebrates > Cnidaria > Coral ... | reverse complement strand
TATGTATATGTATGTATATGTATGTATGTGTATGTATATGTATGTATGTGTATGTATGTGTATGTGTATGTGTATGTGTATATGTGTGTGTATATGTGTGTGTATATGTATGTATGTATGTATGTATGCATGTATGTATGCACGTATGCATGTATGTATGTATGTAGGTGCATGTATGTGCATGTATGTGTATGTATGTGTATGTATGTGTATGTATGTGTTTGTATGTATATGTATGTGTATATGTATGTATATGTATGTATATGTATGTATATGTATGTATGTGTATGTACGTGTATGTGTATGTGTATGTATGTATATGTATGTATGTGTATGTATATGTATGTATGTGTATGTATATGTATGTATATGTATGTGTATGTATGTATATGTATGTATATGTATGTATATGTATGTATATATATATGTGTATATATATATATATGTATGTATATGTATGTATGTGTATGTATGTGTATGTATGTGTATGTATAAGTATGTATATGTATGTATCTGTATGTATATGTATGTATATGTATCCACGTTATGCTGTGAAACAATATATACCTGTTATCTCCCATTGGAAACTCAATTGGTCACTTGCGCGATTTGTTTCTTCGTTTTCTCCTCATGTGACACTAGGCAAAGCTATTCTGCAGTGCATCCAAAAATTCTTGGCGGCATGTCCCTCATGTCGGTCAAAAATCCTTCGCCTTTTTGGTAATGTGGTAAACCCAATGATAAACCCATCATTTGGGGATGGCCTATGTGCACCCATTCATGGCCATATCGGGGATGGTTTACAACTGGGTTTACCATCTATAGGTTATTGAATCCCCAGTAAATTAGGTAGTATAAGTCCCTATACCAATCAACCAAGCTATTTTTAATGGTTCAAACTGGGTTTACTATGGTTTATATACATCTTACTCCATGGCAAAAGTCATGCCAGAACTCCCCAGCCACAAAGTCCACTGGGACTCCGTGACCCCTCCAGCTGCAGAAGAGCGGACTCTCGGGCGCGCACCTGACTGGATCTGGATCGCTGAGGATTTCCGAGACGCTTACGAGGTTGGTACAAGACATATCCACCAGGAATTCAACAGGTGTGATAGTTCTTTCAACCAATTGTTACCTATCATACTATCATGTGTTTGAAATAATAAGTGGAATACCAGTGAATATCATAGTTCTATTAATGCATCCCCCTTAAACACGTAAAACCCTCCAGAAACCATGATTTAGTAGGGAATGAAGTAGCACATTTGGGATCCTACGATTGGTTTGTTTCATATGAGCGGGGGATGGGATTATCAACTACTGTACAGTGTATACATTTTTATATGTATATATATGTATATATATATATATATCGACAATGGTATTTACCATACATTAACCATATATCACCCATGTGTGCCATGGTCAAAACATGGTATATGGTTATGGTCATTCATTTCACAATGGGAATTCTTATCAAGGACATATGAGTCAACCACATATCAACCATACATCAACCACATATCAACCATATATGTCAAGCATCTAATTGTCAACCATATATCAACCATACATTAACCCCATAATGGTTCACCATATACTTCGCCACATCTCCACGAGATCTCCAGATCTCCGTCCGCGATATCGTCGTTCGTTCTTTTGTTTCGCGCTTCGGTCAGGGCGGCTTTTGGAGTAAGGTCTCCAGCAGCTGGCCCAAGCTGTGGTCCGGATCCGTGCTGAGCGCCACCAACAGCGCGCCCAAGGACGTCAGCATCGCCTGAAGTGCAGTTGGATACATCACTTATTAGTATTTAATAGTTGGATCGTATAGTTGGATAGTATAGTTGGATAGTTAACTATGAGTATGATACTATTGATTTAATAGTTAGATAGTAAAAAAAACTAGTCTATTGATTGATTATTATTGATACATCTAGACCACTATTGAGTATAACCCCATATAAAAATCAACCAATAGTCATAGAATAACAATTGGACAATAATTGGATAATAATGGAATATTAGTGGAATGTTAATGGAATATAATACTATTACAGCTATATACATATACATATATATATACATACATACATAAATATATGTATGTATATGTATATACTGTATATGTATATCTATATATGTATGGGGAAGGGTCAAAACCATGTACTCCTGGTGAACATCAAAATAGCTGCTACAGTACATGGATGTTCATCCCAAAACAATGGTAGGTAAAGGTATTCATCCAAAGCCATATTTATATATATATATATATTTATATATAATCATTCTGGAGTAGATAGAATATGGGATTTTGAAAGATACCCCCATTTTGGTGAGATTTTTTGAAATGTCATATGTAAGTACATGCAAATTAGTCTTACAATACAAATATACCGGCCGTAATGATGTAAAACCAATTAGACAGAGAGGGAGAGAGAGAGAGGGAGAGAAAAACATGAATAAAAATAGAGAGCGAGAAAGAAAAGGAAAGAAGGAAAGAATGAAGGGAGCAACGAAGGAAGAAAGAAACAGAAGCAAACTACATAATATGTGTATATATATATATATTATCGCGATAATCACGATATTCCCATTAGATATCCATCATACGTAGATATTCCCATTAATATTCCACTGATATCCGATTAATATCCCATTCATCTCCCATTAATAGATCATTCATTTTCCATTGATACAGTATTCCAATAATTACCATTCATATCGATGGTCAAGTATTGTTTAAGAGCTATGTTAGGTGATTACGGCAATCCCATGGTTCCAATGATTGGCGTCAACACATAGCTCCAAGCTTTGAAGGCGCGTTCAACTCCGATGCTGCTCAGCGACTGAGGTGATGAAGCCTCAAGAGGCTGGCCAAATGCAACTTTTTTTCGGCTGGTTAGCCTCCAGTGAAGTAACTTGGATGTGGAAAAGTCCCCATTTATACATCCTTTCTTAGGTAAACCATGGAGATTCGATATCTTGTTACTTGAATCCACATTGTTCCAAACTAAATCTCAACGCTTTTGTTGGCCCCAAGTTTCTACTCCTCAATTTCCCAACGTTTATCAGTTAAGTCCCAAATTTTCATGGTCAACTGCCATCAACTCCCAAGTCTTGTCAAGTTTTATCAGTCAAATCCCAAGTTCTATCAATAAAAGCCCAATTCTTATCAGTAAAAGACCAAATTTTATCACTAAAAGCCATGTCTTTCTCAGATAAATCCCAAGTTGTATCACTGAAATGAGTGATCAAAATTGCATATAGCCCAAAATTCTTGGATGCTTCCGACTTAAATCATCTAAGCCATCTTTGGTCCAGGTCTTTAATTTTTCCGAGTTATCACCATTTTTTGTGGCTCAACTCCTACCCTCCACAGCGCCAAATTTTTTTCGCCGCGCCTGCCAGGTCCAGTTCGCCCTTGCCGAAGGTCACGGCGGAGCAGAGGCTGCCGCCAGCGGCGCCCACAGCGATGCGGAGAAAGCGACGCGGCACGAAGCGGGACTCGGCCTGGGGAGCTGATCAGAAAAATTGTTTTTTTCGTAACTATGGATATCAATGGTTTGATATTAACCATTGATCTTAACTAAATGGTTTGATATCCATGAGTAACTATGACATTAATGGATGTCAATGATTTGATGATTATTAGTCATGATCATACCATTGGTTGATAATTATAAGAAACTATGATATTAATGGATATCAAAATGGTATAAATGATTAAATTTGTAACTATGGAGTGCTATGAATCTGGAGTATTATTGTTATTAAAAGTACTGGGATTTATTATTCTTGTAAATATTGACTATCATCAACTGTATAAACAATGTCAGTATCATAATTCAAATATCTATACTACAGTAGCCGCTTTATAGTTATTAGGTTTTACTAGTGGTGAAGTACTTACTAGTGAATTACAATTATCTGGTTTTTCATAGATGGGGAATTTTACTTGTTATGTTTTCTTAGTGGTTGGAGCCAGTTAATAGATGGTGATATACTTACTAACTATACGTATATCATACTGTTACTATTTAGTATAATCATTAGTGATCATTATTGACGAGGTGTTTCTTTTGTAGGTTTCACGATTAAACTATTGATATCTACTATTTATTATCATGAATGATTACCATCTCCACATTATAGTAATGATAATTCATGATTTATTGGATAGTCACAGTATAGTTAGTAAGAAAGTAGTTGATAATAAAGTCGAGAAATAAAAGAAAAGTTGTGGTTAGTAATTTAAGAGTTTGCTATGGTAAAAATTGTTCATTTACTTCGATGATTTACCAAACTTAAACCGTGTTATTTTGCGTACCTATGTTACACCCATAGGGTAATAATGTAGATAAGTGACGTGGAGTTAGGAATAGAGTAGTTTGTTGATAGACGTCATCACAACGATATTGAATGATTGTGGTAAGAGTTCATACTTGCTGAGAATCATTGCAATTGTTCTTAGCAGTATTTTCAGATAATAGTAGACATCACAACTAGTACTAGGAGGAATCAAAAATAGCTGCTATCATCCATAACTACTATCATTCAATAGTATATAATGATTGTCAACTATGATAGCTGAGCTTGGTGTTAATCATTACTAGATTTATGAGTACATAATAATTCGCAGATAGGTTGTCATACCCATTACTATCATTGTTTGTAGTAAAAACAATAGTACTGTAATAACGGCAGTACTAGTAAGAACTATGATGAGTGACACCTTTTATTTAAAAGAAAAAACAAGTAGTAACAGTGATGCTAAATAGTATAATCACAATACCAGTTGATATTGAAAATAGCAACAACAGTTGCAAAAATCGAAGTAATAGAAATGGAAGTGAGAATGATACATAGTATGGCTGTGAAGTTTGCAATCGTATAGTTGCTAAACATCACTAGATAGTAACATAGTAACAAAGAATAGTGGTGAATATATAGAAATAATGACAACAAACATAGTTGCAATAACATTACACACAGACCCCGAGGTTTGCCCAAGAACAGAACAGCGTAAAGACCAGTGATTTTTCAACAACCTGAAACAAAACAAATGAACTTCTGTTGAGGCAGTGAGCATTGATGCGGCTTGGCAAGAGAACTGTACTGCTATTGGGGTTTCTTTGAAGGTTTAGACAAGATACAGAATCTCCACCCCGATGGAACAATTAACCATACCGTAATTAGGGCTTCTTGTCAGATTTGCATAAGATATAAAACCTCCCACCTCCATGGAACAACTAATCAGACCCTAATTGGGGTTTCTTTAATGGCTCTGTAACATATAGAATCTCCCACCCCCATGGAACAATTCACCATACCCTACTTGGCGTTCTTTGAGGGCGTTTATATAAGATATAACATCTGCCACCCCCAGGGAACAAGTAAACATGCCGCAAGTAAGGTTTCTTGTCGGGCTTACACAAGATTAAAAAGTCCCGCCCCCATGGAACAAATAACAGTACCATCTTCACAATCATTATCACATTCATATTTATGTGCATGTTCATATTTATGTTCATGTTCATGTTGTTCATCGTCATCATCATCATCATCATCATCATCATCATCATCATCATCATCATCATCATCGTCATCGTCATCGTCATCGTCGTCGTCGTCGTCGTCACCGCCACCGTCACCGTCACCGTCATCATCATCATCATCATCATCATCATCATCATCATCGTCATCGTCATCGTCATCATCATCATCATCATCCTCATCATCATCGTGATGGTTTGCGTGGACGCTCGTTGGGAGTCTGGGCAAACCTCCGAAACTCTTGCCATACTCCTAGTCGTAGAGATTATGACTAATACATAGTAGATCAGAGCAAGAAATAGTTATGATAGCAATGATGGCAACATCTGTATCAAAACATAACTCTATATATATATATTCATCAACTATAATTACTATAACGCGTTTTCATGCTATGACAACAGAAATCAGTATAACGATTATAGTAATAGTAGTAGTGACAACAGCTGATATACCGCTGAAAACCGCAAGTTGCGACCGCGGCCTGGCCGCGCCTTGTGCATGTTGGCCGCACCGTGCGCACCCAGGGAGGCGCCCAAAGATTGAAACATCAACTGGGCCCAACTGGGCCCACTGAGCAGCAAACCCATGGATCCAAAGACCTACACGATGGAGAGCTCAACGTTGGTGCCCAACAAGGATCCCATTGCTGTTGGTAAATCAAGAGATTGAAGCAGGAAACTTCACTGTCAAGCCCGGATGAAAAAAATAAATCCCTGTTCAATTGTAGGGGCCCATTGGCTCATCTACCCATTGATCACTTTTTGTGGGTACTGTAACCGAACGAACATTTGAATAGGACAAAACATTACGATGTCATTTTTAAAAAAGAATCAAAAAGGAATAAAACCGAAAAAAATGGAGAAAAAAGAAGTAGGTTAAAAAAAAAAAAAACGTCTCCTTCCCAACGAGCTGGGCTAACGGCTTAGCCGACGAGCGACAACGGCAAAAAGAAGCGCACCACCTCAGAAATCCGAAAGGCTGAACTGCCAATGGTTTTTCTAGTGTTTGTGTTTGTGTGTGTGTGTTACATACATATATATATATGCGCAATTATATGCAAGATACATACTATATACCATACATACTATGCGAATTATACTACTACGGTGTGTTCTGTGCATATCAGTGCATATCTACAGTATATACATGAAAGTCAAGAACAAGAAATGTTTCCAAAGACTGGAAGTGCACCGTTCGTATCTGCTTCCAGAGTGGTATACAAAAAAAAGTGGAGACACCCTAGCCAGTGAAATCTTATACACCACGATATTTACTGTAAGAATTGAACAAGAAGGCGTGTAAAATTCGTTGCAATGCCTTAGTCCCAGAATTGGTTGCAAGCTAGCACCTCACACCCGTCATTGCCGTCGAGAGGCCTAAGATTCCAGGAACGCACACATTGGGCACTAAAAGTTCCTGGCGCCCCATGGTAAAGGATGGAGCCCCATTCAGTTGCCTGAGTTGGTCTCTGGTGCTTGTAAACCAACGTAACGCTTGGGGGGTTTACCACCACCTGGAGCTGATAATTCGCTTGGAATGGGGCTAGAATGGCACGGGAATACCCAGCTGAAACGGTGCCAACCAGGACAAAAAAAACCTGGACGCTGCCACCATTGGATTTTGGAGCTGTTTTCTTATGTTCCATAATTCTTGGGCAGTTTGGAATTCCAAGTCATCCTCAAAGTAAATTCCAGATGATCGTCATCGGCCACCCGGCCCCGAAAAGCATTGGAAGGGCTGATAGCCCAATGTTTGCTGCTTCATAGCCCAATGTTAGTGCACGTGCAGTTTACATTATAATATATGCCTATAATAGTGTATATAATCTAATATCATATATATATATATAACATCATATAACTATAATACATCAAGAGATATCATATCTCCATCTTCTAAACCTTGAATATCTTCAAACAACCACCCCACCCCACCAGCTCCCAAGCTCACTGCCTCGTTGTCAATTTGCAACATGTCTTCGTTCTTCCGCCGCGCACGTTCCGCGAACTCCACCGGCACCGGCGGCAACGTCGTTCCGACGACACTTCCCACAGAAACGCCCGGCTCGGCGTCCGTCATAGCGGCAATGATCCGACAGCAGGGTGGGAAAAAGACGTCAAAACACGTTCGATCCACGTGTTTAGGGTGGATCGAGCTGGCACTCTCAAGCGAAGGATGGAAATGAAGAAAACCGATGGGAAAATGATGGATCGAAGGACTGTTGGGGGATTTCCGCCCAAAGTCCACTTGGGCATCCAAAAATCCACCAACTCACAGTAGCTTCATCCGGCTAAGGTATGTACCAGCAGGATCTCTTAGTGAAGCTAGTCACTACCAAGCTGTTGTCTTCTAGTTTCAGAATGCTGTGATGTCATGTGATTTCCAGAGAGTTCAATTCCAAATCGGAATAGGTCTGAGGACTTCAGGTGCTTTGTACATCCTACCAGTAGCACTGCCACAATTTGCTGGACATTCCACAGTTTCTACTGAGCCTTTGAAAACTTTAAACCTGCGGAGCCGACCGAGACGAACCACGAAATACATCTGGCATGACACTGGCAGTTGTTTCTATTAGTCTCGATTTGGTTGGCAACACATTCTCTTGGCCAAATCGCAATTGCCTTGCTTGAATCCCAGTCTTTCTATCACTTTTCGAACAAATATTCTTGGTTGAATCACCGTTAATCTTGCTTGAATCACCAATTTTCTGGGTTGTTTTGCGATGTTTCTGCGTTGGAGCACCATTTTACTTGCTTCTAAATGCCATCTTTGACCTTGACCCCCCATCCTTTGACACATCCCTGCCTCGCGTGTGACACGCTCTCGGAGGTCGCCCAGGTCAGACAAGAGCTGCTGCTGAGCTGCCTTGCTTTGTCAACAAAATGGCTCAGTACTGGGTCATTTGTGGCTCCATATGGATTCGTTGGATGCTATTAATCACTTGGGTATATTTTTGCTTCATTGTTTGGCTAATTTGTATACCAATTATACCATCCATAGGTCTACCATAGGTCGTATACAAAACTCTAAGAGTTTTGGTTATACTATACATTGGCATTACCAAAAATTAGTTGGTTTAATTGCTTGGATGGTATAATCCAACTGTACCAAATTTGAAAGGATTATACCGTCCTATACCACAATCAAGACTTCTAGATGTATTGCTTTGCGGACGTATTGGATGTACGGTAAACCCATCTAATCCCAAAAAGTCTTTCCAGATATCGAAGTGTCTGGCCATAATCCAACCAGGTGAAACCAGTGACCCATCTGCCATTCATCATTTTCTTTGGCTTATCATTTTCACCCAAAAAAAGTTCAACCAAAACCATGGTGGGTGTCCCAAAAATGTGGAATTTTCCAGGTGGGAAACCCCCAAAAATGTTACTTCCCTGGAATTTTCCCCACCTTTGCAAACCCCATGGCTTCCTTGCGCCATAGCTGGCCGCCTCCGCCTTGTCCTCTCGCAGCTGCCAATTGCGCAGCAGGGATTGCACCTCTTGCGATGTGGCCTGGGCGACTGGATGACCGGTAGAAAAATGGTTGTGAAACATGGAAAAAGTGGTACCTGGTAAAACATTGTTTTATTTATATGGTTTTGTATGGTTTTGTGAGGAATTTAACCAACAAAAATGGTGGTATGGATAACGATGGCATAATGGGGATATATATATATATATATAATGGGGATAGCGTATGGAATATTAGTGGAATATGACTATGAGTGGAAAATTCATGGAATTGGTTAATACCTTTCAGTAATCAAACGTGGCTGGCAGGAAAAATCATCAAAACACATGGTGGATTTTCCAGCAAACCACGTTTGATTGCCGAAGGGTAAAGATTGATGTTGTGTGCTGTTTGAAAGATTGGTACGATTGGGGTAAGCTCTCTTAGTGTGATTTTACATGTACTTTAAAAATTGGGTGCCTATAAAAATTGAAAGTTTCTGTTTGGTGTGAGTGTTTGGACCTGCAACCCTGCCGGACCATGGCCTAGCCTTT
>Ga0126342_10018211_pt1 | contig 12060 bp, 13 predicted proteins | sample Cyp1metagenome_FD_92528 | JGI IMG/M metagenome (GOLD analysis project Ga0126342, IMG submission 92528) | Coral microbial communities from Lord Howe Island, Old Settlement Bay, Australia - Cyphastrea 1 metagenome | ecosystem: Host-associated > Invertebrates > Cnidaria > Coral ... | reverse complement strand
TCGCCAACCAATCGCTCAGCCTATCGCGATGCAGGTTTTAGCAATCGCGCAAAGCAAAGTAAACGCATCAATTCATAAATTTGTGACCTGCTTTTACGGACGGCTCCCATATATATATATAAAGAATTATAAATATATATTATACTTGTTATGATATTAATGATTATATCAATTATTATATTATTGATTACAGTATATTAAATGAATATAAACAATATTTTATATAGAGTAGTGTTTCTATATATGCATGGTAATTAAACACATGTGGAGCATCTGGAGCATTCGGCTCTTGCTCCACCCGCAAAGCACTAAAACGACGCCTGTCTCTTGAGTTCCGCATTCAATGAGGCGTTGGCCTTGGAAACGATGCGGTCATGGTTTTTTAATGCTTTTTTAGGGTAGAGGGTATGATGGTAGATGATAAACAATATGTATATATATATACACGTATATAGATTTACTTAACACACGTCAGTACTACTCTATTGTGATACCCATATCCATCTAGCTATACCGCAGTTACCGTACTACATCTACAGTATATGTTTTGTACTATTCAGAACTATCCAGTATAAATCGATAAAAACATGGTAAATGTAGATATGTGTTTATACTTAAGAGATCTTAACAGTCATCTGTCCACTAGATCTACGCAGCCCTCTTGGAATTGAAGCAGGGTGAAGGCCAGAATCACCCAGGGCTTGTCAATTAATGTTGGAAAAAAAACTCCCAAACCATCCCAAATCCAATGGACTCTCATACTTTTCCCATTGGCCATAAATTTCGGTTACCCTCTGGTAAATTAACATAGACCCTGGCAGTTGTCGGGGTTGGAAGACTAGTTTCCATTAAAAAAATGTGATATTCAGGGTCCAACTGTTTATTTACCAGAGGGTATATACCCAATTTTCAGACACACCATTGAGTTGCATCCAGGAAAACAAAATTGCATGATGTTGCATGCCTAGGCCCCAAGTGACACTGGGTTGATTCATTTGGGTTTTGATCAACGATGATTGTCTGACTTTGATCTCTGCTATTCAGCTGCAGGCCTCAGGGCCAATTGGTAGCGGACAACCTCAGAGGTCGCAATCCCAGTCGCCTGCCCCAAAGAACTCTAAGTTTATACCCTGTTCGACTGCGCCAAACCATTCTGAGTGAATGTGGTTTAGGGTTTGCAGCTTCAATTTTCTGTAATTTCGGGAACCAACTAGTCACCAACTACGGCCCTGACGCTCCTTTGCCTTCCTGGGGCGGAAAATCATCATTCTGTAATAATGCTGGAAATACATGGTAATACCCCATCAGGCTACAACCATTACCATCATGTTCTACTAATTACTGACGCGAGGAAAAACATGTTGACACAACCGCACACGTGCGACTCGGCAAGCGGGTTTTGATGTTGTTGGAAGTGAAATCCCCAAATATCAGAAGTAAACAACCACAACATATCTGGCAGGGGTTTTGTCCCAGTATGTCCCAGTGCTTAAGCCCCATATTTGGATGTCCGAGAAACAACTCCGCGCTGTCTCCCAAGTGCTGTCCGTCGAGTCACTGGGCGACGAAGTGGGGCGTGGGTGGGTTCAGGGCTACAAACAGTTGTTTGTTTAAAGTGTTTGGCAAAAAGGTTATCGTTACCTACTATGGTTGTACCTATCAGATCAGATAATTGTCCCATGCATCACATGATGCGATAGGTTTTCTTTCCTAGTTTAGCACCATCGCTGCTGGATTTTGGTGGTTGCAATTCCCTGATTGGTTGGGTTGTGGGAACTACAGCACAACAGCTACAATACCATGTTCCTTGTTTGAAATAAGATCGGTTGTCTATACATCATATCTCATACATATACATGATATATATATATAGATACATCATACATACTATACTCCAGTGGTACATCATATTTCTCAGACATGCCATCTACCACTGGAGTTTTGCTTCTCGACCAGACCTGCAGCAGGAGGCGTAGCGAGCACCTGTGGCGGTGATTTTCCCAACAAGTGGCTTGGTCGTTTCTAGGCCATCTGAAAAATATGAGAGTCAAGTGGGATCATCCCCCTATCTTGGGTTGACAGTAAGAAAAACATGAGACCACCAGCCAGAAGAATATTCGTCGTTGCGTTGTCCCATCTGATGTGATTGGACATACTTGTCCAAGGAAGTTTAGAAGTCAAACTTCCGACAATATGGACAGGTGGAAAAGCAGAGGTGGGAAGAGTCAGGGAGGAGAAGAGCAGAAGAGAGAAGGTCAGAGAAGAGAAAAAGTGAGAAGAAAGAAGATGCAGGTGCGCGAAAAGGTAAGAAAGTCGCAAAACACTGGTGTTTTTCCAATGATTTGAATTTGTGGCGAAAAGTAGGCTCGCTAAAGCGGCCGGTGCAGAGCCATGTGGTCAAATGAGAGATGAAAAGTTGCACGCCGTTGTGGCGCGAAGAACATTTCCAAGTCTAAATGTACAAAAAACACCAGCATCGGACCACTTTTGGAAGTTGATATGTCATCCTAAATGATGTTTTTCCTGAAATGGGTGACACATACGGGAAAATTAAAGGTTTCGGGTTACCAGTTACCATTATTTATCCATTAATTATTTGTATTTCAAGGAACCACCACATGTGCTTCCTACCGCAGCCCCTTTCTTTCTGAAGCTAGGCTCGCCACTGTCCGCCTCTGAAGCTGGATCCCCTGGCTCACAGCAATGGACCCAGGACTCAGGACCACTTTAATAGCAATCGACATCCATATATTGTGGATCTTGGGACCAATAGTAACAACATAAAGATAGTAAAGATCCATATGTGCAATAGTTTTAACATCAAAATCCATTGACTTTAATAGTAATCTCTTCAACAGATTTTTCGCAACATCTGATCTTTTTATCCGGGCGCACCATTTGGACCCCCAATCGTCTTTGTCAGCAGACAGACTTTGCGTTTGCTTAGCTTGGGATAGACTCAGTCAGTCCTGCAGGATGTGAATTTCCATCGCGTGTCACCACTAGATTTTTACAGCTGTGCTCAACACAAAACCCAGAGATATTTGGCAGCCTGGTAAGCCCAACGGTAAACCCATCCCCAACTTGCCAGAAATGGCTCCCACAAACTAAACTAACCACTTCCATGTCAATGTGGAGGTTTATTTTTGGTTTTACCACATTGCACCTACGTAGGGATATACCTAACCCAACTTGGCTACTTATTCAGAACAATGATAGAGCATTTGGTGCAGAATGTGTCATTTTTTGTTGGTCCAACACTTTATGGCAGAAATGAGCAGCTCGTTGCCTGCTGCAGCATCTGCCGGACCATCGAACTGAGACAGCGCCTACAGTAGCGGCCAGATCCAACAATCAGCTTGAGTTGTTACTCCCTTTGGGTCATGGGTATCGGTAACAATTTGGTACTTTAGAAAAGGATCGGCACCTTGAAAATGACAAAAGCTTCTGGGTTAGTGACAAACTTGACGTTTCGCATCACTAAGTAATTAAATGAACAGTCTGGTACCGGTACTCTAAGATGGTGATGGAACATCCAAGTTCAATAGGTCAATCATCTACAAAAGCGAGATTCTCCAGGCAAAAATCTTGGCTTGCCAGGCTTTTTCGGAGGGTACCGCTGCGCACTATTGCCTATTATAAGACAAAAACCAAACCCCGGTACCCTTTATTTGTTAACCTTGCGCTATGTTTTTCGTCCCTTATGTTCTTAAAGTAATTGTCCTCATTATCTACATATTATTTTTGAAAGTATTATTTTCACTGATTTTCCCCAATGAAAAAAAATGTGCTTCCCCTAGCGTCCTAGTTGCATGGTGGCGATCTGAGCCTTCGATTCAAGGCGATTGGCCATCGAAGACAGTCGCTGCCGCATCTCCGATCTCCTGCAAGGCTGCCAGATATGGGGCTGGTTGGCTTTCAGCCAAAAAGAGAACTAGCACAATGGCCCACAATATCACAATTCAAGTCTAACATCACCCGAACCTTGGAGGTATCATCTTCAACCAGCATTAAAGGTGGTGTTAAGACACTAAGCTACCTCTGGGCGCGAATAGCCTGAGATGTCGTAAGGACTCCCCCAGTGGAGGTTCATCTTTAGTTCCCCAAACAATGGGTCCACACTGAGGGGTTCTTAGTAAATGTAAAGGCCGGTGATTGATCAGGGTGGTCTATTTGTGCCCTGGCATTTTACCTGAAAATTATCGCGCAAAATGGCTCTTCTGAAATGTCCCCGTGCATTTCGATTGCGCCGGCTCGCACAAAGTGTGGGTCGCGGGCGTGGGCCCCGGCATTTTTCCTGTAAATTCTCGCATAAACTGGCACGTGTGACACGTCCAAGTGCATTTCGACCTCGCAGGCTCGCACAAAGTGTGGGTCGCGATCCTGGGCCCCGGCATTTTTCCTATGAATTATCGCATGAAGTGGCTCTTGTGAAACATTTCAACTGTGCAGGCTCGCACAAAGTGTGGGTCGCGATCCTGGGCCCCTGTGTTTTTCTGTGAATTCTCGCGCAAAATGGCTTGTGTGAAATGTCCAAGTGCATTTCGACTGCGCAGGCTCGCACAAAGTGTGGGTCCCGGTCTTGGGATCGGTCCTCCTCAACATCATCATCCTCAACAACATCATCTTCCTCGTCCTCAACATCATCATTCTCAACATCATCATCTTCCTCCCCCTTGACCTCATCATCCTTAACTTCATCAACCTCAACCTCATCTTCCGCAACATCAACATTATCATCCTTTTCATAACCCTCCTAGACATTACCATCCTCAACATCATCATCCTCAACATCCTCCTCCTGCACCTTACCATCCTCAACATCATCATCGTCAACATCATCATCATCAACATCATCTTCCTCCTCCTCCTCATCATCATCATGATCATCATCATGATCATCATCATGATCATCATCATGATCATCATCATGATCAACATCATGATCATCATCATGACAATCATCATGATCATCATCATGATCATCATCATGATCATCATCATGATCATCATCATGATCACCATCATCATAATAATCATCATCATCGTCATCATCAACAACAACAACAACAACATCAAAATCAACATCAACATTATCATCATACATTATCCTCCCACTTCCCCAAATAGTGTGGTCTCTTGCCGGATTTTCTTTAGCAGAATAAATGAGAAGCCCACGTGCATTGCACTCCTACCAGTAACATCTGCCAGTGGCAGGATCCCTTTAGCCGGAAACTATGGGAACATCCTCTGTCACCATGGAAACGATCCACACACTTTTTACATGCCCCATAAATAGTCAAAACTGTGAACACTGTCAACCCAAAAAAAATGAGAATCATTGAATGCAAAAAACACCCAATGAATTCTGTAATTGCGGGTAGTTGGGGCCGTCACCAGGGCACTTCCCTCCATGGCCCATATTGCCAGAGTGTGAAGATATGCTCATATCCTGCCGTGGGCCGCATCTTCGTTGCCTGCGCTGAAATTTGGAACTTCCCTCTGGTGCTTGAAGCACCTAGGACCCACAAAAAGTATGATTGTCAACTCATGCCAGGTAGGACTGAGAAAAACAACTCTTTTGGACCCAATTCCAATTTCATCAATTCCCGTGATTTTCCGGACCGACTCGATTTCTTGTAGACAGTGGAAGGTGCAGGACAACATCCATTGAGGGTTGGATCCTAACAAAACGAAGGCGTCAGCCTTTCGCCCTGGCATCCAAGGACTTTCCCCGGGCTCAGCTTTGTGTTGGCTTTTTTTGCCTTCATTTCCTCATGGGTCCTCAACATAGAAAAAACTCTGCCTTAAATTTAGTGTTCCGTTTATCTTTGTGGATCCCTATACTTCTAGATAATTCTATATAATTAATATATATATATAGAGTATGTATTCATTATATATTCATTATATATGATCCATACTGATCCATTATGATCCAAGATGATCTTGTCGTAGCCTCTTTTTCTGCGCTCCTTAGCGACTCCGTAGTGCGAGGACGGGATCAGGGCGCGGCGGATGGATTAGGTGGCCATGACTCGATGCTCAGGCCGCCAGTGGTTCAAGGGAATCCCATTCATGAGCCCTTTATGTGGGTCGTTAAAGGCTTAATGGTGACATAGCATATCAACGAATATCGGATATATCATAGCATAGTGACCTTCACCAAAGGATACTTCAGAATAGCTTGAAAAAGCCGCCAGAAGTTCATGAAGATTCAGGAAAACCATAGCCTTGTGAGGAGACAATTTTGGTAACAAATGGTGAAAGTAGGTGTTAGACTGACAAAACAGCATAATGGCCTGACGGTTGCATTTCAACTGCCAAAGTAAGCAGTAAAAGGACACCTAGAATCAAATGGACATATCATATCCATTCATATCCCATTCACACTCTAGTTGTTCGCCTAACTATGCAATCCAAACATACTTATCAGCACCAACATGCGTTTTCAAAGCTTTCGTTGAGTCTCCCTTGCACCACTTTAAATTGAATGGAGATGGAGCTCCATCTTTCCTTCTGCTATCAAGCAATAAAGCGGGCATTGCACGCTGAAAACACAACATCATCGACGGTGTTTTGAGCACCTGAGAAAGTCAAAGCTAGGAGTCACCAATCAGCATGGGGCCATGAGCAGTATTGCTGCATCCAAGAAAAGTGAGGCTCTTGACTTTCCAGGTCGATTTGAACAGCCTGGGTTGCTTGTGCCCACTTTGCTCGAGCTGTCCAAAATTGTCACGTGGTATGTTCAGCCAAAGCAGCATCACAAACACGCTCTAGTTGCTCTAATAGACGGGCTTACACTACCGGAAAGTCTGTAGTATTCCCCCTGTCTCGTTCACCTTTCAATCTTAGCCAGCAAACATTTTAGGCAAAGGAAGTCCCCCCTGACTGAGCCATTTACAGATCTCAGCAAGAGGAGGGTAACAACCTTCAACAACTGCAGCGATTGCGGCTCACTTCCTGGCACAGGATGGACAGCAAAACATTGGAGATCCTGATGGTTAAGCCACCCATCCCGAAAAAATGGATCCCTAGTCATCCCTAGTCCATATATGGATCATCCACCAACCAATGGATAACAATTGATTTGAAACTTGAAACATTTAAACACCACCAACCGGCATTTTTGTTGAAGCATTTCGCTGCAGAAAATGAATGACCCATTCCATATTTTCATATTCTGCTGCCTTCTTCCCCACCGTTCACCGCATCAACCAGCAACAGTCAGCACCGTTTTGGGCACCCAGTACCGATCGGGAGGGATTGACATCTGAGCTCCAGACGTCGTACTTTGCTTGCCACTTGTCCTCAATGTCTGGAATCACAATTGGAACTTATATTAGATCTTTTATTCAACAAAAAATGCACGGTGTGACCCACATTTTGAGCAATTTTTAGTTTTTGCGGCAGCTTTTTATGGCAGCTATGTAAGGGTCACCAGTTGGTTGGGCTTAGTGGTTTGAAAACAACTTGTACAGATACTTACAAAGTCAAACAAATTTAATGTATTGATCCATTCCGTTATCTATGTCACCTAGTTTCATCATCTTTTTGGCCAAGTCTCAACCTCTTTTCCTCGCATTCCAACTCGGACTCCGTGGCATTGCCAATGGATGTCCCTGAGACGGTCGTCACACAGGAGCCTGGCGGAAAGGTGAGGTCATAGGTAAAACGATAAGATACAAAAAGGTAACTAGGAACTATAATGAATATAGTTGTTTGTAGATAATCTGACTCTAAATTAACATTTTATGAACTACAATTTGTGTCAATATGTGTTGGTCTCCCATGTTTTTCTTTTGCAATTTTGGATTGCTTGAACAATTACATGTCAATTTTCATCACAATTGATGCACTTGCATGTTTTCAGTTGCTTGTTGTCACATTTGTATACACATTCTCCAAATGCACTCAGACGGTGGGGAGCTGCCGAAAACGGGGACCCAACCTTCATCAGAGGAATCATGGCAAGAGACCTAGGCGACAAAAATGGAGACACTGGGAAGCACAAATGAAGTGGTCATTTTTGAAAAAAAAACTCATAGGCCATAAAATAATATTATACATATATATTTATATATTACATGACCATACAATACCATACAATACCATATAATATAATATAATATAACATAGCATAACATAACATAACATAATATGATATAACATAACATAATATAACATAATATAATATAACATAATATAATATAATATATATCATCATATATCCACCAATAAAAAGTCTGAATGCTAATCAACAAAAAATCATAGAAACCACCGTAATCTGGCCACCTCAAACATCCAAAAAACCCTCCGGGATCCTTCCTTCCGGTCGTCAAACATGGCTGGGAATTCCCCCGAAAAGCTGTGGCAATTGAAATAGGATGATCATCGGATCATCCATAAATAGCAGGTTTCATTGCCATCAAAAGATTGCCCGGTCCGGCCTATTTTTTGAAGATCCATCAGCACACATGTCTTGTGCATCCTCAAAAAGTCCAAGGTTCTTCTCCCAGGTTTCGCGAAAACGCCCAAAACAGCACCATAGAGAGAGTACCAAGCACCGCTGCAATGATCCTGAGCTATCTTGGTTCGTTGACAAGGTTTCCTTTCATGGGTTGACATGGTTAAAATGGTTCAAATATGTTAAACGTTGTCAAAGTAATCCCAACTCCAGTCATAAATCAGCTACCGGGGGTCAGATTTAACTGACATGCATACCACAAATGCGTCTACACTGCTCACTTGGGAATCTTAGACACCTTCACCCCACGTTTGGGCGGTTGGGGACTTAGTTTCTTGTTGCAGCTGGATTTCAACCTCACGCCCTTTCTCCTCCACTTATCAGATAATTAACTTCAAGTCAATCTTAGGGTAGCCTTTCACCACATCAAATCCCAAACCTCACATAGAACGACAAAATGGGCTGTTTCGAGTCGCAGCCCCATCTTCCAAATTCATGTTTTTTTTCAAAGTTCTTAGGATGTATGAATCCCCTAATCTTCTGGATGATTTTCATGCACACATGCCTCATTCCATTCCTCCACCAGGGATTCACGGACTGACCGAGTCATGGATATCACGATGATTCATGAAACGTGGTTCCACAGTCCTCTAACCTGCCAAAAATGGAGACGTCTATCATGCCTCACCCGAATTGGTGGAGAAATCGGTTTTTAGATAACCCTCTGGTAAACGTTTACATAACTATGGAAAACCACTATGTTTCATGGGAAAACTCACTATTTCTATGGCCATTTTCAAATATTTTCAATAGCTATGTTAGTTTACCAGAGGGTATGATTCGCATCCAAAATTGGGGCATCACCACAAGCCTTCATGCAGCAAAACCCGAAACGGTCGACAAGGGCCGAGAAAAGAAGGAACAAAACAAATTTGTTTGGTGATTTCACAGCCCTCGCACAATATTAGTCGAGTTTAGATTGCTATTCCACACATGAATGGAACATCATATTAACAAAAATGTGTATCATATTGTTTCAAACCACCAAATATATCAAATAAGAACCACAGCCACTCCCAATTCTTTCGGGGAAACCTTGGAAGACGCTGCAGCTATGCATCAGGAGAGTCTGTCGCTCTTTGGTCAGGTCGACTCCTGAAGAACAACATGTGCAACTGTGCAACAATCAATACCAACAGTAATATATTTAATATAGGTAATATATAATAATAATAAGAAGAAGAATAATAATAATACTAATAATAATAATAACACTAACAATAATAATAAATAAATAATAATAATAACACTAACAAAAATTAAAAATAATAATAATATTAATAATAATAAAATAACAATAATAAATTAATAATAATAATAAAATAATAATAATAACACTAACAATAATCATAATAAATAATACTAATAATAACACTAATCACCATCATCATCATCATCATCATTATTCCAGTGCGATTAGAAAATGCAGAAACCATATTTCACCCATAGCCATATATTGCAAGCAGCTGGACCCAGATTCCTACTTCGCTTCTTGGCATGCACCAAAGACAGCCTAGTATTGCAAATCAACATCTATATGGACCCCAAGCCACCAATGAATCTAGAAAGGCTGCTTAAATTCCTATCCTGTATTGATAAGTATTGATAAGATGCACCGCAACCGTTCTCAAAACCACCTCCGGCTTTTAACACAAGTGCTGCAGCAAACTCTGGGCGGCGTCCTATGATGAGGGAGAGAAGCATAGCAGACTTTTCAATGATCACACGCCAAGCCAGGACCAGAGTCACCTCATCGTCATGTCACGTCAACTCCATAAATAGCCAATGAAACTTGGACTGAAGGATGTGTTCTTCGGTTTTTTTTGGTGTACAGAATGCAAATCATTCCTCAAAATGCTGGTACGGAACAACACAATGCAAGACATGTATAATATATGTATTTATAAATATATATATATATAAATCATAAATGTATTTGTATGAGTATGTGTATATATATATATCATATAGTATACGTGATCGAATTATTCCACGTTTCCATAGGATTGTCCTAAGTAGTTGCTATACATACACCTTACCACCAAGCCATGGCCATCGCCATGGCTGCCGTGGTACTGTCACGGAGCCGATGAGCAACAGCAGGGAGCATCGCTTGGGCGGCTGCGAGCCCATGAACTGACGGTCTGTGATGCACATCAGCAGGGCCAAACCTGAGATCCCAAGATGCCCCAAGTAGGGGGCTGAAAAAAAAGAACAACGCTTTCAAAGATCATGCAAACATAGTTTAACTATTATCCCCAATTGCTATAGATCAGCTAGGGTATGCTAGGGTGAAGAGGTGCACTCGATTCAATCATAGTTTCTTTTGGGCAAACTGATCTCTGGGCTGTAACTTTGCAGTTTTCGAGTGGAGCTGGGCCAGTTTCGTGCTGCACATCCAAATCCAAGGAGGTAGACTGGGTTCTGTCTATCAACAACTGCTGAAACCGCAGCCAACGGGCCACTTCCCCGGAACTTTGTGATTTAAGATTGAATGCTGCCAGAAAACAGTTGGTTCTTTGTTTACTCTTTGCGGGTGTGCTTATAAAAAAGTGCAAAAACGCCTCTAACTCTGCTGGTTAATCATTATTGCCCCTAATTTACACGGCCATGCTGGGGTAATTATACTGTACCCCATTTTCAGAGGACAAACCCCTGTGAGGCTGTTGCTGAAGTAAGAAAAATCGCCAGGGGGATCGTCTAAGTTCACGGCTTGAATGCGTTGAATGATGCTGTGATCCAGGTGGGAATGGATCAACCTCAAATTTGGGGCGGTTGAGTAGTTTAGTACAAAAAATATTTAAATGATAAATGTTGTGGGTCATTGGTACCCCAAGTCTGATCCATACCCTTGCATGTTGTGTTGATCGATTTCATCATCAGAATAAGTAAATAATCTGATTGCTTCGGCTGAAGCTTCAGCCGGAAGTGCCATCGGCCAATCCTCCAATAAGATGACTGATCAGCTGATGAGAAGCAACTTGAGCATTATAGGATCATCATGGGATGTCGATTGAGATTAAAACATCAGAAAACTGGTTGGTGGTTGACCTAGCCCTCTGAAAATATGAAAGTCAGTTGGGATGATTATTCCCAATATATGGAAAGTCCTGAAATTCCATGGTTCCAGTCACCACCAACCAGAAAACCATGGACATCCCATTCTGATCTCACGAGGATGCTCAAGTTATTACCACTGAGATGACTCATACCGACCCCGCCATCAAAGCAAGGAACTGTAAACTGGGAGCAGGATGCCATTGAACCTCGACTTGGGATGGAAGAGACAATTCTTAGAGAATTTGAATACGTGCTATAGAATCAAAATGAATTAATCAAGTTGAGGCATCTCATATCAAGTTGAGGCATCTCATAGCTGAGATGATCGACAAATCATCAGGGGGCCACACAATCAACTTGTGCTTACGTGGTGGTTTGGGTTGGTGGTTTGGAAGTCTGGGAATTGATGGTTTTGTAAACTTAGAAAAAACAAAAAATATCAAACCCTGCAAACAATGAAATCGTTGAAAATA
>Ga0126342_10018210_pt1 | contig 12061 bp, 9 predicted proteins | sample Cyp1metagenome_FD_92528 | JGI IMG/M metagenome (GOLD analysis project Ga0126342, IMG submission 92528) | Coral microbial communities from Lord Howe Island, Old Settlement Bay, Australia - Cyphastrea 1 metagenome | ecosystem: Host-associated > Invertebrates > Cnidaria > Coral ... | reverse complement strand
TGCCTGCGGGTGCGGCAGTAAAACAGCTTCGAAAAAATCACCTCCTCCCGGGCGGAAAACACCATGCCTCTGAAGGTGTTGTTGTTGTTGTTGTTCTTGTTGTTGTTGTTGTTGTTGTTGTTGGTGTTGGTGTTGGTGTTGGTGTTGTTACAACCTCTCTGCCCTGACGCGCTCCCCCTTGCCGTCGGCCGGGGTCGGCGGATATATATATATATATGATATATATATATATATGACAACGGTTGACAACGTAGTCAAGGGATCTCAAGGCCTTGAGAATTCCCTGGTGCCGTGACTTTGCTGACTTTGCTGAGGTTGTGGATTCACCAGCTTCTGCCCGCAGTGGGTCCTGCATCGTTGTCCCCTCACACATCTCACAATGCAAAGGGCTCACGCTCGCCAGGTGAAGAATCTCCTGCTCGGTGTTTATCTCAGCATATCTCAGCGTTTGGCCGGGATTTGTCGCTTTTCAGCTTTGGAAGATGATCTGATGGTGGTGACCGGTGGTGACCGGTGGGTCGAGGGCAGCATTGGAGCGAGCAGCTCCAAATTCTGCACGGCAGCGCAGGCTGAAGGAGTGCTAGTGACTGCTAGTGCTAGTGCCAGCACACATTGCAGTTGGCAGGATGGGAAGACCGCAGCATAATGATCCAGAGCAGCATCCTAAAAACCTTAGTGCCCTTTGTGAGACCAGCAAAACCAGATATTTGTGAGCAGCAAGACCAGCCTTGATATCCAGGAGATGTTGACTTCTGTGGGTTTCTTCTGAGACGTCACACTCAACGGCGTCCAAGACGTCCTGTTCGGGTTCAATGCCTGGAGATCTGTGGCCGAGTTTGGTGACTCAAGCGACTCCGACGGCAGGAAGATTTGGAAGACATTGGAAGCTTCAAAGCTATGCTTCCCAAAGCTATGCTTCCCAAAGCTATGCTTTCGACTCCAAGCCCAAGCCGGGCTTTGGAGCTTTCGACTTAGAGCTGAGGAAAATAGTGAGAAGAGTTGTGGCGGGAGTCGTGGCAGCGTGTGAAGTTTTCAGCTGAACTTCTTCGTCGAAGAATGCCACTTGCTTTGAGGATCGAAAGAATCAAAGTGGTACGAATCGCTGTGTTTTTTTATTGGCATGTGGCTTGTTCTTTTAATTTTGCTGATGCCTTCTCTGCCTTCTCCTCTTATCTCAGATATCTCTTACTTTTGGTTTTGGTTCAAGAGCTGACAATGTGACCTACCTGCCTCTTTGGCACCAGTCATGGCGGAGGCTGAGGTGAGGGAGTACTGAAACACATGAAGAAGACCTGGAGTAAGATGTAGTAGATCACGGCGGACTCGGACTAGACCACACTTAAACTTTGAGTAGTAAGATGATGCAAAATGATGAAAAATGATGTAAGATGATGAGAACCACCCTGGGAGGCAGTGCCGGACCCACCAGAAGCTGCTCCTGTGATCATCTCAGTCTAAAGATGTCTAAAGATGTCTAAGTCCGATGTCCGAAGAGGACCTGCAGTTTCCATCAGTTTCCATGCTCTCATGGACACCTGCAGCCAGGTGGCCAGCCTGAAACTCATCATCCAGCAAGAGCCAACATCGACTGGGTTGAGCATGTCGAGCACGTCCCATGTTGTTTCTGATTTGTTTCTGAAGCCATGGATTCTCTGGATTTTCTGAAGTGATTGTATAAGACTTTGATCAATTCTATCTGCTCTCTTTGCAATTGACTCAGAAGCGGCACTCCCATGAGCATGAGGTGATCCACCAGCCGAAGGGGCCGCAGGCTCGTTTGCCAAGCTCCAAAACTCTCATGGGATGATTCGCAGTGAAAATACAATGCTAGATGTTCCAAGATGTTCGAAATGTGGAATGCCGATGAATGCCGTGGATATGTCAATTACCCGGTGGTTGATGCTATATGACCCATGACCGTCATGACCGTCACCGTGGAACGCCATGGAACGCCGTGGAACACCGTGGACCCGCAACGCGCAACACGTCCACGACAGGTGAGGCGCCCGAAGCCGCGGCCGCCGCTGCGCCCGAGGCCTCCGAGGTCCCCGAGGCGGCGCCGTCGGTGCCGTCGGTGCCGTCGGTGCCCGCGGTCACGGAGACGTCCGCCTCCGCATCGGCGCCCGAGGTGAGGAACACAACGGCAACGCTCCAAGGATTGGATAACTTAAAGTTACTTAGAGAAGATAATTCTGATATGTTATGACTTACACTTTAGATAACTTAGTTATATTTAGGTATACTTAGTTAATTAATATGAATGATAGTAATGATAATTAGAGTTGTTATCCATTCTCATCCATTCTTAGCCATTCTTATCCATTGTTGTGCAGTTAACGTATCATGTTCTTAAACTTTTATTCATTTTTATCCAATGTCATCCCATGTCATCCCATACTCATATGGCGGCCTCCCCTTGATAGCTGGTTGGAAGGCACCTGAAGCTTCTACCTCAACGGACGTGCGGTTGCTAAGACTTCGATGCAATGATTAGCTGCAGAAGAAGGCACCAAAAAGACCCCCTGAGCTCAAAAGCTGAACTGCCTGAAGGGACTTGGACAGGATCAATAGACATCAACTCAATTCAGTGTGAACATCCAGTCAGATGTTCATCAAGGAAAGTAGTCTCACTGTTTGAGATTTCTAGTTTAGACAACTTGGATTCCTTTCCTGGAACTTCTCCAAATCAATAAGATGTCACCAGCCGAGGCGCAAAGTCATCCAGTTTCTGGTGAAGCAAGCATTGACCTAGTAATCCTGCCTGAGGCAGGGACAGTTGAATCGTGTTGAACCGCAATGAACACTGAAAGGCATCACATGGCATCACATGGCAGCACATGGCAATTTATTTTGCTACCCTCAGCAAGCTTCCATGAGTCCAGAATTGAATGGTTTTCTCGTGTTTTCTTGGCAATTTAGCTCAAGATGTGCAGCCACACTTGGAACAGGGCTATGGCCAGACCAAGCAAGTCAACATAGACCGGCTGGTTGGGCAGATTCGTGCGGATCTGGAGCATGAGCAACCCAGCTGCACAGCACGAGCAGCATGAGCAGCACGAGCAGCATGACGGACAGGTTACATAACCGGTACAGTTACAGTTGGATGGAATTTGAGATCACTCAGATTCTATCAGCATTGTTTGGATTTATAGTGATTTATATATGGTTCATGGACTACACGGGAAGGGGATGTAACGGGAGTTTTTGCCCTTCGATTCGTGGATCTAAGGCTTAGCATTCCCGACAAGTCGCTCTTCTTGATGAACTTGTCAGGTGCTGCAGAGGTCTGGCGATCAGCTGCGTTCAAAAATTGGGTCATCCCACAATTCTATAGTTGATGATGGTTGATCAATGTTGATAATCATTTCCCATATATTCCCATATCATCCATATCCCATTTCTGGGACCGAGCTGCCATGAGCTGGAAAGCACCCTGCACAGTTTTGCACACACTGGCTCTGTTCGCCAGTTCAAGCAAGTGCTCCCTGACGAGAAATCGCTTAGAGATTTGGGCTTGAAGCCTGGAGACAGGGTGTGGAGCTTGGAGGGTGGCAGACCGATGCAGACCGATGCAGACCGCATGAGAGAATCCAATGGCACGAGTTGGATGATGGGGACACTAACCTCTCTTTTTTTTGGTGCCATTCAGGCGGGGATTGAGCTCAGAATCAACTACTACCAGGAACAAGCAGCCGAGGCCTGGGAAGCGTTCCAGAATTCTGCTATGTCTGCTATGTCCACTTGACACCTCAAAAACAACATGTGAGCATTTTTGCATTATGAAAAGTAAAATGCAGAGAAGCGTAGGAACCTGAGAGTTTTCGGAACGCGTCTTGAGAAAATGGTGGACACCTCCAGTTGGAGTCTCGGGTGCATCGCGTGCAGGAGTACGTCATGCCCGACTGCCTCGAGCTGAAAGTGGTGAACGATCGCGGCGAGGTGAAATCAATGAACCACTTTCCACTTGGTTCACATCCAGCAGTCGACCCGCTCCATGATTTTTCGAGCGGTTGGATTATACATGATGATACAATATGATACATGATAACACAATGACTCCAGCTTGCCTTGGGCTGCAGATGATTTTGGGGTTAGCTTTGGATAGCTTTGGGGTCTGGATGGATCTGGATCTCCCCTTTTTCATGCTTTTTCCACAATGAAACCTCGAAATCGGACGCAGGAGCGGATCATTTCGGTCCACGTGCAGCGACCCGTCATGGAGAAGCGCCAGCCTCAGTTTGATGCTGGGATCGCCAGGTCATCATAGTCCCAGAACATGTTGAGCACTCACTCTAGCAGCTGATATTAGCAGCTGAAATCGCTCAGGCCGTATTTTGGTGGCTATCGAAACAAGATGACGGGGTCGACGTGGGCTGCTCAGTATTGTTTTTTGTCATGGATGTGTGGCAATGACTTTTCAATGTGGACAGTATTGCGCTGAAAATCTCGGAAGGTTTCATCACGCAGTGACCCAGACTGCACCAATCCAGAAGAAGGATGTGCACATCATCCGTTTCCATCGCGAGGCTGGAAAGCATTGGAAAGCCAGTTTTTGGTGTTGTCAAACTTTGAGCATCTAAATATTTGTTCGTTGTCCCATCGATATCTGATTGATAAGATATCCCATCAATATCCCCATTCATATCTCATTAAACCATGTTTGGTTCTGTGATTCGGACCCTGCGAGGCACAAACCTACGAGTACCGAACCCGATCTACGCAGTGCAAGCGCGAGGCTGGCACGCAGATGGAGAAGGCGCTGTGGCCGATTCGCCAGCAACACCAGTGGGGAAAGATTCGGAAAGAGGGAGTCACGTGAGTCACGTGAAACACGTGAAACACGTGAGGTGGGCTTGTACGTGGATCAGCGGGATGATGTGGTCATGAAGCCACGGCGGCCGTACTTCAGCAGCGCAGACAAGGCGGTGCGAGGAGAGTTCTGGGCGGACTTCATGTCTGGAGTCACTTAAGACAGGAAAAGGACGGAAAAGAATGTTTGAGTCTAGGAAGCTGGCAGGCTTGAATCTGTTCCAACTTGCAGATGCTATTTCTGACTCCTTGCATTCAGTTGCATTGAAAAAGAGTCAGCTCCCCCTATAACTCACCAGCACAGTTGGTCAGGCGGCGCTGGTTCTTGAAAAGCAACTCGGATGTATTTGGCAACTCTGGATCACGAAGCCAAGCCTGGTGGCCCTGCTTTGGTATGCTTTGGTCACTAAGGTGCGTCATGATTCAATGCCATGCCAGAGGCATGTTAGCCAGAAGGCGGGGGTTCATAGTCTCTGTCTCAGTGTGACTTTACTGCCTCGAATTGACTCGAATTTACGTCGTAATTTGACAATGTGCGGGTGACAGGCGCACTCGACAGCTTCGGCAAGCACGACAGGCCTTTCGTTGAAGCTTTCAGGGAGATGTGCCGAAGGGATCCAAAGGGTCTGCAAAGTCTACCACACTCATGCTGTGTTTTGGGTCGACGGGTTCAATGAGTTCAAGTGAAGTTCAAAGCAACTCGAAAACGCATCAAGAAACAGCAGAAAACAAACCTGGCTTTTGCTATGGTTGAAAAATGTGGTAAATATGGGTAAATGGGATACCAACAGCAGTTTTAGATAATTTTAGTATTTACCCATCCAATCCATTTGTAATTTTGAGCCATTCCTACTTGAACATAGGCTGAACATAAGGAATAGGTTATGGTTGGCTCCAGCGTGTTGATCAACTGAGAAACGCCTGCTGTAGGAGCGCGAAGAATTGGAACAAAGAGAGGCAGAACGCCTGCAGCTGGAGGCAGATCTGCTGGTGGGAACTGACGTTGATGCAACTCATGCAACTCACTGACGTTGTCACAGCCAGGCAGATCTGAGACACAAGCGTGAGGTGGAGAGGCGCATGCATCCTCTCACTCCGGAGGACAGATCCAGTGCAGCATTTTGACATTGCACTTCTTTTGACTGACGATATAACAGAGACGGAGCTTGACCAAGTTTCAGGGCTTGAGAAGAATGGTTGGGATCTGTTGGCTTCAGTTGCATCACGCCCAGATTTGTCAGTGAAAGGACTTCAATGTGCTCTACAAAGAGTTGGAGGCGACATCGGAGTCATCCGAGTCTGTTTTTCCAGTTCGAGCTTTGATTTGCACGAGAGTATTCCATTAAAAAGTTGCTGAAAGTTGTGTGTGCTGGACATTGCTGGACCCGTTTTTAACCTGAAGGCCTGGCGGGTGAACGAGGCAGCTCGAATCCAGAACTCCGGATTTGACGAGGCCCGTGGTCGTTGTGGTGTGCGTGTGCCCGAGATACAGCAGATGCCGAAGCACAGGCCACTCGCCGTGCTGCGCAATATGAGCTGCTGCGGAAGGTGCGCCACAAACATGTCAGAATTCGATTCGTCACATCGGACATCTCACGAATCATTCAAAGCCAAGGAGACCAAACTTTTACAGACCATTGACAAGCTGAAGATCAAGGCAATGCGCTTACCCTGTCACTGCAACATTTTTTGTTTGGTCTTTTTTGATATGTTTTCGCTTACCACCGATTCACATGGGATTCGCATAGAGCATATTTGTGCGTGAGAATCAATGCCAAGGCACACTCCCAAAATCGGGACAGCAAGATCAAAGGAAAGCTAGAGCAGCAGCCTTAGACCGTCGGAGCTGTTGCAATGCAACGCGACGTGTTGTAACCTGCACGATGCATTGAGGTCAATGGCTCAACCGAAAGTTTGGCTACAGACGGATGGTGAGACCACCACAGTGCATACGCCTTTCACAACTCGTGCCAAGGACAACATGGGATGTTTCAAGCGACGTCTCACGTGGATTTCGGAAAGAGTGGAGAGAGGAATTGACAATGCCGTGGTGCAATCTTGGCACTTATTTATCTTATTTGCCATCCTTTGCCATCCTTTGTAATCATTTGGTATATTTTGGTATATTTTGGTTTAGCAAGATCCTCTACCATGAAAAACGGACCAACCCTTAAAATTTGACATTCCCCAATTCTGGATTGGTGCTGTGAAGCCGACATATGTGGCAGCATTGGCCTGCCACGTGTGGCAGAGCTGTTCTGCCACGTGCATTTTCAATCTGTCAAATGTTGTTCTCTGGATTTTTTGAGTCGCAGAACATGTTTTTTATAATGTTTTTTTGTTACCACCAAGTGTTTTTTTTTGTTTTCAAATTGTTTTTTTCCAGTTGCAAAGTCTTGGCCTGCTGTGGCAGGGGTTCCTTTCTGACGTGGCAGTGTGGTGTCTTGTGCGTGGCAGGGGTTCCTTTCTGACGTGGCAGTGTGGTGTCTTGTGCGTGGCAAGGTTTCTTTTTGATGTGGCAGTGTGGTGTCTTGTGCGTGGCAGGGTTTCTTTTTGATGTGGCAGTGTGGTGTCTTGTGCGTGGCAGGGTTTCTTTTTGACGTGGTAGTGTGCGTGGCAGGGGTTCCTTTCTGACGTGGCAGTGTGGTGTCTCTTGTGCATGGCAGTTCCGTCTAACAAACAACAGGGAAGGTGATTGGGCATTACGTTGTGTTTTATTGCGCATTTCACTCGCATCTAACTTTCATTTGCGTCTTTACTTAGTGCTGCTTGGGGGGGCAGGGCAGCACATTAATTCGACAGGTTAGTTTGGTGTGCGTGTGTGTGTGTTTTTGTGTGTGTGTGCGCCTGCGTCACTGAATGTTTTTGGCGTCCGGCATTACATGTACCAGGTAAACAGGTAAACGGTAAACTTGTAATATCTATTTTAAAAATGCAATGATTGTATACCAAACTAACATACAGAACATGGCATGTGCAGCTAAAATTTCAATCAGAGAAGACTTGTGTGAGCCAGTTGTTTCACCTGACATCCAATTCACTGTGGCTCATTTGAACCTTGCGCTTCAACAACATGTGAATTTCTTTTGGTTGCAGTGCCACAAGACACAATTGTTCAAACCACCTGGAAAGCACAGCCTGTGCAGAAATCTGGAGTCAACTGACTGGCTAGTTAATTATAATATATATTTATAGTACACTAGTACACTATTATAGATTGTAGGTTCTAGATTCTAGATTCTAGATTTCATATTATAGATTCTAGATTCTAGATTCTAGATTCTAGATAGTAGCAAGTGGCAAAAGCACCAATAGAATTGAATGAATAAATAGAAATGTTTGCATTTGAAAACGGGACAGCGGGACAACCTGTAATCATAATAATATAATATTCTGCTATAATACTTTGGCCATAGTACTCTATACACACATGGATGATGTGTAAAACTGGGAATCATAATTCAATTGAGCGTGCATGTGCGCTGCACAGCCATGGATGCTTCAGCTTCCATGGATAGCTCCAGTGCTGCGGCGTTTGATTTTACCGATATGTTTGATGATCCTGATTTCGCTATGCCAAGTTGTGCTTTAGCAGTGGCAGAGGCACGTGTGGCTACGGTGGACCAGGACAAGAATCTGAACCAGCAGAATGATGGCCTTCCTGTAATGCCCTTTAGTGTGCGGAGCAGGGGAATCTGTTCTATCCAAAAAACGGGGTTGAGACGTCTTAGGAAGAGACAAGAACAACTCAAAGCCGGTGTCGCTAGAGTCAATAAAGGTAGCATGTACTCCAAGGGGACAAAGGAAGAACGCACAAATTGGTCCCTAAGATTGCAGCTGAAGAAAGCGGAGAAGAAACTTGCATTGAATGAATGTAGTGTTTTGGAACTATTGACTTCTTTGCAAAAGCGAAGTCAGCATGGTGATGGAATGCGGCTGCGCATTTTGAGGAGGGGACGTCTTTTTTCCAAGCGTGGTTTGATCAATGCTGCAGCGGTTAAAGCATCTGGGAAGGGGAATCGGTTTGTCAGTTCTTATTCCATGACTGACTTTCTTGAAACAAGTTTTGGGAAACTTTCCAACAAAAAGAGAATCAAACAGCGTAATGCTCTGGCTGTTTCATCGGAGATGGGCCCGCGGACAGTTTCAACAATGCAGATGACGGTTGCATGTGCCGTCATGGCAAGACAGGCTCGCATCCTTGCGAACTTGTACAAACTTTGCAAGAAGAATCCACCCACTGTTTTTGCTATGCGAGAGGCTTTTGATGAGACCGGTCACAAGGTCACAGTCAATTTGGGGTTTGGAAACGAGACGGCTGTGTCCCAAATTTGTGTGGTCCACCACTACCTTGTGATTTGTTGGTTGATCGGGGGCGAACAGAAAATGATGTGCATGCCTTTGGTGATTCCTCCACTGCTAGTTCTTACACCAAGTGCACCACAGCTATACTATGCCACCACCAACCACCCAATGCTCCACACCATCCGTTCTTTTGAGAGACTCATTGCTGAAACAGCAGGGGAACAGATTTTGCTCCAAGAAACCGACTCGGCGACAGCAAATGATCGCCTTTATCATTTCAAGCTGAATCGTTTTGACGGAGATCGTGCTTTGCGAGAGTGCATGCCATGCTTAAACCACCAAGTCACTAGGCAGGCGCATTTATATAGTTATTTAGCTTTCATACTTTTTCTGTGTTGAGGGGATTGTTGAACATGTTTGTCAAGGGGGAAAAACATTTGCCATTGATTTGTGATGTTGGGGACATACAGCATATTTATTGAAAGTGTAGGGTAGTGTAATGTAGAATGTAATGTAGTGTAGTATAGTAGTCCATATCTATGTTATTGAATTTATATTCTAAAAGTATAAATAAACAAACTATATAAACATAAACTATCCAACTATATACATTGGCATTGTTTTCAATGTTGAATACCCGTATCTAGCAGCTAGCTCGATTCCAAATTCCAATTTTCTTATTGGTAGCCGGTTGGACTTGACCCTTGACTATGGGAGTCTAGGAGTCTGGGACTAGGAGTCCTAATCAAAATCAGGCGTCTGAGTCTAGGCCACCTTTTGCCATGGTCTTCTTCAATAGGGAAAACGGGAAAACATATGTCATATGGCCATAGCTATTGCTGAAAAGCGGGGTTCCCACATCTTATCTGTCTTAGTTTAGTTTGCAGTTTTTAGGAATTCGTTTTGTTTTGTGAGCCCACTTGAAAATTTTGAGTTTTGAGTAGGTCATACGCATGTGACCCGTGAGTGTGATGTATGTTTGAACTTTGCCGCTGTTGCTTACAGCAACGGAAACAGCTCTCAGGTATCTCTGATTGAAGGCAGTGCTGTCACCCAGACGGACCAAAAGTTGATCAGCAATCTGTTTTCTTTCACCCACTTCCTCCAAGCTCGAACGAACTTCAGCAAATTGAAAGCAAGTGTATGTGAAGTTCTCAAAGCTTCTTGTGAGATTCGAGTTGTTGCAGACCTCCCTTCTGAAATGAATCGCCCAAATGAATGTGTAGAAGAATTGCTTGACATGATGCGAGCTGTTCGGTGGGCTTCTGCTCAGAACAAAAAGCGGGCTGATATTCCAGAAGGCGCAGATGAACAAATTTCTTCTGGCAAATATTTGGAGAAGGAGTCGTTTTTCAGACGCATGTGGAATGGTGGTTTCACAACCACGCCAACGCATATATGCTGTCGGGATGGCCCGAACCCCTGCTGTAGCAACAATGATGAGTCGCAGACAAGGATGGCTGAGTCCATGATTGGGCTTGCTTTCAGCGCCATTCCCTCGACGCCTGCCCCCGGAAAATGGACAAAACTTTGGGAGCCATTGATGTTTCTGGTGTTTACAACATGGAGCCATCTTCTACAACCTTGTTTTGAGAAAGTTGTCACTGGGTTTGCAAAAGAACCCGGAGAGATTGACCCAGAGTTGGATCCTGCTCTGCAAGCGGTCTTGCAGTGGTCCAAAATTACTGGAATCTTTGTTTCACACGTATAAGTATATTTTTCATTTATGTTTTCTGTTTTCATGTTCATTCTCCAGGCCTGTGATTCTACATAACCGTAACCCATGCCCCATGCTTGCCACCACAGCAAAAAAAAATATCAATATTGTCATATATTTGCAACACTCACTCTTACTTACATTACCTGCAACACTCCCTTCATTGTATATATGAAGAATGGTTTTATTTTCTTGCAGTGTGATTAAAATTCCAAAAGTGTGCATAGCGAGGTTATTGTGGCATTAATCTTTTATATTTATAATTTATCATTATTAGTTCGGATATTGGTTTTGCCTGTTTTGCCTGACCTTTGACTCTGACAGTGACACTAACTTGACCAAATTAACTAAATTTATATTTTAGTCACTATCAATGTTTTGTGGCTGAGGAACAAGGGCCAGCAAAGCGCAAGAGTTTGTGAACCGAGTGGGTGGGACATCATTTGGAAAGTGGCCCGGTTCCGACAACATTTGTTTTCCCAAATTATTTTCTCAGGCCTTTGAACATGACAGGTGTTCCGGTCAAGAGTCTAGCTAGAGTCTAGTCAAGTAGTCTAGAGTCTAGAGTCTAGAGTTTGGTAGAGTTTGGAGCCTCATGTTTGGTGAGTAAGGCACTTGCTCTTCCTGGCATTAGTCGATGAGGCTATCAGGTTCATGACGTTTACATGTCTCGGGTCATGCGCATCATTTGGCAACCCATTGGCCAGCCCCATCCTTTTTCAACTTGCAAATCCATCGTCCTCACCATTGCTAGCTGCGCTGCAATATTTGGCATCTTTGCTTTTTTCAACTGGCCCCAAGACACGTTTGCACATCGTGCTCAAGTCGGGGTACGCATCCATTCCTGATTGGGAGCAGGAGGCGCCCCAAGATGTCAGAACCTTTAGACGAATGGTTTTGCTGACAATTTCGTGGTTGCAGCGGCGTGTTGGCGACAGAATTGATGAGTTTCCCTTTTCACTGGTTGCTTTGGCCGACCCAAACACATCACAGGAGTTTCGGCAAAGTATTTGTCAACAATGGGATGAAGCTCATTCATGTTGCGTTCGTCCGGGTTTTGCTGCCAAGTTGAAGAAACGGCACATCAGGGGCGATGATTTGCTCAGTCCAAAGTGGCTAAGCTTGTGAGTTTGTGCAAGTACTACTGTTGCAGATTCTTTCATTTTGTCAACGTGGCTCTTCTCACCAATGATAGCAAAACAAACCGAGAGAAATCACACAAATGAAATG
>Ga0126342_10018209_pt1 | contig 12062 bp, 9 predicted proteins | sample Cyp1metagenome_FD_92528 | JGI IMG/M metagenome (GOLD analysis project Ga0126342, IMG submission 92528) | Coral microbial communities from Lord Howe Island, Old Settlement Bay, Australia - Cyphastrea 1 metagenome | ecosystem: Host-associated > Invertebrates > Cnidaria > Coral ... | reverse complement strand
CTACATTACACTACACTACATCCCACTACACTACACTACAACTACACAACTACACTCCACTACACTCCACTGCACTAAATTACACTACACTACACTACATGACACTACACTACACTCCACTACATTGCATTACACTACACTACACTGCCTTCCACTACACTTCACTACATTACACTACACTACACACAACGACACTACAACTACAACTAGACTCCACTACACTCCACTACACTAATTTACACCACATAGCAAGAATACACTACACTACACTACATTACACTGCATTACACTACATTCCACTACACTCCACTACACTACACTACATTAGACTGAATGACACTGCACCATAGACAGACCGGTAGACAGATAGACAGACAGACAAACAGATAGATAGATAGATAGATAGAGAGATAGACAGGTAGACAGCTAGACAGATAGACAGATGAAAAAGAGAGAGAGAGATACATCGATAGATAGATAGATACATAGATAGATAGATAGATTGGTAGGAGGTAGGTAGGTAGATAGTCAGAGAAAGAGAGAGAAAGAGAGGAGGCCTCAATCACCTTTCGGTCCATCAGTGGCTTCGCTCTGCCATCCTTGATTCACAACAACCAACCTCTCCTATAGGTTTCCTATTTTTGAAACTTCCGCCACCGCCTTGTGCGGTACTACTGTTATAATATAATTTCATTTAACATGATGTATACAATATGTATATATATATACAGTATATACATAATTACGTATTTATTCGTTTTTTTGATTTATTTACATATAATTACAGATTTGACCCATGCATGTATCGTAGGGGTTGAAGCTTCACGTCTCCAAAACATGAGGAACTCGTGTACAAGTAACGGGCCCAAACAACGCTTCAAAATCGTTTGGACGAGTGGATTATTTAGATGCAGGTGTATGAAACAGCACTGCGAGCCAGGAACAAAGACTCGCATATGCTACTGCCTTAGTTGGTGTTGCTTCCACAATTGGAACATCTCTGCGCATATTTTGCCAAACGGGTCACTGAGTCTTGTTGGTCGCAGACCATGACAAGAGTATGCATTTGTTGTGGATCCCAGGAGGGCGGGGAAAATGAATGAAAGTGATCAACGTAGACCAAAACACTCACGGGTGCACGGAGCAAATGTATCACATCACATCCACCATTTAAGGGTGTCCCTAGGTCGCTACCTCCCGAGCCTGCGAAACATTGACCCTGTCAGCCCAGCTGTTTGCGCCGAAGAGTCACCAGACCTCGCAGATTTGCGGAAACTGCAGATTTGGCTGGGGAAATCCAAGGTGTCATGAGTTTCATGTCGTTTTTTTCCCTCAAACCCAGTGCACTTAAAAAACCACGCGCTCATAGCAGCTGCCGAGCCACAACCCGTATTTGGCAGGTCCTATGTTCTGCAGGGGCCGGACCTGCAGCCTGCCATGCACTCGCGGTTTCTTCCGCGGAGCAGCAATCTTTTCAGGCCCCTTAGATCATGAAAACTTGCAACATTGGGCATGCAGTGGGTTGTACAGACATTTTGCTGATTCTGAGTTATAATGGTTATTCAGTTGTTTCGTTTTTTGGAAATGAGAGTTGTTATGGACCTTCTATATGTGACTCATATTGACTCATATATTCAATTTTAAGAAGGAACTCTGATTGTTCTTCCAAATCTCCAATCATTTGCACCCTTCCAAGCGTCAAAATCGCCAATTGTCAGGATGGTAGCAGTTGAAGATGTTAGTCATGAGGATTTACAAAATCTCGCTGGACAAGTCTTTGAAGGCTGGTGGTGGCTTGCTTTGCGGATGTCTCTGAAATAGACCCTTGTGTTTATTTTGGGGCCAAAAGCTTTGGACATAGGCATAGATACAAGCAAGCTTGATTTAACAAAAATATGCACGATTTTTGCCACGCAGTTCCTGGACTGCGTTGAACTTCAGCAGCTATAATTAGGTTACACCAGCTACGCTGACATGTTGCTTTGACAAAGTTTTGGTGCCATTGTGGTGCCATTTTAGGATGTGAAGGCCACCCTGCCACAGGTGGAACCAGGAGCTCTGAGAGATGGCAAAAGTTCTTGGCCAACCCGAGAAAACCAGGCTGCTGGAAGGTGGTGGCCCAGGATGTAGGCGGTCTGGCCCAAAGAATGCGCCAAAAGATAGGGCGGGTGGCACCAAGGGACAGTTTAAGTTAGAAGTTGGCTGGTGCACGTATTTTCCTAGGTTTGCCATCATCTTAGTCTAAATATCTAAATGATATGTGGCGGAAAGTGCCAGCAACTTCTTATCCAGGCTCTGCCATCGCAGCCAAACGTCGCTTTCAGAGCTTGGCTCTCAGCGGCAGTTGCAGGGTGATGACATGGGGTAACCCTGTGGGAAATTTCCTGGTAGCCACTGCTCCGGGGGAGGCAAGATCCAACGCAACGGGGCGAAGCGTCGTCGAACAAACGAGGCTCCAGCAGCTAGGGCAGGGTCATGCGATACACAACACAGCTTGACTCAATTTGACTCATGATTTGTTGTGCCATAAATGTGGGAACACGATGCAGATGACTCAATGATGTTCAATCATCTGGATTTGCTGTGTCCAGACTCGCCCGTGTCCTTCTTTGTCTTTGCAGCATATTGGTGTCAAGGCTAAAAACCTCGACCTAGGTTCACCATGGATTGCAATGCTTCGGACGCCTCGGTTGCGGATTGGTTAGAAGAACGCTTCAGGGATGAGCTCAAGTTGGTCGAGGGCCGGCAGCAGGCTCTTCTGACCGAACTTCGACTCCATTTGCGCCAAGTGCAACCTGCGGTGCACGCGGTGCGCGTGATACCCCCTGAGCTCAGCGGAAGGCCTTCCCCATCTTTGGATGTGAAGACAGGACGAAGTGTTTTGAGACCACCTGAGGCTGTGAAGTCGGAGAGTGAGCAGGTAGGGGTTGGTAAAGGATGGCAGTTTGGAGTTTGGCAATGGAAAACTATGAAACTTCCCTATGAAACATCCATGATCCATGGGAACGTCCCACGCTTTCAATCATTATCATTTATGTACAATAGTGTGTGTAATAATTATAGGTTTAATAAATGAAGTTCCTAATAGAAATGAGGCTATTGAGGATTTCCCATTGCCAGGTAAGAACATCAGAGAATTCATTGCATGTTCTGCTTTTTGAGGGTTTAGAATATCAACACAAAGCATGATTGTTGGTGATGATATCCCCTATCTTTTGGCGATGTTTGAATCGAGATAATCTCAGGGGAATCATACATGGGGACACATGGGGGGTTACTGTAAAGTTTGCCTTGAGCGAATCCCATGATTAAAGGCAAGACAAACCACCCCTGTCATCATGCCAGGGCGATCCAGGATCGGTCAGTCGCAATGCCAGTACCCTGGAATCACAGACCAGCAGGGACAGCAAGGACAGCATGCACTGCTGCGACATGAGAAGATTGTAGATACACTTGGGATCACTTGGACCCCCAACCACTGAAATGTGTGTGAGATCATCAGATCCTTGCTTTCTTTGCTTATCAAAACGATATATATATATATGAAGCCCCCTTGTTTGCTTCTTCCCCGATGTCGTCGGTATCCGCTTGCGACAAACGCGCAGGATCCACAGTTCGATCGTGTGGATGCATCCTCCACATCCCTTGGCCTGCAGCCCATTTCAATTTCCAAAACAAAGGTGGCTGTTTTGCAAATTCAGAAGATTTGAATTCCATTCCCGCCATCAATTCCCATGCACTATTTTTATCTATTTTTATTATATTAGATTTATATATATGTTGATTTCTTAATGACAATAGTACATGATTCATTGATAGTGTGTGGACATGGGATGGTCGCTCGACGACATTTCAGGCAGATGATCTGCAGGTCTCGGAATCTGACTCTGAAGACTATGAGAAAAGCGAGCATGAAGCCAACATGTCGTCGGTTGTCCTGAAGCACGTCTCAAAGAATGCGTCACTTGCAGCACTAGCCGTAGCATGCCGTAGCCTTTGTTCTCCATGCCGAGGCAATCAATGTTTGGAGTGCAATACTACAATGCCGACACGGCCGTGTGTTAGTGTATGCTACAATTATACTATAGTATACATTTACCAATGTTTACTTCGAGTTGTGGTATGTACACCATTGTACACCCATCTAGCCACCCAAATAATTCCAACATTGGATTGGTTTAAGGGAACATTTACAGGAAACGGTTGAGATTTTCCCTTCAACCCATTGATTGCGGAGATGCCAAACAGATGTCAGGCATGCCCCAATGAGCCGCAAACCTTCGAGTTTGAAGGAATCCTTGGCAAGGCCCAGGGACGGGTCCCAGACTAGAGTGGCTTCATCTTTCTAAGCTGTGGGATGCTGTGGGAAAACGCATGTCAAGTCATTCATCGTTCTCATGGGCCGTGTTTGAGGACATGTTTGGCAAAACATAAATATGATATGACCATAATCAATCTCCCCCCTGTGAAGCGATATTGCATCGTTCTCTCGCGCATCTTAATCAAAGATCGTTCTCACAAGAGGCAATTGTTCTTGCAAGAGCAGTCGTTCTCGCCAGACATTTCTCTGTGGATTTTGTAATTAAAACAGTTTTACGTAAAAAAAAAACATGAGAAGAAGGATTCTGAGAAGAATGGATCAGGTTGGATTTTGAGGGGTTGACGCAACTTTTCCATACTTGTCCATTCTTCTCGAACAATCGTTCTTTTTACAAACATCGTTCTTCTCGAACACATTTGTGCCAAAATTGACAAAAAGATACAACAAGTCCTTCAGTTTGTGTTGAGGAGTTGACACCTGGGGTCAAAATGGGTCAACGGATGGGGACTATGAGCTGGTGAAAATAGAAAGTGAACCTCTGCAGTTCCTTTGGGCAAGGCCAGTATCTTGTGAGTAAGACTGTTGAAGCATCTGAGGCCACAACACTTTTACCACATCGGCATGCATAGTCTTATAGTATCTTATAATGTAATATAGCATCTCATGATATTATACATATATATATATAATTATATATATACTTATATATATATATATATATTATATATATTGAGTGAAGGTGAAGTAAAGAGTATAGTCTTGGTGCGTACCGCGGTTTGTCGGAAACATGATATATATACATATCATATATTATATATATTCATACATATTTACGATATTTAGGTTGTAAAAACGAACGGGGCAAGGAAGGAACACCCTGAGAACGAGGTAGGAACACCCCGTCGAGTATGTCATGTACTATGATGCGCCAACCACTTTCTGCGGCTCATATGATATACTCAGTTGCCAAGTGCCCTTGGATCGTCGTTATACTACTGTACATCATTACATTTATATATAGATTATTATAGATTATACCTTGTATGTATGTACTGCGTATCAATATGTATACATTGTATATTAATATATATATATATATATATATGGAACCTCAACGGGAATAATTTTCTTGTAGTTCTTGTGTTAGCCTAAATCGCTAAGTTTTTTGTGCAAACGACTATCTTGACAATTCCCATGGTTTGAACCGGTTTGCAGCCATTCTACAACTGTTTGGCCTGCCACTCTGGTACAGCAGTTTATTTGCTATCAATTCGAACCATTAGCTTTGTGGCATCGCAAATGGATTCTGAAAGCGCAATGATTCGCAAATACCACAAAAGCCACTGAAAGACATTTTTTGCGACAAGAACGCCCCGCAAAACGCCCGCAAATACCCCGCAAACGCCCGCAAAGCCAGAAAAGTGGTAATCCTTGCTGTTTTCCAATCAGGGGAAGTTTTTTTTTCCCAGCTTTTCTGCTAGATGGGCTTGCTAGAAGCTTGAAAATTCATACGCAAGCAATGTGGCTTTGCCATCAGTATGTGTGGGTGAAAGGGAGAATATTGGGCACCCAAGAAACTTGAAGATATATGCACCCCTAAAACTCGCCATGATTTTCTTTAATTTGCCATGATTTCCAGCAGCACGCTGTGAACGACATGTTTTTTTTGAAACGATCTGGAATCATGAACACCTAGAAAAAAAATGTCAAGGGAGAATCAAGGTATATTGATTATATTGTACGTGTTTCTCGCTTCCTAGCACAGCTAGGGCAGGGTGACCAGACAGCGATGAAAAGAGAGAGATCATAAATACACACATATACATATGTATATTATATATACACATACAAATATGTATATGCATATTTATATGTGTATATATATATGCATATATGTATATACATACATACATACATACATACATACATACATATACATACACATATACATATACATATACATATACATATACATACACATACATACACATACATACATACATACATACATATATACATGTGACCTCACAGTGCAATGGAGCGGGAATCCTGGCCCCAGGTCGCAGTCGTCGAATAAAGTGCAACGGCACCTTCCAAGATGGCATCCATCTCGAGTTGTGCGATCTTCCATTTTCGAGGCCGGACAGGAGATGACAGGGATTTCGGCCTGGCCCGGAGCTTCCAGAACGCAGAAATGTAGACCAGATATTTGTTCGGACATGTTCGGACCATCTTATGACTTCTCATTGATACTTATTAGAATCCCGTCATATCCTGCGAATCCCGTACTTGTGCAGCCAAAAGGCCTATTTTTCCTGTTATGTTGATTGCCTCCTCTCCCAGTTCAGGTGTTCTTTTCCCTTCTGATCTTGCTGCAAGCACTATGTTTGGCGATCGAGACTCAATACAGTGGCCTTGACTGGGGGAAACTTGGCTGGTTGAACTACCAGTGTGGCAGCACAGCAACTGAGTAGTTGCGCTGCCCTTTTCACATTTTTTCAGTATGTGTATGTGGGTGTTATGGTCCTACAATTTGACCCGCAACCTCACAGGTGACCCATGTGCCCATGTGCTCGATTGTTGCGGACCGAGGAATAAGCTGGAATACAATGGCTACGATGCCCCCGCTGAACATGTCTGGCCTAGTGTGCCAACCTTCTTATTGACCACCGAAATGCTCTTTGGATCTCTTTTCACCATTGAGTGCATGGCCGCTTGGTATCCACAGTTTTTTTTCTCATTTCCGGGGTATGATGTGATGACAATGCATACAAGGCAAAACAAGAGGTTGCAATACATTACAATACAGTACAACGGAGCACAATATAGTACAATACCATACAATACGGTACGATACCGTACAACACACACACATCCAACACAATACAATACAGTACAATACAGTACAATACAAATCAATACAGTACAATACAATACAGATCAATACAATATACATCAATATACGATACGCTACAATACAAGACAATACACTACAATATAATACAATCAATACAATACCACACCATACCTGAAGACAAAAAACACCAGACATGAGTGAGACACAGGACACAAGACATAAGACACAAGACACAAGACAGAAGGCACAAGACACAAGGCAGAAGACACCAGACATAAGGCACAAAACATACGCCGTAAAACACAAGACATAGGGCATAAAACATAAGGCATAAGACACACACACATGAATCTACGCATGCAATCGCATGCATGTATATATTATTCTAGTGTGAAGATTAATCTAAATGGAACTACATCCTACTGAGCCCACTTCGTTCATTTGACCTTACGGCACAAACAATGTAAATGAATGTAAATGATGCATGTTCAACTTTCTATTTTTGAACTATTTTGACCCAAAGTAGCTCTGTTTGTGCGGACAGGCCCGGCAGGCTTTAGTTTCCATTATGGTTTTCACTCTCCGTGCTTCCGTTTGCAGGTCAAATTTTGCGCATTTCGCGGGGAGTTCTTCTGCCGGTTGTGGAACTGGTTCGATCTTTTGCTAGTTTTCCTCACTTTGCATCAGCACCTTTTCGCTTTTTATTTTTTAAATAGGGAACACATGTTGCTTTTTCAGCCTGTCCCACACAAGAATGCCAATCTACCCATGATCTGAGGCAATCCCACAGTTATTGGACATTTTCTGTTACAACAGTCATGGAAATCCAAAGGGGGGCCCCTCCAAAATCCTTCAAATGTGATCTCAAACAAAACGCTTTTAATTTATTAGACATTATTATGTGTTTGTCACTGCTCACAGCAGCAACATTATGGCTTCACAAGCCATATCAAGCCATATTCAATATCACCTTTTGGGTGTCAGGAGCCATGCGCAACAGATATGTGTTGCAGGTTTTGTTGTGGATTTTCGACACGGTTTTGGCGATCGTCCCAGTAGAAAGCCCTGTGTTGCGACTGGCGCGGCTCGTGCGGCTGATACGCTTAGTGAAGCTGGTTCGGGCAGTGCAGGGCTTTGACTCCCTCATCATCATGACCACAGCCCTTAAGGACAGCCCTTAAACATCCAATCATGGAATCCACCAGACGTACTCGTAGTTGGTAGTTAAAGATGATGAGGGCAGAATGATATGTGATGATATGTATATATACATTTTACTGTGTTATGTATAATATTATGCTATGGAGGAAGATGGAAAGACATGGGGATGATGGATATTACATGATATTACAAGGTATAGTTGTATACAGCAGGTTGGTAGAAGACAAATATGTTTTGTGCATGTGCTGTCCTAGATTTTCTTGTCAAGCATTGCATTCCTGCTTACTTTTGGGTTTGTTGGTTTGATGGTTTGAGTCTACGCTTGCCAAAAGGCGGTTTGGGAACCCGGAACCGCCCTGAAGGATAGTGTAAATGCACTGTTTTGGGTTGCGATGATCATGCTGGTGGTGGAGATGATGTTTGCGCTTCTTCTGAATCAAGTCCTTGTCGCGCTGGTTTTCGGAGCAGGGCATGAATATTCTGATGCGGATCAGACTCTTCTCTTCGAGTCTTCCTTGCAAGCAGATTGTATTGTACAGATTTGGGCAGAAAAACCGATTCCGTTGTATGTTTTTTATTTGCAGCTTCAATGCAAGGTTGATTAAATCCTCCTAGTCCAGGTTTGGTCGCAATTGCCACCAAGAGAAAGGGGGGAGAGAGAGAGATCACAGTTCGATTATGGATGGACACATTTGACATTCAATTTTGAATGGTTGATTCCCTGTCAGCCCAGGAATATTTTGGCACCTTCCTCCGTGCGATGCTAACCATGTTCCAGCTGACCCTTGGGACGTGGGTTCCAGTCGCGCGCATTTTGCAGGAGACTGTCTCGCCCTACTTCAATATCTTTACAATTTTGCACAAAGTCCCTAAGTTGAAGAAGATCCTCTCTTTTCCTCAAGATTACTGTGCATTTTTTTCAAGAGATCTTAAGATTATTGATTATTACTTGTTAATCTGAAATTCAATCTGTAAATCTTGCTTATATTATCCTTCACTATTGATGAGAGCAGTTGCCAGGACACCTGATTCACATTTGTCAAGGTGTTTACAGTATCTCTGTTTGGATGATGAAATGATCTATATAAATTCTATATATCTATCTATCAGGTAACCCTCGCTAATATGAATTTCATCAGAATTGAGAGAGTTTCTGCATGTGATTCAGCATATATGTAAGATTTTGCCTATCAGCAATTGATTGGCAGGAGCTGAACAACCTGTATAAGAGTTGATGACTGGTTGTGCTTGCGACGGCTTGCGGATGCATGAATGTTCCAGTAATGTAATCAACAAAAGTGTAGCGATTTTCCATGACTCGCGGGCCCCCGGACAAGAGATAAGACACACATGAACAGTTTACATATTCCATGCTGTAAGTTTTTTTTGAAAGAGGTTCTGGAGGTGTTTGAGCGGTTGCAGCAGTATCTAACCGAAAGCTGTGTTGGGCTGGCCGCCAACAAATAATGGCGTGGTGCTTTAACACGTCGTTTTCTAAAGAGTGGATTGAAAAGAAATGTGTGTATGATGAAAAATGTGCGCGCGTGTGTGTGTGTAAACCGCAAGCTATCATACGCTTTGGAAAAGATCATGAAATTATCCAAGCAGGGGACCACGGCTCCATCAGTCCATGGCCAACGAAGCTACTGATGTTCGGAGAGGATATGAAGTTTGATCAACTGCACGTACCTGCATTTCAATCTGTGTGTGTGATCATTTGCAAATTCATTCAGGCTGTTTAGGCAATAAGGGTTTTCGAACCTGCCACTTCGTTGGGTCCAGATGCAACCCAGTACTGTCAGGATGGTTACTCAGGAAACCTCAAGGCGATGACAACCTCATCATTTTAAAGTTCAAATTACAGACCGAGGTGCTTGCAATTTAGAGCTTGATTTAGAGCTCGGGACAGAGCTGACTGACTGTATGTTGGCCCCTTGAACCACATTTCTTAAATCCGAGTGGTAAAAACATGTTCGCTGCAACCTGGACGTTTGCCAGGAGTTGATGTCCCGCAATCAACGTATTGTTCAGAGGGGTTGCTAATTTTGATCCCTCATGAAGATAAAGTTGATGTTATTAGCCCGTTCAGCATATTGGTCATAGGGGGTGGCGGAGTTTGTTCCCTCATGAAGATAATGTTGATGTAATTACCCGGTTCAACATATTGGCCATAGAGGGTGGCGTGTTGTTAGCCCTTTCAGAATATTGGTCATAGGGGTGGCGGATTTTGATCCCTCATGATGATCAGGTGATATTGTTTCCTCATGAAGATAACTGTATTCAAGGTATCTTTCACATGCCGCCGTGGCCTAATTTTTCCCCCTTGACCTTGCTTGCATTCGCTACTTCCCAGCAACACAGAATTGTCTCTGTTATGTCACAATGATGAGTCTGGGCGAACGTTAAGGTTGCGGACAACATCGCAACATGTGTCCAGAACGCCCAAATCAGATTATTCATTTTTCCAGAACCCCGAAGCCACTATCCACACAAAACACACCACCAGAGGTATCCATGGGGTAATTGAGAGCAGGGCGTGTTTGTGGAAGCTTTGGAACTCACTGCTGAGGTCATTATTGGCTTTGCATGCATCGGAGTCATCAATGGAGTTTTTATGCAGGAAACCTTGAAGGCCTGAGAAAATGTCGGCGAAGGGCCGAGAATAGGTCAATAAAATTCAATAAACTAATGTTCAAGCTCAGCCCCACATGAAGGAAAGTGGAAGAATTGACGCATTTCATGTGTTTGCTGGATATCTCAGACCAACAGTTTTTTTCATCAGACTGATGTTGATGCCGGTCGACAAACATATTGTCAACTCGAGTGATTTTTCCTTACTACCAAGTCAACACGCTTGGCAATCAACACTTTACCGTGCTTCCCACCACCTTGAACCCCACGTATTTACATCATAATACCAGTAGTACCGCACAAGGCGGTGGCGGAAGTTTCAAAAATAGGAAACCTATTATAATAGGAAACGCTGATTGTTGTGAATCGCAGATGGCAGAGCGAATCCACTGATGGACCGAAAGGTGGTTGGAACTGTGTTTCTTGGAGTGGTTGCAATGGTTGCAAAGGTCACCTCACCACAATTGCTCGATGTAGTGTTGCGTGGTTCAGTTGTAGTTGTAGTGTAGTGGAGCTGTAGTTGCAGTTGTAATTGTGGTGTGGTGTGATTAGTGCAGTGCAGTGTACTGCAGTGTTGTGTACTGTAGTGCGGTATAGCGTAGTGTAGTGTAATGTAGTGTAGTTGTAGCTGTGGCAGTAATAGTGGTAGTAGTAGTGGTTGTAGTAGTGGTAGTAGTAGTGGTAGTAATGGTAGGTAGTAATGGTAGGTAGTAGGTATAGTAGGTAGCAGGTAGCAGGAAGCAGGTAGCAGGTAGCAGGTACCAGGTTGTAGGTTGTAGGTGGTAGGTGGTTGTAGGTTGTAGGTTGTAGGTGGTAGGTGGTAGGTGGTAGGTGGTAGGTGGTAGGTAGCAGGTAGCAGGTAGCAGGTAGCAGGTAGCAGGTAGCAGGTAGCAGGTAGCAGGTAGCAGGTAGCAGGTAGCAGGGAGTAGGGAGTAGGGAGTAGGAGTTGTTGTTGTTGTTGTTGGTGTTGGTGTTGGTGTTGGTGTTGGTTGTTTGTTGTTTGTTGTTGTTGTTGTCGCTGTCGTGGTTGTTGTTGTTGTTGTTCTTGTTGTCATTGTTGTTGTCGTTGTCGTTGTTGGTTGTTGGTTGTTT
>Ga0126342_10018208_pt1 | contig 12062 bp, 16 predicted proteins | sample Cyp1metagenome_FD_92528 | JGI IMG/M metagenome (GOLD analysis project Ga0126342, IMG submission 92528) | Coral microbial communities from Lord Howe Island, Old Settlement Bay, Australia - Cyphastrea 1 metagenome | ecosystem: Host-associated > Invertebrates > Cnidaria > Coral ... | reverse complement strand
TATTATATATATATATATATTAAAGCTTACTTATATATGTGTATGTGTGTATGTATGTATGTATGTATATATATATGTGTGTGTCCAAAAATGGGTATTGAACTACCGAAAACTGCAGATTTCATCAAGAAAAAATCTGGATTTTAGCAACAAGAAACTGAGGTAGAAAACCAAGCAAAAAAGATGAGCGATTTAAGCCATGAATCTGGACATTGTCAACGAAGATGGTGATCCAACGAAGAAAAATTGGGATTTAAGCAACAAAGATGTATGGGATTTAAGATGATTTAAGTAACTTAAACACCAAGCAAAAGGAAACTTTAACCATACTTTAACCATTAAAAATAGGGCTTCAACATCAACGAATTTGCTGAACATGCAGCAACTGTGGTGGATTGTCACTGGATTGACCAAGACAAGTTGAATTTTGGGTAAAACTCACCCAGGACGCGGGGATGTAATGGGAAATCAATATGAGTTCAATGTGAAAATTACGTACCAAATAGATATGGGGATGTGTCAAAACCCTGGTACCCCTGTAGTTCACATCAAAATAGCTGGGATTTATGGATGTTCATCCCACTAAAAATGGTATTAATAGGTATTGATCCATAGCCATATCAAAGAGAACTACTCTGTAAAGTTTTCAGAGAAATGGACCACTTCATCGTTCATCTGCCTTACCGAAAAAACGATGATTTCCCGTGGGAACATCGCATGAACTTCGCCGTAACCACCGAGCAGCTTTCTTCATCGGCCATGGGCTGATCATGGCTGATGGGAGGACGGCGGATAGGCTTTTTTTTGGTCAGTGCACCCTGGAAAAAGGTTGAACTCTGAACATCCAAAAAAATACCCTCTGGTAATTTAACATAGCTATTGAAAATGGTCATTTATAGTGGATTTTCCCATAAAAAATGGTGATTTTCCATAGTTATGTTAGTTTACCAGAGGGTAAATCGTGAGAATCATGTGGTAAACTGGTAAACCATGGTAAACCCATGTTTGGAACCCTCCAATCAAATGTTGATGAAAAGCCACGCAACTGAGACGAGGGGGAACGGTGCAGGGACAGCCTCCAAGCGTAGACAATCTTGCCGACTGGTACCATGCAAAGTGCAAACCATGTGTTTCGCTCTTTAGTGTATATCGCAATACACACATAATTATACATATATATATATACAATATACTGCAAATGTGTATATAAAATATATATATATTATATGCCATTGAGATCCATTTAGAGCAAAAAAGATAAAGTTGTACTCGAGTACAAATGGATCTCAATTATAAATCCACTCTGTTCTGTCCCAGCAAAGTTATCCCAGGGTGATTCCCCGTGGGCCCTGAGAGTTGTATCCCCGTGGGCGACACTGGGATTTTTTTTACCATCCCCAAAATGGATCAAAATGGTAGGTTCATGGCATTGGTTTCAGGGAAAATTTACAGGAAACCATGGTTTTTACCATCAAATTTGATGGGCCGCCCTATAGGGCTTTCCGGTGAAAATTGTCCCATCCTAAAAAAAGTCTATGATTCATGGCATTGGCTTTACCAAAAACAGATATCATCAAATGACATGAAACCAGTCTGATGAATCATGATCAATCCGACCCTACAGAAACCATCCATCTGGTTGGTGGTGCAATAACTATCTTGAAAAATGATGGAGTTCGTCAATGGGAAGGATGACATCCCAATATATTATGGAAAATAAATGAAAATAAAACATGTTTGAAACCAACCAGATCATTGTCTGTGAGGACCCCTTTTTTGGCGAAGTCTTTGGCCGCACTCCTCACAGGTGGAGGACATCGTCCGCGAACATTGCGGCGAGGGGGGTACGTTTTGTGCGAAGCGGGGCATCGCAACGCAGGTCCCGAAATGAGCGACATGGGCACTGGTTCCAGATCCAAATCCGCAGCAAATACCATCTGGTTATTTAACGTAGCTATGGAAAATCACCATTTTGGATAGGTAAATCATCATAAACCCTCTATAAATGGACCATTTTCCATAGCTATGTTAGTTTACCAGAGGGTAAATATTCAAATAGCCTGATACCAAAATGTGTGCCAACTGTTGGCCAAAAACAACAATTATGTGAATCAGATTGAATCAGATATTCCTCCACTACAAAGAAATGAATCCGTTGACATCACATTCACCCGTGGTGTCCGTTTCGGCTTCCAGATCCAGATCGCTACCGAAGGATGGGATGAAGATCCTCCACGGGATCATACTCCAGGAACCTGTTCAGGGTCAACCCCTGTGGTAACGCGTTCGGGACACCTTGGGAGTTTACTGAATAAATTGACATCTGGACACAGGAGACTCGGAGACCTATAGGAAAATCATGGAAAATCCACCAAGAATGTCGAAAACTTCCTGGGAAAAGTTTAAAGATGTTACCTTACCCCACAGAAACATACAGAAACCACGTGAAAATATCGTGGGTCACTCGTGGCCGGTTGCCAATGATGGGCCAAAAGATCATCCCCAGCTCCAGCGACCAGCCTCTTTTTGAAGTCCCCAGAGGGTGTCATGCACTGCTCCTGTGGTCGACTTCGACATGAAATCGGATAGCGATAGAACTTCTAGAACCAGACATTTGAATAACTTTTATCGCTATTGTTCTGTGCCATTCGATGCTTGTGGGTCCATATTGTAATCATTGAAACCACCAACCAGTTTACCCATCCAACAAGATTGTTTCCAAGTGGCCCAAAACAATGCCACACCAACCGCATGGATCAAGATGATCAAAGGACAATCTGTGGCAAATTGATGTCCAATTTGGGGGATCAAACCCGATGAAAACCACCCGTCACAGCTCCTTGCGGCCGAAGATCGCATAGCGGTTCGCCCCAACCATGCGATACCTCGCCAAGGTACCCATTGCTTCAGCCCGGTGGTTGCCAAAACTGCTCGTGTTTGGGATGTTCATCAGTGGACAATTTTTTTTTGACATCTTTTGATCCAGAATAAAACAGAGTTCTTGAGTTCTACGTCGTTTGATGGTACTTTGTGAGTGTTCATCAATGTTCATCATGCCCGTTTCCTCACCCTTTTCCCAGGCACCTGGCTGCAAAAAAAAAAGGTGGGCCCCCGCACACAAAATCTCGCAGGGGCAGCGGCACCAAGTAAAAGACGGCCAGCATCCTGTGACATTGTTTTTTTGTCTTAACCTTCAAGAATGGGGATAGAAACCCCACATGCCTGGAGGATGGCGAACAAATCTATGGGATCGGAAAGAGGGTTTCATGCGACGAGCATCTTTAAATGATGGATTTTCGAGCCATGTTTGATTACCAGAGGGATCCGGAGGGTATATGCTAATATCAATGGAGTGGTTCAATGGAAAATTCTCGGGAAACCATCCAAACGGAGTGGTTTCGACCCTGACTTTTCCCTACCTCACCGATTCCAGGAACTGACAACTAACCAGGACAGGTCCAGTCAGACAAGTCTGAGAAATAGTGTTCATTTCAGTGGAAATCTGCGGCCACAAAAAATAGAACTGGTTCTCGAGTTTCACAACTCCAACCCATCTGTTTGCAAGATGTTCAAACCACCGGATTTCCAATCGGTCCAATGTCCAAAGATTCCAACAATGCGGAGCCACCAAGATAGGTTTCGGTTGGTTTCTAACTCCAAGAACTGTTAGATTTATGGTGGATACTATACAGTTAAATGGGTGAACATAAACTGGGGGGTAAAGTATCCCCCAACAAAAATTGAGAAATTACATCCATAATGTGGTAAATCACCCAGTAATGAACCGGTTTTTATGTGGCATTGTCTTGTTGTTAATATTCCGCCAATAGAACGAACATGATTAAATTGGCCCAATGCAGAATACTAATCCATGTGTTAAATTGACGAATAATTGGTAATCTAAACCGTTGGTAATACTTCTCTTTTTGCTTTGTTGATCCCCTAGCACGTTGCTTTGTGTAACTCTTCTTCTCTCTGGTATAACGTTGAATCCATCTTTCACCGAATCAAAAAAAGAAACAAAAACACCCAAGCAAGTCTAGATCTGAATCTATCGTTCATCGAATCTATGCCCCAAAAACACCAAAAACACGTCTCGAACGGCAAATCGCCATCAACTTCAGCCTCCATGGCTGGTCCATCACGGCCAGTACCCTCAAAGCTGCAGAGGACCGCACGTAGACCTGACGTCGTTTAGGACGATCCAACGGATCCAATCCAATCCAGATCCAGGGGATTCCAATGGTTCTTTTTTAGATGTGAATAAAAAGGAAATTGAGATGATTTGTATCAGTATAACTATATATTCTATATAACTAAGATTAACTATCTATTAACATTTTATAACTATATATATATGAGGAAATTCAACTATTTATCTAACTATCAAGAAAATTTATGAAAGTGGGGTTTTGCTCTCAGAAAACGGAGATTTAACTATGAGTAGCGAAACAAATTATCTTATCAAAAATTTGATTTGCCATGAAGAGGTTGGATTTGACATCATTGCATCGATTGTATCAATCAAAACTGTGAAAAAAATCTGGCAGAATGGATGGTTTGATCTCTGAAAATGCCAAATGATCAACGTGCAGTGATTGTACCACATCAGGCGTCCTCCCTGGGGATCACCCACTGGTTGCCCTGGATGGTCCCACCACTTAGTTGTTGGGTAACAATAACCATATAACCGTTGTGTGTTGAAATCCAGGGTTAAATGGCTTTCAAGCCCAAAAATCGCCTTCCGAATGTTTTAATCAAGTTGATCATCCAGTCATCTACCATGCCCAGTATCTGAGCTGAGCCAAGCCATCCGAAGTGCCACACCTGACCATCTTGAATGACCACCACTGTGGACCTTGCCGCCGTTCAAATAACAAGGGGGACCGATGGCGACCGTGGCGAATCGACGCACCATCCCCGTGGTGAACCGCATCTGTACGTAGCAGATGCTAAGAGTATGACAATTTTGACCACAAAAAAGGAGGGGAAAATGACATAACGTGAGGTCAGGCAGCTAACCAATGCAATCCACAAGTAAATGTCGATCTCACAGAATCTCACAATTAGATTCTCAAATGCATAAGTACATCGTGCGCATCTGTTGTATGCATATAACGATGGATGAATAGATATCATCTACCAAGGTCGGGCGCCTTAGTTGTCAGTTGATTTATCAACCCCTGAACTAATTGATATATGTCTACCATAAACCCACTATATTGTATAACCAATTATGAACTAATTATTTTTAAAGCCCTATAGTTAATTATATAAATTATGACCCCAGTCATCTAGACACATACTCAGTACGAGAAAGTCTTTCTCAATGTCTCCACGGTGTGCTGAGCCTTTGACATACCTTCCTCTCCGCCTTCAGCATATCGACCAGCACCGTGCCTGCCGGTTCTTCGGCCCAGCCGCTCAGCCCGTGGCCGTGGCCGTCACTGAATCAGAACACTTCTCGTCAGGGATATCATCTGGGCCCATAAAAACCATAAAAGTAAAAATTGATATGATGATATCCCTGATATCCTGATGGTATAAATCATAAAAACCAGGGATACCATCATGGAACCCCAGGGATACCATCATAAAAATTGGGAAAAACCAGGGGTTCCATGATGGTGGATGCTTCGGAACGTTTTTAGCACACACTATCCGACCTACCCGACCTACCCACTTACCCACTGCTTTGTTGTCGATTCCCATCTTTGTTGGTGATGTCCTTCTTTGTTAGTGAAGGATGCGTTTCAACCTATCCAAAAAAAATTGTACTTACTGTGATTGTCCGCTTGCGATCGCCATCGCGGGTGGCACTGAAATAAGAATTATGTGAAACGACATGAAACGACAAACCAAAGCATGGACCAGAAATCTTAGGCCGACGACGACCGTGGACTCCCAGGTTCTAGCTGGATAGTACAAGCCAAATTCAATCGGAGTTGCTGATCCGAAAGCCCCAAAAAAAATAACGAAATGTTCCCGAAAAGATTCCCCCAGTTAAGTGGATTTCCGAAGATTTCCCATTGGGGAAAAAAACATCATCGACTCAGCAACTCCAGGTTTGCCCAACGGCGGCGCCCCAAACTGCTGCCTCTCCAGCAACTCTTTGTGCTTCTGAAGCGCGCCGAAGCGCACACCTCAACTGACTTGAGCCTCGAGTCCCCAAAAAAACTATCTCTCAAGTGTGGTCCGTTCCGATAGAGAAGCCATGGTGTTGAAATGTGTTGAACATCTTCGGCCTCCAATTGTTTTAGTTGTTGGCGGAACCATATTCTCTCGCCAAGTGGAGTTACTAGTGGAATTTCAACGCCTCTTCCAAGTGGAGTTTCACCCATTGTCCGTTCCATATCTGGGAGTCACCAACGGCCTAGCGAGTCGCCAGCATAGACGAAGTTGACAAAGCCATCACAGAGGTTGCAGACCTGCCATCAGTGACACTTTGGAGGTGTCTGGGGGCCGGGAATCGTTTTGATGGTTGTTGTGGCTACAATTTATGATTGTGGTGACATTGCTGTAACATATTAAAATATAATAAAATATATTTAGATATATTTGAATACAAAAAAACATTGAGTAGGTGAGCGCACAAAGTGGGTAACTGCCATCTGAACTACTAGTAACTAGCCCAGTTCGATTCATGGAATATATCCAGTTATATCCAGTTGTATTCATGGCTTATATTAATGAGCTATGATCCACTTCTGATGACTGGGATGCAAAGAATGCCAAAGAAAATGATCAAAAAATGGTATGTTCATGGATTTTCCCTATTTTTCTGGTTTCCATTGCCATGGGGATACCCAAAAAATGGATGGTGAATGGAAAATCATGGAAAATCCATCTATAAATGGATGATTTGCGATACCTCCATTTTAGGAAACCTCTATTTGACTGTTACTTTCCCGGAGAGTTATGGGCCCGATGATTCGGAATCATGGGGTCCCCTCAACCAGCCGTTTCGGGAAGTCTCAACAGGATCTCTCGCAGAAAAAAAATATGGTTCCTTCGTAGGTATTCCCGTTGTCCAGGTCGCGCAGCGAGTGACTGGTTTTCATGATTCCCTATGGATCCAAACACTGTCTGAGAAGGTACTTAACCCTCCAAATTATACCCCAAACACTTCCTAAGGTACTTGGATCCATAGGGATTGGGTATCATCTACCAATAAAGTTTGGTTTTCGATGGAAACTATCGATTTTTCTTCAATCGTTGTGGGTTCCAGGACGTCTAAGTGGATTTGATCATCCCATTCCGTCGCATTCCTAATCCCATAATGATACCAATTCGTAATTTTAATGGCATTCATGGGATTAATGGTGTATGAAAATGGTGATGAATAGTGTATTAATGGTGATTAATGGTGATTAATAGTGATTAACTTACCTGGTTGGTGGGTTTTAACCATCTTGAAAAATGTGAGTTCGTCAATGGGAAGGATGACATCCCATATATGAAATTGAAAATTAAAAATGTTTGAAACCACCAACCAGTATCATATATCCAGATAGCTGGGTCACTACATCCCATTAAATCCATTACATCCAATTAAGCCCTGTGGCTTGATCTTTGGCCCCGGTTCGAACACTACGACCTTTTGGCCCCGGTTCGAAGTGCGCCAGATGTGCTGCATATAGTTCGCCATGGACAGTGAAGGATGATATTCATGTTATGTGATAATTTAGGATAAATACCTTAAATATCCTTAAATTGGTGGTAAATCCCTTTTCGTTGACGCACGCGCAAATGTCAGATTAGATTAATGGTGATCTATATTCCGGCATATCCCACATCATATCCAATTACATCATATGTCCCCATTACCCTCCAGCAAATTAATTTAGGTTGGAAGATTAGTTTCTACAAAAAAAATGTACAAAATTGTCATTTTCAGGGTCAAGCTGTCAATTGGATGGTAATATTCCATTCGTTAAAACACACAAAGTCCTAGGCGTGGCAGAATAGACTTGGGCAACCCGGCTCCATCGAAGAACAGCCATGTGTCTGCCTCAAGGATTTGGGTCATGGAAAAATTTACGTGATTTTACGTGGTTGTGTCGGAAAATGGGGCATGCCCTATCAAATGGCAATTCAATGGGCAAAATGACTTCCTGGTGCTTAGTTAGTAGGAAATGGATGGGTTGCTGGGGGTTGCTGGGATGATTATTACTAGTGATTATGGATCATTCCCGAAAATTCCATACTAAGCACCAGTAAGTAAGGGGCAATTGGCAATTCAATGGGAAAAATGATGATGGTCCATTGGAATCGGGAGTACCCACCCGCTCTACCAAAATGGGGATCTGCTTAGGAAACGAACCGTGAACCGGGAACCGAACCGTTCAGGAAACGAACCGTCGTATTGGTCTAAAGCAAACCAAATGGAACCGAACCGGTTCCACATTCTCAATATTCATGTTGTAAGCTTCCAGGGGGGTCCGAAAATGACTCTTGCGAACTGAAAATCAAATTCGAGAGAGAAATCACTTGGAATGAATCGAGTTCTGAGGAACATGATCTGCCAAGATGCTGCAGCAGGAATTGCAAGTGATCAGTCGGCGGAGTGCCGGCTGCTACTACTGCTACTACTGCTACTACTGCTACTACTGCTATTACTGCTACTGCTGCTACTGCTGCTACTGCTACTGCTACTGCTATCACCACTACTACTGCTACTGCTACTGCTACTGCTACTGCCACTGCCACTGCCACTGCCACTGCCACTGCCACTCCTACTCCTATTCCTACTACTACTACTACTGCTACTGCTGCTGCTGCTGCTACTGCTACTGCTACTACTAGTACTACTACTACTACTACTACTACTACTACTACTCCTGCTGCTGCTGCTGCTACTGCTACTGCTACTGCTACTGCTACTGCTACTGCTACTGCTACTGCTACTGCTACTGCTGCTACTGCTACTGCTACTGCTGCTGCTGCTACTACTACTACTACTGCTGCTGCTACTACTACTAAACGAACCGAAGCCTTCCTGCTCATTTATGACGAGTAGTATACCAATCAAAAATCATTACAATGTCCATAATCTGGGCAAACAACTATACCAGGGAACCTTTTTAAAATGGGGGATCCCCAAGTCACCATGGGTTTCAATACTAAAATGGTCATCCATGACTTGGATGATTTGGGGTCCCATGACTTAGGAAACTTCCATATGTCTAAAACTGCAAATAAAGCCATGACTTGGTGATGATTCCTCTATCATTTTACGGTGACCTCGCCCCGGGCGCACCCAAAAAACGACCCATTTTCACCGCTCCCAGCCGTACAGTGCCAGTCGAAATGCCTTGGCAGCTTGGGAGCTTGGGGACTTGGGGACTTGAGGCAGCAAAAATCGCAGGGGATAGGAAGATAAATTGTCGCTGTTGCCCCAATATTTTGGCAAAGAAAAATGGGGCAACTCAAGTTTCTGATTGGTAAATAGCGATTATCAATTGTGAACAAGTGGGGGGGTGGTATTTTTCACCCTAACCCTGATTTGCCAAATAGTTCCAACACCCCCAATATCAAACACCTCCTATCTGCGCCCCAAGTCATGAAGAGTTTGAGCTGAGTCGGACCAGGTTTGGCTCGGGGAGTATCAAAAGGGTAAAGAATGGTGAATAGGCGAATATCATAATCATAAGCATAGCTATATATAAGCATGTGTATCTATTCATTCTGGTGGTGTATATTTATATATCTATATATATATATATATATTTAAATATACACAGGTAATATAAACAGGTAACAATTATGGCCTGGATGTATTAACCATAATGGCACAAGTGTTATCTGATATCCAGTACTATGTATTTACATCCCTATATATGTATATTTTATATTAATATCATAATCCTAATTGTGGAACACAATCCATATATTGTAAATACGCAGGAAACCAATTCCCCTCAGCATCAGTTTGACTATGTTTCGCTTTTACGGGTCAAGAGGCACCACATGATTGTGGTGGCAATCAGCAACCGGGCGAACCGTGGCGAACCGCAGTAATCATAGGGATTTAATGGATTTAACCAACGAACAAATAACGGAAACATGGTAAACTGTAGGGAGTTAACCAACCGCGTAATCGGTCGGAACAACCCTGAAGCTCAGTCCATTTATACCCATTTATTACATCCATTGATCTCCATTTTCGTTACATATTTACCACCCATTTATATTCATAAGCTGTTGGTTATCGAAGTTACTATCCCCTCAACTAACATAGTCCCTGAACTACCAGTCTTCCAACCGCCATGAATGGCAGCGTCTGGCTGAGTCTATGCTGGCAGAGAATGGACCCCCACTCCATCCCATGGATTCAAAGATGAATTCCCCAATGTTTTTGATGCCATAGATTGGATGTAAATCGGGACAAACAATCACTTTTCACCTCATGAGCTTAGTGGTGAATCATCATTTTCTCCATCCAAAAATGCCATAACTTGTGGTTGCGAATCACACGTTTTCCCAAGGAAATATCCCAATGATGTCCCCATGAAATATCCAAATGATGTCCCCATGAAATATCCACCCCTCACCGCAAAGGTGGTGCCCCCCAGTTATAAATTGATTTAATTGTTACAGTACCTATCTAATGATGTTTGTAATCACGATAAACCCAACAGTTCAACTAGATATTTCAACCTACAATAATTCTGAGTTATATTCCATGAAATAATCTTATATATATATATTACTATGTATATATATATATATATATTACTATATATATATTACTCTATATATATATATATACTAAAGCCACGAAATGAGCGATATTACCTTTAGGTGACGGGGCAAGAAAATTTGCGAAATTTCAAAAATTCAAAAACCGCAAAAAATGCAAAAACGCTGGTTGCTCTCAGAAAATTCAAAATTCAAAAAACGCAAAAACGGTGGTTGCTCTCAGAAAATTCAAAAATTCAAAAACCGCAAAAACGCAAAAACGGTGGTTGCTCTCGGAAAAATCAAAAATTCAAAAATTCAACCACCGTAAACATTCCAAAACCGCAAAAATTCAAAAATCGCAAAAAATCAAAAGTCGCAAAAGTCAAAAATCACAAAAAATCAAAAACGGTGGTTGCTCTATGTTGCTCTCAGAAATTTCAAAAATTCAAAAACCGCAAAAACGCAAAAACGGTGGTTGCTCTCAGAACATTCCAAAATTCAAAAATTCAAAAACCGTAAAAACACCAAAACGGGGGTTGCGCTCAGAAAATTTTTTAATTTCAAAACAAGACAAACAGCAAATCGTAGTTGCCATCAGGAAATTCAAAAACTAAAGATTTCAACAAAATAGTTGCAAGGAGTTTCAAGATGGCAGGAGCTGGAGCGTTGAGACATGAAAAAAATCGAGGCTTCAAAAAGAGCCAAAATATCAAAAATGCACACGCTCTCGGACAGATCAAAAATTTAACAAACCAAAGCGCAGAAGCATAAAAATGGTCCGGGCTGTCAAACACATGCAATTTCGAACATTCAAAACGCGACGAGTTCAAACTTCTTGGCGCTCTCAAAAAGTTTAACAATTCAAAAAGCTTACGAAATCTTACAAACCTCAAAACCCCAGTAGCAAAAATTAACACCGCAAGCAACCGCACCTAAGGCTCCAAGCCATGCTCCATGCGCCAAACTGCAGCACCGGCAATGCGAGGAAAGACAATGCGTGCTATCAATCTTGGGATTACTTTGGGGTCTTCTTCATTCACGAATTGTCTCATTGCATGTTTGCATTTTCTTTGCGCCCAACATTTCCAAGTCAAGTCTGGTTTGAACAATGGGGGGAAATGTATGGGGCCCTGTGAAAGAGCCTTCCCGACTGGATGAATTGTAAAACCGAAATGCCTTGGGGAAATATGATATGTGCATTCTCTTTCAAGCCCCGCAATCCACCAACTGCATCCGGGCTTTTGGCCATTGTGGTGCAGTGTCTTGGACAACTTGGCACCCCAGGGCAGCGCCCGTATCACCGTCGAAGGTGACCTGGACCCTGCAGTGGCTGAATTCGCCACGCAGGGTCCACTCCAGATAGTCTTGCCCAAGTCCTA
>Ga0126342_10018207_pt1 | contig 12062 bp, 7 predicted proteins | sample Cyp1metagenome_FD_92528 | JGI IMG/M metagenome (GOLD analysis project Ga0126342, IMG submission 92528) | Coral microbial communities from Lord Howe Island, Old Settlement Bay, Australia - Cyphastrea 1 metagenome | ecosystem: Host-associated > Invertebrates > Cnidaria > Coral ... | reverse complement strand
GCAATAACAAGCTACCCGGAGGCCGGCTTTACTTCTCCTGCTGTTGCTGCTGCTGCGCCCGCTGCGGTAGTAGTGCGAAACAAGAGTCAAAAGTATTATTCCCTGGCGCGCTCCCCCTTGCGTCTGCCGGGGTCGGCGGATATTTAATTAACATCGTGGTACTTGTATTCGTGGTCGGGGTGCCATGGTGTTGCAAGTGCAAAAAGCAAAAGATGTTGGGTCTATGTTCTGCTGGAAAGATCTTCTACAGCACCCATTCCACAAAGGAACCAACTGTGTCACCATTTTAAGACCGGAAGAAAGATGCTCAAAGGTTAAGACAGTGCAGAGTTCAAATTTGAAATGATAACTGTAGATCTGTCGGGTAAGTTTTGACAAAGCTGCGCCAAGGCAAGCTGAGCTGTGGCAAGAAGCATTGAACCTGTTGGGAGAGGCCGGAAGCTTCACCCCAAATCAATTCCGCTCCCCTTGCGATGTGTCAGGAACGGCGAAGACCGTTGAGCTCCAAGATGCTCCAAGTTTCGGTCAATCGGTCAACAGATGCAAATTGATGAAGAATTGATGTATTGTAAATTATGACTGCATCGCAGTGTCTATGATGCCCTCAGGCCAAACCTCATCCACTACGCCACCGTAACAAGCGCATGTGCAAAGGTTGGCATCGGGGAGGGATGACAAGATGACAATGCAAGGATCGCCAGAAATATGGGGCACCATGGGGCACCATGGGGCACCATGGCGCACCATTTTCAGTTGCAGGGACAGCGCTGGGAGATCTGCCTTGAGCTATTGCGCCAGCTGGACCAGGCACTTGAGCTGAATTTTTCGAAAGATAAAGTGTCAGATACAGGGAACGATCAGTACACTACCTGTACAATATAAATAATATAGTTATTCAGGGCCTTCTTGTTTTGTGAGTCTCACAGCAGCTTCAGTCTTCACTGATATGTTCACTCCTTGCTCTTTCGATTGCAAGTTTCATCAAGCTGTTGCTTAGATTCCTGCAAAGCCACTTGAAAGGACTCTGCAACACCAGACATGGTGCTTAGAAGTACCGCCATCAGTGCGTGTGCAAAGCTTATATCTGAAACGGAGAGGGTGATCCTGTGACAGCATAAGCAATTCTGTTCTGAAAAGGGACTATTGTAAGAGCCTTCAAATTTGAGTGGACAGTGGATACTCAAACCCATTATCTTCACTGTTTGCTGAGATTTAAGTTTCAGTTAAGTTTACTTTTTGTGTTGTTTTTTCTCAGTGCGCAAAAAAAGCTGTCTAATTGGTTCAACACTCACTCTTGGTGATGTCACTGATGTTCCTTATTGATCCTTATTGTCCTTTCACAGCGGATGTCATGACATGAGGTGAGCGTAGCTTTCAGTGGCAGGATGCCTTGAGCATTTTAGCCGCCTGACGAGATCTATTTTCAGTGCCCGCATAGGGACTTAGCATAGGGAAAGCTTCACAGCAATGCCTGAAAAATGCCTTCTTGGTGTTTCCTGGTCAATTGCCCTTATACAATCCAAGTGCTTAAGAATTGTACAGAAGTGTTGTGCTAAGTTCAACTAAGTTCTTATTTTTTTTCCCCTTTCTAGTCGGTCGTAAGTATGTTTGGAATCATTTGGGTGACAGCATTTCAATCATTTCAGAGTGTACGAATCGCAGGAGGAAAGTCAAACAGGTGTTCAGAAGCGGTGCCATGCTGTTCTCATTTACTGCTACTGAGCAGCTACTGCTTGTTTGGCAGAGGTTGCAGCAGCTAATGTCTCATGTCTTCTCTGAGGCTGCTATGCTTGAAGATTTGATAACTCCTGACTCTGTTGCGTGCGACGCTCAGCTTCGGGACGAGGAGAACTCTGCTGGGACGTTAGGCAGTCAGACAACATGATTGAACCTCGTGGAATTAGCCTGGAGATTCTAGGGGCGAATGTTGGGATCTTGAGTGGGAAACAACAAAGACTACATGGATTGTGCGGAATTCGCTGAGGGGACGATTATTGAACCTCAAATACATGTTTCTGCCAGTTGTTGCTCACAAGGGCAAAGTGCAGAACCCCAGTACAGTAAATCATACATAGTCGTTGTCGGGCACTGGAAGAAAAAAATGCAAATTAGTGACCTGTTGCCTGCCCTTGTGAAAGCCGATGGTCTATCAATCGTTGTCTCGACGCAGCTTTTGCAGTCTGATGAAGCTAGAGAACAGCCAGTCGCACAACTAGCTAGCGATCATATAGAAAAGTGGCCAGACCTGGATCGTAGCAGACAACTCCCAAGTGCGCAGTGACCAAAACCTTGAATCAAGATGAAAGGATGGCTGTACAACCTGTTTTTGAAGAATCCAGTCAATTTCTGACAAGAGTCCATATTAACCCACTAATGATCTCTGTTGAAACTGTTCAAGTGAAAGTGCAATTGTACAATGCAATTCATTCCTTTTTGCTATGCCGCTTCACGGGCTTCAGCGCCAGAGGAGCTTGGTTTGTTTGTTTCTCTCCGTGCTTTGTCATTCTCTTTGAGACGTTCGTTGGCAGTGACTTTGTCTCAGTCACTGGGAGGCATGGCAGTCAAAGGCTGCTTGCATTGACCGCTGCAATCTTGCTGATGGGCAGGCTCCGTTCTTGGGATTGAATTAGCACCTTCGAAAAGATGCTCAGTTCTTTGATTTCAATAAGTGGAAGGCCCACAAGTTTTGTACAATCTAAGAAGCACTTTTTTGCCGGCGCCGTTTTCGAGCAGGGCTGTTTCCGATGTTGGAAAAGCATCTTTTGCAACGGTTGGATGCAAGCGGTGACCAGCACTGTTTGATGTTTGAGGTTGGCGGCAGATGTAGCATGGGCTCAATCTTCACGGCGAAATCCTCGTAACGCCAGCAGTTTGCCACGCAATCCGCAGTAAATGTCCTTTTTGGGCGACGCAATTCTACACTGTCTACACAAGGGTCACGATCTCGTTCCCAGGCCTGCACGAAGCGCAAGTCGGCGAACCTTGAGGCTTCAGTTGCCAGACCTGTCACAGTGTCACATTGTCCGTTTGTCCAACTCCGGCAGATCGCTTTGGAACTCTTTGGAGTGGGGATTCAGCTCTGGAGATCTCTGGAGGTCGGCCGGCATCGAAGTGGACATGATGGAAGAGAAGCTCAAAGCAGCGCAGGACCGGTCCTGAACAGGACACCTCTGGTGGATAGTCCTGGCATGTGGCCACATAGGCCACATAATTAATCCTGCCTGACATCTTTGGCATTCTTTGGTCAATATATTTTGGATTAGTCGTTGAAGTGATGGCAACTGGGCAGTAGAGGAGCTAGACAAACTTTGCAAGTGAATCTGCCGCTTCAAACAGGAGCGAGTGTCGCGAGCAAAGCTGGCAGTTCAGCACTTGAGGTCTGGTGCTATTTGGTACACAGCTTCTTGATGCTTCTTGAACCTCAGCAAAAATGCTTTGTCCAGTAGATACTCTAGCAAAGTACTATTTTTTTCCTATTGGGTGATTTTGCATGTTGTCCACCAACTGCCCCAGATGCAGAGGAGCGAGCTGTGCGATCGCAACTTCCTCTCCCCAGAGATTGACCGTACACTGCTGACAGAGGTCTTTCGCATCTTCGCTCCGGAGGTCACCTGACCGTGAGAACAGCCAGCTTGAAAGAAATATTGAAAGTGGCGCATTGGCGCATGAGATCTTTGAAATTCTTTGAAGCTGTGTTGGAGTTGCGATCTAGTCTTCTGGGTTTGTAGCATGACACTAAGCATATCTCTAAGCATCATTGCTGTGAATATGACGACAGCAAACACTTGATGCTCGCAGAGCGCAAAGCCCATGCGGGAGCCCATCTTGCAGAGGGAGCTGCTGAGTGTCCTACCAGCCGTTTGACTGCAAGATGGCCTCAGATGGACACTCAGCAGAGTTTTAAAACAGTTTTATCGTCCTCGATGCCCTAGTCCTCTAGGTCATCATTCGAATCATAGCTTCAAGCCGTGCTTCAGGATATGCAGAAGGACACGGAAGCATTGGCTGCTCTTATCACAACCATGGCCATAGCCAGGCCCGAGGTTTGATTGCTTCAATTTTGGACCTCTATGGAATCTAAGATGGAAAAGTGCATGAAACTTGGCTGTCACTCAAGAAATGCTCGTTTAGGCTGCCACATGAACCAGCCTGGCAGAAGATGGCTGACACCATAGCGGAGGTACGAGGGGAGACAAGTGCGTGAACAGTTTCCGTGACCTTGGAGCGTTGCTTAACTAATTTAGTGCGTAACGAGGATAGAGGTATGCAAGGAAAAGAAAGTGCACCAAATTGACCTACACTTCTTTGAACAAGGTTGGGTGCTCTCAAATCTAAAATGATGGACGCCATGCTGCCGAAAATCAACATTTATACCCTCAAACTCAAGCTCAACTTACAACAGCGAACGAACATTTTGCAATTTCGATTTCAAGGCTTTGGATCAACATGTAGTCTGGGTTGTCTCAAAACTGGGAACTCCCCAAATTTGTCACCATCTTCCCATATTTTCATATTTTCCCCATCAACATATTGACATACGTATATTTAACGACACATATTACCCTTGAACAAGAAAAGGCAATTTTGAGGTATCCATGTTGAGACAAAGCCAAGAGGCGTGCAGCCTGGCATCGGCTTCGCAGCTGGTCGCGTTCGCTTGGTCGTTTGCGACGGCGGGGGAACCACGGTGTCTTGGCCGCAAAATCCATGGGCCAAAGAAAGTGTGACTTCAGCTAGCTGATTTTTAGATACTTTTAGAATCTTTTAGATACTTTTAGGATCGTTGAATCTGCTAAGGCAAGATCTTTGGCAAGCACTCAAATCTGCAATGGCAAGTGACTTGGATGGGAATGAACACTTGGTCAACTTGGCTAAGCAATTTGTTCTTGGTTTTGATTGAAGAAGCATGCCATGCCAACATTCTCACTGAGGTAAACACAATGAGTTGTCTGCCGATGAAAGAACGACCTTTGCCTGGCAGCTTGATAAACAGATTGGAAGGATGAGCACAAATGTTGAAGATCTTTGGGTACGGTACAGCATCGCACCCCATGACAGGATAGCTGCTCATGGTTTCCGTCCAAATGACCAAGGTCTTGTGCGGAGGTGGGCCATGCGCTTCTTGGCCCAGATTTGCGCAGTTCACGATTCATTGAAATGATGAAATGATGAAATGAATTGAAATGATACATAGGCATACATAGGCGTCATAGGCGCAAGAAGCAGAGCCAAGGACTGAACTTTTTGGTAAGGCGAGCGAGGTGGCATCTGCGAGCTTTGGACAGCCAACAATTCTCGCTGGAAGCAGTGTCAGAAGCGTTTGTTTATTTTGTTTCTGAAGCAGTTCCATTTTAATGTTGTTCTATGTTGTTCTTGGGTAGGACGACTTAGCTGATCTGTAAGCACACGCATGCTATTTCTGTGCTTCATTGTTTGATGATGGCATCGTCCTTTCATCATGATAGCTGCTCAACCCAATGTTCCCAAGGAAAGCATCGACCAGCATGCTGGAGGCCCTGGTTTTGTCAATTTTCCATTATCTACACCCAAGTGAACAATCCTCAATGTCAATTCTTGCCGTTGAAGGCGATCCGCAAACTCGACGGTGAGCATTTACTCGATAGTCCTCCAATTGTCCTAGTGCCCAATGTGATCACTGCGCAGCAGAGTCAGGCGACAAGTGGAACTTGAACTTCTGCTAGAGAGAAGTGTGCTGCCACGCAAAGCGCTAGAGTCACCAGAGCATCAGGTTTTCTTCCAGCGGAGTATCACACATCCAAAGTCTATGCCGTGGCTAACTTGCATTCTTTGTTTGGACAGGAGCTTATTCAGATAGCTGATGATGCTAATATTTGGTGGCAGTCCAGCCGCCGCGGGGCTCGCACTGCTGGTGGCGAGGACATCAAACTGCTGTGAAAGGATGTGAAAGGATGTCACTGGTGCATCACCACAGACAAGACACTCCTTGGGCAGGATGCACTACGCACATCGTCTTCAGCCCCATAGCTGCATGAGAGGGCCTTTATATACACATTAATAATTAATATAATCATAATATATATATAATATCTTTATTTGAAGTCATTTCAAATTATTTCATCATTTTTCACAGTACCAGTATTTCCCTATGACATTGTGAACATGAATCTTGTATGTAGGCCCCCTTATTTGTGCACGTCGCTGTAAAAACTCGCCGAGGCAGTTCTTGGCGCTCAGAGGATGACGCAGCAGCCAGCTGTGAAGGTGTGCCCTCCACAATCCTCCAGAGCATTGAAAGTCCAAAGCTTTCGGAATGGACGTGCTGGATGCTGCTTATGTGAGAAACATGAATCCTGTGTGAGTGGCTAGAATCAGTCAGAGTCAACTAGAGTCATTGACTGGTACGGCCTGTTGGGGAACCAGTTGACAGGCAGTGAGAGCGTGGACTTCAAAAGCATTAAATGTTCCAGAGGACTCTCCGAACGGTTCTTGCTGAAGCAAGTGTATGGAGACGACCTGCATCAACATGCTTACTTCGAGACAGATGAGACAGTCAGGTTTTTAGATGGCTTAAGTCAGACTTGCTTTACAATGCTTTAAAGCTTTACAATGCTCTACAAGTTGCAAGTCAAACACAAAAGTTCCGTGTCCAAAGAGTCCAAACTGCCTTCAGCCCTGGCAGAGTTGACAAAGGATACCGTGGAAGCACTCCAACTTGTGCGCTATCGCAAGGGCGAGCAATACAGCTCGGTGCTCAAATTCGACAGGATGGGATACAAACTTAAATAGTCATTTTATGACATTTTATGTAATTTTTCCTTACTACAAGCCGTGCAATGAGTTGTTCTGCAAGTTATCCGGTTCGGTGTGGTCAGGTGCTCACGTCGACTGGGGCCGGAAGCAGGATGCGAGCCTTTGGTTGGGCGGCCAACGGACCGCAACGGCGTTGCAACTTGGCCAGAGGTTCAGATTGGGTGCAGATGAAGCAGATCATTTTTGTTGAGCATCTCAGTGTCTTATCAATGTAGTCTGCTGTGGTACACCAAGGATCTATTTGAATACACTTTGGGAGGACTGCGGCGGCGAAACCTCTTTTGAGAGGTACGAGTCATAAATGGAGCTGTTTGTCCTCAGTTACAATAGGCTGCAGTCACCTGTCATGATTTGTTGTTTTCTACCGCGGTGGCAAACATGTTGCTTCAGACAGAAATCAGCAGTGCAGTGCCTTGATTTGGAGGCTCGGAATCAAGGTCTCGCCACACGCCGGGTCTGCACTCGTTTGGTCAAATGTTACCAGACTGCACCAACAAACGGTGGCACTGGGTCGGCTGGAGAGATTCCTGGCTGAGGTTGATAGAGATGGACAGCCTCAGGACCTGGTAGAACACAGAGCCATGTGCTTTGCCTGCAAGAGAATCGTAATATTCTGCTTTATACAGCGACTAAATATTTTTTCAGTAATGTACAGTAATGTTTAGTATTTTGCTGTCATGAAAGTGGCTTTCTTAGCTTTGTGTCGTTTCAATTTTTCTTATTTGCTTTCGAGAGGCCAGTACTGTGTGAGACAGAGAAGTACGCAGTCAACGCGACTTGGACAAGACGGGAGTTCTGACTCTTTCACTCAACAGAACTGCAGCCGGCTGTCCAACGTTTGCATGAAGCCATGCGGTTTGCTTTGTGCTCTCCTAAGACGTATTTATTCAAACATTTTCAAGTTCAGTCAATTATTTGGAGATGTGACCATGAATCTGTGGCAGTTCAGGTGTGGGTGCGAGAGAAGTCTCTTCCTCGATTTCAAGGGGCTGAATGAAAAGCGTCAAGCTGTGCAGTCCCTTGCCGTGATGTCAACCTGACTCCGCCAGTGTACCTGGCTATGTTCAGGAAGATTTAAAAAAGGATTTTAAGAGTAGAGTCAACAAAGTTGTACAGTTACACAGTTTTCTTTAGCAGATCTTCCAGCTGAATCTGGTAGAGATCAGATGTAAAGATGTGTTCAAGCTGAAGCCGGAAGACCTGCGGTATGATGTTGCATTACACAATCATTGATTTAGATAGACTTGACGAGTCACACCTCAATGGTGTGCTTTTTGCCATCAAGAAAAGACCTTCCGAACGCTGCACGACAATGAAAAGGGCTGTCCATGCGCGGTTCGCACACTCAGCTTCCTCGCTGGCGTGGCGTGTACACTCAGCTTCATTCTTGGGACAGCAAGATTGCTTACTTGTGAATGAGAGGGTGAAGTGTCGGTTGCAGAGAGGTGTAACATGGTGTAACATATTGTAACATCAAATTATCATGGTCTACCAGTGTGCCCCGACAAGTTGCATGTTTTCATGGTTCGCTCCCAGGTACAGTTCTACAATGCTGGCATGCAACAAGGCCAGAACACCTCAGTCGCCTTCCCAACATGCAATTCACATCCTGCATGCTTGGTCGCCAGGCAGGTCGGTGGGTTCTGGCCTCAGCATATTGCCGTTGTACAATGTTGTACACATCCCTGGCACAGACTTGAAGATATTCAGGATATTTGAAGACATTCGAAGACGATAGGGGTGCAGATTGGATACACATGAACCATTTTTCGAGGACTTGTTTAGCTGAGGATCTGTCATTGAAGCTCTTGGAGAAGGCATTGAGGCAGAGACATTCACTGAACTCGTCCTAAAACCCAAGCAACGCTGTATCCGAGTGACATCTGCAGATGATATGGATGTGTATGTTTTGCTGCAGTGGCGAAAGGCCGCGAAAGGGCGGCGTAAGGTTCGCGAAAGGTCTGAATACCACTATTTATAAACCTGTAAATAGACGAAAACCCCGATCATAATCCCATATCCCAATTCTGCTAGGGCGCGAAAGGGCGCGAAAGGTTCGCGAATGCGCGGTTTTCGGGTACCATAATCTTGGACAACCCCCATGATTCGTTTGGTCATGTCTAGCTCCATTTATTTGGATGATTTGAAGCTTTGTTTCTGCAGGCCGGATTACAAACCAGATGATGCCATCTCAGCGCCTGGGCTTGTCAGGCTTATCATTTTAGACCTCCAACGTCAATACCAATCCCTGCTTTTACTGGACTAAGTGACTCAGTGTTTTGAGTAGTTTTGACTGTTTTGTTTGCAAATAGCAGGTTTTATGTGATGGAAAGGTCCCACATCGTCAGATTTGTTAGGACATGTTAGGGACATACTAGGAGAATAATTTCAACACACAACTGTTTAGTCAGAGATGATTAGTCATTAGTCATTAGCAAAGAATGCTTGAAGTTCCTTAAGTTCCTTGCATACTGCGGCTACTGCGGGGTGCTGTGTTTTGCAGCTAAGCAGGTACTCTGTGCTGGTCTCGGTGCCTACGCAGAGTCCCGGGACTGGCAGCAGGCCATGGAGAGATTGTTGCAGGCCAGGATGAGGATTGACAACAAATGTATAGTGTTTTTTTCATGTTTTTTCATCTTACGCCATGTGAATCCCACAAAATATATGGCAAAGATCGGTAAGCTGATTGGGTATGCGGCATGCGCTGTCAGTTTTGCATCGTTTACACATGTTTGCAGACAAAATTGCATTCAATGGCACAAGACCTGGATTGTGTTTGAGCCAAAGTGTGCCTGCTGGCAGATTGAACTGCTGGTGCCACGAGCACAGGCTCGGAATGCTGAAACAGTGTGACAAAGCGATTGCTTTACGCTTGGGATTTTTGGGGAGACCTGCGGGAAGAAGGTGAGGATGGTGGTGGTGATGATGCTGGTGATGCAGGTGTTGCTGGTGGTGGTGATGATGGTGGTGATGATGATTATTATTATTGATGATGGTGATGATGATGAGGATGATGATGATGATGATGATGATGATGATGATGACGACGATGACGATGATGATGATGCTGATGCTGCTGCTGCTGATGATGATGATGATGATGATGATGATGATGATGATGATGTTGACAACGGTGAAGATGCTGACGGCAATGAGCGCGAGAGCGGCGGCGTCGAACAAAATGATGAACAACACATTATAATAATTAGGTTCATGCTATCTCTGTTGATCGATTGGTACAGTACCACGTTCTTCCGTGTGGCAGGGAATGTCTGAGCATGTCACAGAATCTGTAATTAGCAAGAATCTACATCCACCAATGTTTCTGTGAACTCCCTACTGCCCTCAACCTTCCTGAAAATGGCAGGCCAAACATTGGCTGCAAGATGCGCAATCAACAGCATGGCCCTTATTCTGGCACACGTCTTGTTGGTCAGCACAGAGTATCACACACATGACCACTCTGATTTTGCTTCCAAGTCGCCTCAAGTGCGGTCAGTTCTGATGCAGCAACAACTCCAAGGCCATGTTTGCCGCTTTGCAACCCAGCACCTGGGAACAGTGCTTGGCTTTACTACCAGGTACAAAACCAACTGAGCTTAAGTAACTTAAGTAGACAATCATTCCCTGTCGGGCTGGGTGGCTGCACGTTCCTTGAGCCCTTGCAGCCATTGCGGCCCTTGCAGGTGAAGCTGAGCTTGCTTCGATCGGTTGTGCAGTCCGTGCATGTGCAATTGGCAGGAACGGGTAGAAAGCCTGGAGCGCAAGCATAGATACGGATGATACATGATGATACGACATAGCTACATGTAGCTACGGAAGCAAACCTGGGCAAACCAAGCCGGTGCGGCTGCTGTGTTTGCTTTGGAAACCTGGACAGGAACTGGCACGGTGCTTTGCAGCTGTTTGCTGCAGAGATTGACTTCCCCAACAAGCCGCTCCAGCTTGCATTTACATTGTGGGCCTCAAAGTCTGACTTAGATTTAAAGATGCTGTCTTGGGTTCACACTGTCCGCACCTGGCAGAAGGCATGCTATGGAAATGAATTGACATTCCCACAATAGAGTTCCATCCAAACAAATGTCTTTCGATGCATCTTGGCCAGGAGAGAAAAAGTAAATTTGTGGAGTGCCACTCATTTGGCTTGTCAGGCAGGGAATGTATCGTAGATTCGTAGATGCATATTGATTTCTTACAGTTACAGTACAGTCTCAGAAGTCGAGATGTCGCACACGCAACAGTTTGAACTATTTGGGTTCCCTTTCGCTCCAGAAGCTCTTACAGTCGCAGTTCCGGGAGGCCGCCGACACTCCTCAACCTCTGATGCCCGAGCTGAATCAATTGGCCCTGCCACTCTAGCATCCGCAAAGGATGAGGCTAGCACCTATGTCCCGCGTGTCGGGACGTCCAGAGACAAAGGATCAAAAGGGACATTGGATGGCCCGGCACTATGAAACATCCACCATGATGTGAAATGATTGTGAAATGATGTGAAGTGCACACTGGACATTTATGATATGATGAACCTGCGTGCATGCCAAGCTTCTGGCTTTAGCCGCCAAAGTCTAAGTGTCAAACAATGGAGCAAACGCATAGTCTCAAACAGCTGAGATTGGGACTGGCGGGACTGGGATTCGACTGGGATATCCAAAAGTCATCAAAAGTCTTTATCTCTCCACTAAGCCAAGTCTTGCGGAATCAAATCACTCAGATCTGTGATCCTAGCACCATGACCTGCCAAAGCTGCAGTGGAGGGCTAGCGAGGCAAGCACGTGCTGTTGGTTGAAAGGTGATCATGTTATCAGGAATCGAATGAGATGATACCGACGATACCCTTTCTGGCCAAAGTTTATTTCCCTTCAGGTAGCTACAAGTGAGGTCATGTGCGCTCAAGTTGTCCATTTCTATCCAAAATTGGGGATGGTTCAGCACTGGAGACATTTAAAATGCCAGCAAGTAACCTGTCTTGTGGTGTGCTTGGTGGCTTGGTGCCCAATTTTCGTCCGTTTCCAGCAGGTGCCTGAGACACGACCCAGCTCCGCAGAGCCGGTGTTGCTTGCGTGTTTTGGGGTCCTCAGTAGCAACAACCAGCGCAATCACTTTGAGAAAGGGAGCCAGTGAAATGCAAAAAAGGTCGAAGAATACATTAATCGAAGGAAGTTTAGAAGCTAAACTTCCGACAATATGGACAGATGAAAAGCAGAGTAGGGAAGAGGCAGAGAGAAGAGAAAGATTAGAAGAGAGAAGAGTAGAAGAGAAAGAGTCAGAAG
>Ga0126342_10018206_pt1 | contig 12062 bp, 11 predicted proteins | sample Cyp1metagenome_FD_92528 | JGI IMG/M metagenome (GOLD analysis project Ga0126342, IMG submission 92528) | Coral microbial communities from Lord Howe Island, Old Settlement Bay, Australia - Cyphastrea 1 metagenome | ecosystem: Host-associated > Invertebrates > Cnidaria > Coral ... | reverse complement strand
CTCCGACCCTCATCAAGGAATCATACCTCCAAGCTTTTCACTATGACTCAACTTCGACAAGCACCTGTGCAGCCCTCATCGGTGGAGGTTCCAGTGCAGCTGGTGGCTCTGACAGTGTAGCCTACAGAGGCAGCTCGGCAAGTCTCAGCAGTATCCGACATCAGCGCATCAAACTCAGGACACATATATAGGTTATCCGGTTATCCCCAAGAAATGTGGTAGCCCCAAAAAGCCATAGTTTGGCAATCATTGCTTACTGCATTTGCCTAGTCAAAGTGCAATTTATTCAGGACCATCCCCAATGTCCAAGAATTTCCCTGCCTGTCCAGCAGATCGATCAGCCCGGTGCTGGGCCTGTCGCATCTGAAAGTCGATCACTTTCCACTCTTCGTCTGGTTGACAGATCCATGACGGTCCCATTCCCATTTTGTTGTTTCTTGATCTTTCCTTCTTTTGGTTGGAAAACCAGTATGGGTGTACCTGAAAATATGCTATGACCCCGCCAAATTGCCACTCAAGGACAATGAAATGAAATGGCTTTGGGGCATTTTTTGGCAGACAAACCCTTATCCAAATCTTGGTCCATATTCAACGCCAAAGCCAGCGTAACTATTCCCCAAAGATACCGGGGATATCCCCTCCAAACATTCGATGGTCGGATCCCGTCTGAGGTACTGCTTGAAGTCGCAGAGACTCCTCCAGCTGCTCCAGCTGTTTCTTCAGCTGGGAATTTCTGCTCTCCATCTCTTCCAGCTCCTGGAGCTGGATTGGAATCAAGAAAAATCCATTGAAATCCAGTGGTTTATCACCACTTTCCCCGTTAGTGTGGTAGACCCGATAATTAATATTTAGTAAAATGAATAAACTATGCGCAAAATCACCATCACTGCTTGGCTGGCCATCTTTGATCCATTCTGAACCATGATCAACTTATTGATTTTCTATGATTTGTTTCCTGGGGATGGCGATGTCTGATATGGAAAGAAAGAAGATGTTTGAAGATGCCAAAATGAGTTTCCATACTTTCCCAGCTGAAATGATCTGGTCCTGACGCAGGCCATCCACTTCAGTTCCTGAACTGGACAAACACTCGATTGAAAGATGATTTACCCATTCAGAATGGTTATGTTTTTCCCGTAACTCTGTGAAATTACCAGAGGGTAGTATGCATGTGAAATTAAATACATTATGAACATGGTATATATATGTATATATAAATACATGTATATCAATACATACAAGGCGCGCATCTGTCTGTGTGTGCGCGTGCGGCTGTTTGATGGTATGTCATTTTATGTGTTTCATGGAATTTCTACCCATCACCTACAACACAAGTTCCAGTCAGCAATAACTATTCCATGCAAAGCGATGCATTTTTCCCTGAGATTCCACATGATTCCAGGCTCTGCCAAGTGTCGCTGGGCTTCTTGTCTGCTACCAAGCTTTCCCTTCTCCTCCTCCAAGCATCTGATTTGGCCCTCAAATTCCTGCCGCTGCCGAAGAAACTCCAATTCTCTCTGCTGAGCTTCGCTGGCTCCTGCCATCTGGGCGTCCAACAAACGCGTCTGGCTCGCTGCCAGTTCCTTTGCGCAACGCGACAAGCTGGGAGATGCTGAGAGCTCAGGCTGCATGGAAAAAGTAGGCTGTCAATTTTTTACCCCAACCATCCCCCAATGAATGAGTTCCAGATATGGATGACATGAACAACCAATCTGCTGTTTGTCCGAAAAAATCACCCACCACCAAGATCTGGCTAGGATGCTCTGATGGTGACATCTTTCTCCTCGGACTTCGCCTCTTTCTCCTCCAACTTCGCCTTGAGTTCCTCCAATTCCACCCGAAGTTCCTCTTCTGCAGTAACCTTCATCTCCTGCCCAGACCAGGATCTGGGGCCAATGGCGCACATTTTCGCTGAAATCTGAAGCAGATTCACCAGGAATCTGAGGTCAACATACGTCAACAGTCAACACACTTGGTGCAACCATGTGCAACCCGCCGCCACCGCCTCCATGAGCCAAAGTTCCTTCTGCAGTTCTCTTTCACGCAAAGAGGTGCTCAAAATGCTTCGGTTCAGACTCTTCTGCTCCGTCTCTGCCACCCACTTCCTGGGACAAATCTGATCAAATCTGTTTCTGAAAGCTTAAGTCACTTAACTTCATCTTTTGAAAGTCCGAATCCAAGCCAAGTGCATGCTTGATGTCACAGGCTGCTCAACCCTGGGCCCTTGCCCGCCCTTGCCCTCCCTTGCCCTTCACGGTGACCGACGGTGCCCCTTCAGTTCAAGAAGCTGCTGCTCACAGACCTGTAAGCTCTCAGTGAGTTCTCGCTTTTGATGTTCCAGTTGCTGTATGGCCAGCTCCAGTTCACCAATCTGACTGAGTCTCTCATCCTTGGCAAAGTGGTGTATGAGGAGATACACGGACTCATATGTAAATCCTTGTGGAAAAATGAAAGATGTGTGATCAAACACTGATAGGCCAGTGCACCGCCGCACCGCTACCTATCTAGCATTCCATTTCCTCACTGAGCCCGGGCATCCTTATCAGGGCCTTGATAAGGCCTCTAGAATGCGTAATGCCTACTACGCAATGAGGCCAACTAACCTCATTTCCACCCTTTATAAACAGTAAATCCTATGTCAATCTACCTTTATCAGTTTCACTTGTATTCAATTGTGCTTATTTCCAGCTTGCCATGCACTTCAACCTTATGACCTACCAGGACTTCCAAGCATCCTTCATCTCGGAATCTCTTTGTATCTCCTCTAGCTGCTTCTGCAGCTGCAAGTTGCCACTTTTCATCTCATCCAGCTCCTAGTGACTGGATGCCTTGGGGGAGGGGGTCCCAATGGATGTTTATTTATGGTAATTATATAGATATAATGGAGATTAATGGAGTTTATGCCGGTGGGGGGGAACATGTAATACTGTAATATATTTTTTGGGGGGATGGAATGATTCATTCATCCCCAAAAAATACTCACAGATTGATGTGATTAAGAAGTGTTTCAAAATGGCCACATTGCTGTGGCATGTTTTACTCAAGCAAAAAAAAATAAAATATATATATATATAATATAATATATATATTTATATAATATATATATATATAAATATATATATATATAATATGTGTTCGAAATGTGTTTGTTTGTTTTCAGTTGGTGCCAGGATGGTTTTTACATGTTTTTACCAACCCTTTGAGACACTAATGATCCTAATGGAGGTCATTATCTGCACGGCTGCCCCAAGTCCTCATTCAGGCCAGAAATTTCACTTCCTGGGGAAGAAAGAAGGGATGACACGACATCAGCAAGGTAAGAAACATAAAACATAAACAAAACATATATATATATAAGACACAATACATCGCAATACAGTAACTTATCATGAATCATCATAAAACATCATAAATATACCATGACAATGTGTTCCAAGCGTCTTCGCGAGTCTCGTTCTGCAGTGAGTTTCCTCTTCTCATCCTCCAAGTGGAGGATTTGAACTTCACATTTGGCCCACTCCACACGCGCCGTCTCCAACTCTTTCTGCAAAGCCTGGTTGCTACTCCCGGCGCTTTCTTGCGCCTCCAACATCTGCTGTTGGTTCGCTACCAGGGCCTTGGGATGATCTTGGGATGATCCATTCAACCAAGCCTGAACCCAAACAAATCTGGGCAAACTTTATGGATTCGTTGAATAACACAGAATGGGGAAGGCAATGAATCTTTCATCAAGTAGGAGTCATGATACGAGTCATGTGCCAGGATGCTTTCATGGTGGCATCCCTCTCCTTTAGCTGATTCTCTGTCTTCTGCAGCTGTCTCTTCAGCTCCCCTTCGGTCACAAGACTTGACTCCTCGGTTGACGCCATTTCAGACGGTTCCAGTTCTTCAGTGTGAAGAGGATGGTCACTGATGTTCGGAATAGTGTGACATCGTCTTTGGCTAATTAATGCTAATTACATGAACCAGGAGCATCTAAAAGTGGAATCCGCATCAAGTTGACATCTGGTTAAAAATTCATTACGCCTTGCTCATATCTTCTCTAGACCCATTATTGCTGCCAAATTCCAATCATTCTCATCATTCTACTCGGTATATCTTGGTATCATCAGAAACCTCAACACATTTTTTGGGCAGATATGGGCATTAGAGTGATAGATCCATTTTTTTGGGGAATAAATCCACCAAAGTTCCATAAATTCCCATGACTTCCGATCATTTCCCATCATTTCCCTTCATTTCCCATCATATTTCCCCGGTTTCCCCCCATCCATCCCGGCCATCCCCATCCATCCCCATCCTTCATCTGCTGCATCTCCCGTTCGAGATCTTTCCCGCGCCTCTTCGCTGCATCACAGTCCTGCTGGCAGCTCCTCAGCTGATCCAGCAGATCACCTGACGCTCGGAGATCTCCCGGAGATTTTTCTACCCGATTTCTCTGGATTTTCTGTGGGTGAAACATGGTGAAACTTAGGAAAACAATCTGACCAAATCTGACATTAAATAGAGGTTTGAGGTTGGAAATGGGCCAAGAACGGACACATAACATCCCAATTGTTTTAATGAAATTTGTGGATTGAACATAGGAAATAATTTTGGATGAAAATGCCAAATCACTTTTCTCATCTTCCAACTGCTCCACTTGGTACTGGACTTCTGGAAGCTCGCTTAGTTGCTGTTCCTTGGCATGAAGGAAAACAGGTGCACAACAGTTGTGTTTATCCGATCCGCTAAGTTGCCTCATATCTATCTGTACAATTTCGTTATACGTCATGTGTGGACACACCTGTCTATATAATAATATATATATATCCGTTGACATTGCATATGAACTAGTATCAATGCCTTAGCAGCTATCAATTCTCATCCAGGTTGCACCTTTGCATCCTGGAGAAATAATGACCTGCGATATATGCCTCATGGCTATAAGCTAGGACATGCGAGAAATAGGATAAACCAAAACTAGGAATTGGTGGTCTAAAATTGGAAAATCAACGTCAAAGGAAGATTGTTTTTTGATGCAGCCGCAGGAGGGTCCTCCACTATACACTTTTTGGTGCAAATTATGCTGAGGCAATGAAGTACAAGTCTCGCTGGACCTCCTGACAACTAGGCCCACAATCCCAGAGAAGAGAAAAAATCTGAGAAAAAAACAATTTGCGGATGGATCAATAGCTACAAGTGCTACAAGCATACCATCTTTTGCCATCTGTCGGGCTGTCGGGTCACATTCCCAGCAAACGATCACCAAGTCTGATGTCAGCAAAGGCACCAAGTCTGCAACCCTTTTCTCCGCATGACTCGCCAGCTCGCCCATCTCCTCTTCCAGGTGTTTCACTTCTTCCTGCGCCTTCTTCCAACAGCTGAAGATGTCCAGATTGCTCTTCAAGCCATGCAGGGCCAACTTCCAGCCACGATGATCCAGGCGCGGCATATCATCCCGAAGCCTCCAACATGTCAGATATTTTCAGGGCATGATGGCAAGGATTAACAATATGGTATGTAATTGGCATCTCATGGCATGTAAGTACTGATTTGATAGATGCCAAGGTCACAAAATGCCAAGGTCACAAAATGCCAAGGTCACATATATCTGTCAAAATGTCTGCAAACATTTTTCCAACAGTGTGCATAACAAATACAAACAACACAGCCAGCTGCAGTTGTGTCCCTTCCGCTGTCCCGTCCTGTGGACAAGGCTTTGATGGCTGGGCCATTTGCGGGTCAACAGCTTCGAATGAACGAGGTAAGCAAAATACGCCGGCCTTGGTGCCACTTGCAGGACACATACCGTCACATACCCGCCTGTGTGGCAGGGGACAGTTCTTGCTCCACATGCAAAACATATATCAAAACATGCCGAGAATTGAGGCCTTTTATCCCAAATATCCCCATTTCCGCGGCGACCTCACAAAATCAGGGCCGCTATGCAGCCCAGGTGACTCGCAGATTCGCGGGGGCAGCAGGAAGACCTCGAAGGCACCGATCCGTTGCCCCAGGTCCGGCGTCTCCAAATGGAAGCAGTGCACCGGCCGGGCGCCGTCCAGGGCCCTACAGGCGGACCGCACCACTTCCAAGCCGGACCTGCCGAGAGCCCACACATTACGTGCAAATATCGTGCAATTAGTGCAAATACATACACTGTGTGTGAAATTCTATTGAGCTGAACTCGCACAATATGACAATATGATGATCTATCTATCATCTTGATATCATCTATTCCATATATCTAAATTAATTAATGTCACCGAATCTATGCTTAATTAATCCAAATACCTCATACTACGGCACCTCTATAATCCTCAAAATATCTCTCACGACCCACGGCAGGCATTTTGGACGTAGTCACATCACGTCTTTGTACACAACTGCTTTGGACTGGCCTGTAGTCTTGCGGATCATGACGCAGCCATTCTTGGCGATGGCACTCGCACTGGTGGCAAGTCTCCACGACCAGAACCCACTCGTCATTGTCACGGTGCTTTTCTAACTTTCCGCCTGCCAGAGAGAAAAAACAAGAGGTCAAACATAGATTTGCCGCCTCCACATCATCCGGTCCATGGCTCAAAGAAAGGCTCCGAACGGACCGGATAACTGCGTTCTGAGCGCTCGTCTGATCTTTTGAATCCTTCGAAAATCTAAGGCGACTTCAAGGAGAATGTCCGGCCTACCAGATGCGGTATCCGAACAACTCCGTCTTCCCCTGCTGGTTGCTGAGGATGGACGATGACCGTTCTTCTCTCCTCAAGCACCTGAGTCCCAGCTTTGGTCGGAAGCTGGGTTTTACCATCACTCCATCACCAACCCATCCCACTACAGAATTGAATCCAAAAAATCATCTAACATGCTCAACATGTTTTTCAACATCTTTCAAATGAATTCAAATGATTGATTTACCCAAATCTGATGAGGTTTCAGCATGGCTTCAGCTTCACTCATCACCATCCCTGGCGCCAGCTTCACCAAGCCACCGGCCAGGGCCCCGCGGCCCATCTTGCAGCGAAGCTATGGATGTCCTGGGCGCTCAGCACCTGATCATCCGAAGTTGGGCCATGACGATGGCTGACCTGGGCCGTTGCAACGCGGCAGCCGCTGGTTGGAGGGTCACATACCGAGAGTTTGGAGCCGCTGGAAAAACTTCACATCACTAATTGGAAAATACATGCGAAATCACCCTGGGCCATTTTCGATAGCTATGTGAAATTATCGGAGGCTATGCACTGAAATCGGATTCTGTTTTTTCCCCCTCAAATCAAAGGCGTTTGTTTCGCGTACAGCGGACGCCCCTCCGGGTAAATCCCAGGACGTATAACCCATCAAACCATTCATCCAAGGCACTTGAGAGCCTGCGCTGGAGGGCCTCCTTTGTGACCCTGCGCTAGCTGGCCTCCTTTTTTTGGAGCCAATGTGCCTGTGCTGCTGGACTCGTCTTGCCAAAGAGATGGGCACCTACTGGTGGAAAACCATCCCAATTTTGGGCCAAAATATGTGAAGAAATTCCATGGTCTGAAAGTAAGATAAATATCCTGATCACTTCCAATGCTTGACATGTTGCGCATTCTAGGCTTGGAATTTACTGGCTGTTGGTTACATCATAGCCTACATATCTACTGTAGGGTGGTACTCATCGGCCAGTTAGGTAATGCAAAACCTCCAGCAGAGTGGAGCCGCCAATCACCCAACACACCATCGCGAAGAATCACGACCGCACCATGGAAACAGCGCCCCGCATTTCAATCAATGCAAAATCGATTAAAAAAAACATCTTTGCACATAAGGTGCTAAAATCATATTAAATCATGTTACCCCCTGGTAAACTAACATAACTATGGAAAATCACCATTTTTAATTGGTAAATCCACTATTTCTATGGCCATTTTCAATAGCTATGTTAAGTTACAACAGCTTGGACCTGGCGCACAGCGCTGAGATTTGCTCTCCCATGACCTGCCTCAGTTCGCTACCAAGTAGCACCGTGTGGCCGCCAATCTGCACATGGGTTCCTTCGGAACCATCCATCTATGCTTTCATGGCTGAGGACACCCGCCCCACACCACAGAGTGACCAAAGACTAAAACGGTTTTGGAAAGGTGCGCGAATGAATAGAACTTGAAAGGAACCAAGCAGAAATAGAAATCAATTCAATGCCTCCACCCAAAGTATGGGCTACACCTGCTGCCTTTCAACCTTCTGCCTTGCTGTGCATCGCATGATTTGTGGCTAGCATGTCTCATTGGGCGATTTTCGGCGTGCATCAGAGCCACGCAAAGCTGCAAAACAGCGGCGGTTCAACAAGCGGCTCATCCCCCCCACAAAGTCACAAGCTGCTGTGGGTCAAAAGTTGTTTCTCCTAAAATGAATTGCAGCCAACAGAAGCCAACTTTGCTCCAATTTTCATGTCATACCCAGTGGAACTGAGGATTCAACTGTCCCCATCCGGGCAACGTTCCTTGGCACAGCTGGACCTCGGCCAGCCGGGCGGATACCTCTTGGTCCATCCTAAAAACAGCCGGCCTTTTTCGGGGTCCAGGCATCTGTCGCTGTGAGGGCTGCAGCCTTGCAAGGCACAAAAATTGTCAGCACCATCTGCTGTCCTGAAAACATGCTCATCATGCCAAACATATTGCCAAACATATTGCTAAAACACCAGCTTAGGGGGGTGCTTCCGACCCAGCCATATCCTTCACAGCCCTCTGTTTCTCATGTCCTGCCTGCACCCGGAGAAGCACCTCCTCTGCAGATGGGCTCTGCCGAGGGACTTGAACCTCAGATGCGCGACCAACTGCCATTTCCCAGGTTCGCCTTGCTTCTCCCCATTACCTCCCCATAAAAAGATTTACTTCATACCCCCTGTTGTTGTTGTGGTGGTGGTGGTTGTTGTTTTGTTGTTTTGTTGTTTGTTGTTTGTTGTTTGTTGTTTGTCGTTTGTTGTTTGTGTGCTGTTTGCTGTTTGCTGTTTGTTGTTTGCTGTTTGCTGTTTGTTGTGTGCTGTGTGCTGTGTGCTGTTTGCTGTTTGCTGTTTGCTGTTTGCTGTTTGCTGTTTGCTGTTTGCTGTTTGGTGTTGTTGTTGTTGTTGTGGATGTGGTTGTTGTTTGTTTTGTTTTGTTTTGTTTTGTTTTGTTGTGTTGTGTTGTGTTTTGTTTTGTTTTGTTTTGTTGTGTTTTGTTGTGTTTTGTTTTGTTTTGTGTTGTTTTGTTGTTTTGTTGTTTTGTTTTGTTTTGTTGTTTTGTTGTTTTGTTGTTTTGTTGTTGTGTTGTTTTGTTGTTTTGTTGTTTGTTGTTTTGTTGTTTGTCGTTTGTTGTTTGTGTGCTGCTTGCTGTTTGCTGTTTGCTGTTTGCTGTTTGCTGTTTGCTGTGTGCTGTGTGCTGTGTGCTGTTTGCTGTTTGCTGTTTGCTGTTTGCTGTTTGCTGTTTGCTGTTTGCTGTTTGCTGTTTGTTGTTGTTGTTGTTGTTGTTGTGGTGGTGGATGTGGTTGTTGTTTGTTTTGTTTTGTTGTGTTTTGTTGTGTTTTGTTTTGTTTTGTTTTGTTGTTTTGTTTTGTTTTGTTTTGTTTTGTTGTTTTGTTGTTTGTTGTTTTGTTGTTTGCGTGCTGTTTGTTGTTTGCTGTTTGCTGTTGTTGTTGTTGGTGGTGGTGGTGCTGCTGCTGCTGCTGTTGGTGGCGGTGGTGATTCTACATCCCACCAGGATGGCGATTGTTTGATTGTCAAACATCCACATGTTGGCCGGTGAAATCATTTGCAACCCCCATGTTCCAGACCCATCTTCCATCAATCTGTTTCTGAAATCCCCGACATTTAGATCTTTGTTTAGAGGTTTCCTAAGTCATAGGGGGTCTTTCGAAATCATCCATTTTTGGGTGGATTTTCCATGAAATTTGCCAACCATCCAGGCCGAAGCACCGTTGACACCCTGGGTGGTGCGCCGGGAATAACCTGAAGACCTCGATCTTCGGTCCTGGAAGGTTTGGTCAACAAAAAATGGGGGGTTACCATCTGGTTATGACTAACATAGCCATGGAAAATCACCATTTTTAAGTTCGGTAAACCATCTATTTTCTATGGGCCATCTATACCACGGCTATGTTAAATAACCAGAGGGTATGAATTCTGAATGGGTAGATTACAACCACTTGTGCCACTTCTGAGGCTAGAAAATATGGATTGGATGAAGGGGAAATTGAAACCATTTGAAACCTGAAACCAAACAGTTTTTACCCCTCAAACAGTTTGGGTTTCCTGTAGATTTCCCTTCGTCCAATTATGGTGGTAGAAAATTTGCCCAGCAAACATGGAATGGGAGTGACATTAAACGAATCAAAATTGGGGATACAAAAACCAATGATCTGTTGTTGGTGGTTGAACTACCTATTCCATCGATAGCGTAAAAAGAGGGACAATCGACATACCCACCAAACTTAAGATCATCACCAATACTAATCTGGTTGGCGGATGGCCATATAATCGCTGACGAACCAAAATTGAAGACCCTTCTTGGTGAGGGAAGCAACAGCCAAGACACATATTCGGACCATCTGAAGCAACCCTTGAGGGGCCAACCCCCTATGAATAATCAAAGGTCAAGTCAATCAATATCAAGTCCAACAAACCATATGAATATGGTAAACCGGATAAACCATCCCCTACTGTAATTATGTTTTCTAGTCAGTATACCGTACACCCCTAGATGTAATAAAAGAATATAAAAGACACCCAAATGGTTGCTTAAAGTTATGGAGATGGTGTGTATTTTTTTAATTGGGTGTATCACTGACATTGCGGATGTGATGGGAAGACACCCGTGGAAACAGCACTTGGGCAAGTGCGCAGCCGCCTTTTTTCTCGGCCACATCCTCCTGCAGCCTATGTACCAATATCGAAGCTGCGGAATGTAACATGCGCCAAAAGAGCAGATATAATCCACATAAGGATGGCAACTGAAGCAGAAATCACTCCAAACTAGATCATTCCACGTTTAAGTTTAGCTTTTGTTTCAATGAATGTTTGGACTAGTGACGCTTCAAGTACATTTCTATATAATAATATGTATATAGATATTATTATTAATTATTATTAAATTATTATTATTATAAAAATTTAAATATGTAAATGTCTTAAAAGAATTAATGCAGTAATGGGCATATGACATAACAGGAACAATGATATATATATATATATATTTATATACGATACAATATGATACTATACATTATATGTTTTAAAAAAATAATATTATAAATATATATATATATATATGTTCTTCACTGTTCTTCCATGTTTTCCCCACGTTTCATCATTTTTTCTACATACCTAGAGGGTCTACATATGTTTTTCTCAACTTTGGCACATCGCAGCCATCACTTCGCTGCGAAGTCAGGATCCACCTCGGAGAGCGCTCGCCAGAGGTGCATATCCTTCACCTCGCCCGACAGATGTCCTCAGAATCGCAGCGCCAGTGAGGTCCTGATTCTGTTGCTGATTTGTTGATTTGGTAGACTTAAGGGATGGATATTGTATTCGAACAATGGCACACACACACACTAGACAAGAATGGATCATTATATGATCCGGTAGGAACTGAATCCTGAAACATGCAGATTAAATACGAAACACTGAAATTAACGATGCATCCTACGAATAATAGAAGTACTTCAGAATGGTCATCGGGTTCAGAATCGACATCAAAAAGAATGAATAAACAAGCAATAATACCATCGGCGATGTCTCGGCGACGATTAGCCAATAAATAACTGTCGGCGACGATGGTGTCGGCGATCATGTAAACAAAATATTACAAAGGTGCTTTCCACGTCCTTGCTCTGAGGAAGGTTCTGATGCAGCAAAACCGTGATATGGTTTCGGCGAAAATACAGATTGTGGCAACCGTGAAGAAATAAATAAATAAATAAATAAACTGATATTGAGGTTCTGGGGTTGGGCCTCTTCCCATCAGCAGACATGGACAATGGAATGGAAACAAACCCTGAACAACAGGTGATCACAACAATGCAGGTACACCAGGGTGATCAGCCCCGGCTTCCACCATCATGCATAGCTTCGTTGGCAT
>Ga0126342_10018205_pt1 | contig 12062 bp, 9 predicted proteins | sample Cyp1metagenome_FD_92528 | JGI IMG/M metagenome (GOLD analysis project Ga0126342, IMG submission 92528) | Coral microbial communities from Lord Howe Island, Old Settlement Bay, Australia - Cyphastrea 1 metagenome | ecosystem: Host-associated > Invertebrates > Cnidaria > Coral ... | reverse complement strand
TTGAGGTCCAGCGGTGCACACTGAGCTGGGAAGTTGGCAAAGAGCTTGGCGAAGAGTTGGCAAGGCGGAAGTGCAGGTGGAAGTTGATGCAGACATGGTCGAGGAGAAACTGGAGGAGGAGGAGGACGAGGAGGAGGAGGAGGACAGCTAGCCGAGGAGGAGGAGAACAACTCTGATAAAATCTAACAACCCTCACCTGGCAGGTGGGGAATAAAGCTACCATTTGTGGGTTTTGCCCCCTAATAATAAAAAACTAGTTAACCCCGGGGTGTTTATTATTAGGGTCCGTCCAATTTTTTTTTAGTTTTTTATATTAGGGCTTTTGATTTATTATTAGGGCCCGCTTCGAAAACCAATTTTTGGCAATATTTTAATTGCGTTATATAAGGAAATGTAATTGATTTTGAAATCGAACAAACTAGTTTTTTTATTAAGGTTTTAAATTTATTAATAGGGTCCGCTTCGAAATCCAATTTTTGGCAATATTTTAATTGCGTTATATAAGGAAATTTGATTGATTTTGAAACCAAACAAACTAGTTTTTATTATTAAGGTTTTAAATTTATTAATAGGGTCCGCTTCGAAATCCAATTTTTGGCAATATTTTAATTGCGTTATATAAGGAAATTTGATTGATTTTGAAATCAAACAAACTAGTTTTTATTATTAAGGTTTTTAATTTATTAATAGGGTTCCCTAATAATAAATACCCCCCTAATAATAACAACTACCTGAGGTGTTTATCAATGGGGGGGCGTTTAGTATTAGGGGGAAGGGATTATTGGAAATGGCCATTTATAGTTGATTTACCTATAAAAACTGTGATTTTCCATAGCTATGTTACTTTACCAGAGGGTATCCAATTTCAAGAACTATGAATATAATGAAGTTTGGTATGTTGCTAGAGAAGTCTACCGAAGCCATATTACGCGCAAAAATCGCTGCACAGCCGGATGATCGAAGGAAGCAGAAAAAGATGAACTTTCACAGCGACTGGACCCTCGCGAGTGGACCCGCGCGCTCCGCAAAGAATACCACGAGTTCACAACGGAAGTTATTTGCGATCTTGAGCATCTTTGGCGACATTTGCGGGCCAGAAAAGATTTGGACATGCGCCTCTTGACCACGCGAAGAAGGTATGGGGCTATAGCAACATTGTGAAGAAGTATGTAGATGGCATGTATGTTGCGCGTGGTTCTAAGGTGTCACTTTCGCGTGGCAATCATGTTATCCGCGTGTGGTCAAATTGATGGCCGGACTCAATTGATGGCGGGTGTTGTTCTCCTTTCAGCCTTTCAGAATGAAATTGGTCACAGGTATGTTGGCAAATTGGATGATGGCCATGGAAAAAAGTCGCTTTACATTGGGAAAAGTGCTCAGTCGCAAATCAGAATCAGGGTTGCTCCAACCCTGTCAATGATGGGAACCGAGGGGAACCAATATTCTAAAGTGCGTCCCTTACACGTCCCACATTTCAGGATTATGTCGATCCAAACGGTACGCTTCTGCCATGGTGTTATGATCTAACAATGATTGAGGTTGTGTTGACAGGTGAAAATCAACGACGGCCCAGCGAGATTGGGATCTGATGATTTGGGTCAGAAGCAAACACTTTTGACTATTTTGGGCATGCTCAGATCTGGTTCTATAGATTAGATTATTTCAGAACCTTTTTTATAGATCATCAATTAAGAGAGTAACTCCCCATTTCTGTTTGATTTCTTCTTGTTAAACACATTTACAGCTTTGCTGATTAAATCACGTGTTTTGCCGGTTGAAGCAGTGTTCTTGCTGACAAAATCACATGGTTATCGATGAAATGTCTATTTTTTGCTGGTGAGATTCCGATTCTGGCTCATGAATTCCTGATTTCTGTTGACTCCAATGTTTTTTCGCGTGAAAGATGTTAAATCACCATATTTTTGCGAGAAAAAAAAACCTTGTCCCTATGGCGGAACCGCGGCGGTGGACAGGGCCTGAAAAGTGGCGGTGCGACGTCTGCCAGTTCCAGCTGGAAGAGACCGGCACCCGAGGAGATGTGATGGGGTCAGCCGGCGGATCCCGGAACCCAATGAAAACCATGGGATTTCATGGGATTTAACGGGATTTAATGTGATAGAAGCCATAGGAAAATAGTGATGTCATGGGAAAATACTGATTGAACTATGAAAAGCGATGGAAAAGTAGCCATGGCAAAGTTGCTTGAAAATACCATGAAAGTTGTGGTGGAAAATGGTGGATTTCACCATTGAATGTGGATTTACTGGGATCGATAGCTGATTTATGATAGCTAAGTTGATGCACATTGTTTGGTTATCTGTCGTTTGATCAGGGGGATCAACCTCAGCTTGGGACGGGTCACAGGCACCTTAGATACCATAATTAGGGTGGATGAACCAATGGTATCATCAAAATTAGATACAGAATTAGATACATAATTAGATACCTTAGATAAGATACCATTTGTTTTCATCTCAGCTATTTCAATGTTCGCCAGGGTACCGTTGGACATCTCGCCGTGTTCCGGAAATGACGGCATAAATTCTGCAGATGATTCGTAGCAAGGTTGGAGTTTGTTTCATGCCTGTCTGCCTTTCCTTTACAAATATGGGGGGGTCCTAAAATAGGAGTACCAGCAAATGATCCAAAATTAGACCATTTTAGTATTGAAACCTATGTTTTTGGGAATCTCCCTTTTTAGGAAACATCCATATCATCACACTTACATGTTTGCAGCAAAACTCGCTATAGACCTCTTCCATACTTGTTCTGAATGGGCAGACTGATTGGACGGCCTTAGTGCATCAAGCGACTGGACAACATTCCATCGAGGAGCTCAACGCACGTGTCGATGCGTCTCCAATTAACCCCCTTACGTACGAAAATTAGTTTCATGGGTCATCATCTCATATCACCTCCCCCAAATATATGGATTCAAAAATTCTCCCCGATAATGGATGGGAAAGATTCACCCTTATAATCATGGTTGCTGGTGGCTTTTTTACACCTTAAGGACCCAAGCATTGTTGAATGGTCACCTGGGTGACCTGACTGTGTGCAGGATTTTCCCAGTGGAATCAGCTAGTTAATCCCTTCATATCCATACTATTCTTGATGTTATGTCCCCAATTTTGCTGGTTAAATCACAGTTTCGAGTCATTCAAAAAGGGTTGGTTGAGTCATTCGTTTTCAGAGAAAGCCAAATAGAATTGTGCTGCTTATGTCAGTCATATCCCATGATCCGTAGAATATCCCAATTATGCACGAAACCCACAGGAACTTGATCCATCCCATGTTATTTTATATCTCATACGATTTCCTCATGATATCGCCATTATACCACTCGAGATGAATTATCATTTCCTCAGTGTGACGTTCCTGGGTGGTGAGGCAAATAGCATGTTTCCGGCGTTGCTCCAGTTTTTTCAGGAGGAATTAAAATTTCCCCAGGATTGAACGAATTTCCCTAACCGCAGTCAAGCTATTTTTGTTGGTGAAGTCCCTGGAGCTGATGGTTGTGTCATCACACGTTACCCCCTATGCTTGATGGCTAAATCATCATCATAAATTGCCACATTTTCCCATACTGTGGATGGTTGCGAAATCTTGCACCAGTTGGTAGATGGTTTATCCCATGATAATCTCATTATGATTCCAGTGCTTCATAGGCATCCGAAGAGTTTAACCAACTGGTGCAGGATGGCTTGTCTATTCACAGTACCATGCTTTCCACATGTTTGAACATGGATCATTATTTATCCATATGTCTGGGTGAATTATAACGACCTCACTGCTCTCCCTCACTGGAATCATGGTTAACAACGGAAATCATCCCCTTTTATGGCCTTAATTCAGGGTAGTGAAATATTAAAATTTACCCAGATATATATATATATATATATGTATATATACATACATACATACATACATACATAGATAGATAGATAGATAGAAAGATAGATAGATATATGGATAGTTATAGATAGTGAGTTATCTAGATCTTTGTTATATTTGTATCTATATATACATTGGCATTTAGCCAGATATGAATCCCCAGGGTTGGGTGGTTTGTCCATGACATTCTCCCAGGAGTTGCAGGAGGTGTCAATGGATCTCAGTGAAGCCTTGGGTGTGACGTGGGCCGAGCAGCTCGTTGTGCAGGTGCTCGAGACATGATGGGTGCGAGGATCTGGGGATGGCTCAAACAAAGGCATTTATAATCTATATATATATATATGTATGTATCCATATGATTGTATATAATATGTATAATATGTACAATATGTACAATATGTATAATATGTATAATATGTATAATGTGTATAATGTGTATAATGTGTATAATATGTATAATGTGAACATATATATATATACATATTATATATATATTATATATATATATATGTACTCAATATGTATTGGATCCCAGAGATCATTGTGTCCAGAAGGGGTAGAGTAGAGGTAGACTAGAGGTAGACTAGAGGTAGACTAGAGGTACAGTGGAGGTAGAGTAGAGGTAGAGCAGAGAAGACTAGAGAAGAGAAGAGTAGAGGTAGAAGTAGAGCAGAGTAGAGAAGAGAAAAGTAGAGTAGAGCAGACTAGCATAGAGCAGAGCAGAGTAAGGTAGAGCAGAGCTGAGTATAAGTGGAGTAGGGGTACATATATGCCAATGACAATTCCCAATTCCGAAGTTAATTGGTGCATCCCAATTAATTGGAATATCCTGCATATAAGGGAACATATTACTGGAATTACTATCCCAATTAATTCCAAATTACAAAATCTAGATGAATCCCTATGTTTCCCATGAACATTCCCATGCATCTACATAATACGGAAGTTTTCTAAAATGGGGTTACCGGTAGATCATCCATTTATAGATTGATTTTCTACTATAAACCATCCAGCTATTAGGGTACCCGCATGACCATGGAAACCCACCCAGAATGATGGTATGGGAAATACTTGGGATGCAATTGGGATATTAAAATTTACTCAGATATATATAAAGATGTAATGTGGTTAAAACAATAATACACCACCCATTTGGGAATGGTTTCTACTACCTATTTATGGTGGTTTGGGGGATGCTATATTTTTGTTTTAGCCACATTACTATCCATTATTATCCCAGTATACCCCCATTACCCATTATTTTCGGTTATTATCCCAATTACCTCCCATTACAACATTATTCTTAACCATAAACCAATATTAACCAACATTTTTGATATATAAAGTTTTAATATCCCAATTATATCCCAATTATATCCCACTATACCATCATATATCAATGATATTATAGCCCAGTTTTATATTACAATCCACTATACATTATTGCTAAGCATAAATCAATATTAATAAAAATGTATGTATACTGTCATTATACCATCATATTCTACCATCATATATCCAAATTATTGTTAACCATAAACCAATGCTAACCATATATCCCAATTACTGTTAACCATAAACCATTAACCAATATACCTTTGCTTTTCCATTATACATTAACCATAAGATCATTGTTAACCATAGACCAATATTAAGTTATGTTTTACACCATTTTACCACCATTATTGAAGATGATCTCCTTGTGGAAAAGGCGGTGCTGGGCCAAGCCGAGCGCCTGGGCATCCAAGCGCAGTGGCAGCTGCGGCGCCTGGGCTCCGAGGAGGTGCTGGCGCCGGAGGAGCCGAAACGAGACGTGACGGACGCCGAAAACGTGGGGAAAACGTGGGGAAAGCGAGCGATTTACAGGGGAAAACTTGGTGAAAATGGTGAAAAAGGCAAAGAAATGATGCAAAACCATAGGATTTCCTGGGGAAAACAAGTGATAGATCAATGGATGTTTACGATAGAGTCGACGTGGCGATCACAGCCAATGCGGAAAGGTGCTATCAAGGTCTGGATGGCTAAAAAGTTGGATTCAGCTAAGACAAATGCGCGAACATGAGGGTTTCACCACCACGAGAGGGTGAGCAACTAGAATGGAGTCAACCAAAGAAGAAAATGCATTGAGCCAACTAGAATGTGGAACTTTTTACCAACCAGACATAAACACTCAAGAAACCAATACGGGAGACACTTGTACAAGCAACGAACCATTGGGATATTCAACCAAGTGAAGTGGCAACATCACCTCTGAATTTTGCAGTTTAACAAACAAAGTAAAGATATGGTGCTTGCCATCGATGAAAGGTTGAGCCAACCATCAATGTGTATGAACTTCTGATACTTGATGCGAATTTGCCTGCTAAACGAAACTTGCAATCTGATCAGAAAGCGATATCACCAAGAAATGCCGACTAAACCGAGATCTGAGTGGCTAGCTGATGGTGATTTGGAGAAACAGGCCTGCTACTTTTAGGGGACATCCGAGGATAGAAAAGTTGGTTGCAGATAGTCTGGCTCTCATAAAGCCCATCAACCAGTTCGATATATCTTCCATAAACCCTAGTTAGCCAAGTTATAAACCAACTCAGCCCATATAAATCAGATAAATCCACGATAGATCCCCATCTTTGCTCGTGAAATCCCCATTTTTGTGGTTTAATCCCAATTTCCCACGATGTTTGCTAGTGAAATCCTCAAGTTTCCACCATTCGAACAATGTGAAAATCCCCAACGCTTCGCAAACCAGGACTTTGAGTCCAAGTTAAAAGTGCTCAAAGAGTCCAATGGCCAAGCACCCAAGGAGGCTGGCCATGGGAGGTTCTTAAAATGGATCCCCAAGTCACCACGGGTTTCAATACTAAAATTCAATACCTTAGGCGGTTTGGGGATATCCCCATGTGAGGAAACCTCCATATCCAGATATATATATATACACATAATATCATATGGGGGGTCGTTTTATCAACGGATATGTGTGGGTATGTAACATTGACTTAAAGCTGAGTTCATCGTCACTTTCCAGGAGTGCCTTTCTATTTGTCCTGGAACGAAGCTGGCGTCGGCAGATACAAAAAAAACGTTCTGCAGCAACGTCACCATGTTCTATGTAGGTGTGTGCCTTAAATCAACGACCTGAGTCACTAAGTGTTGCTATGTCCATCTTTTTTTCGTGATATTAGTTATCCCCCATGTGGGGAAAAGAAAGCACTTAGGTATAGATCCATCACCATGTCCTGTTCGGATCGAGCTTCGCCTTCGCCTTCGCCTTTGCCTCGCACAGGTGAAGCTCGGTTTTCTGGTGCCTCCGGGAGGCGCCATGGATGACCATGGTTAGTATTGCAACCACCATGGTGACTTACCGGGATCCTCTAGAAAAAAGAAACCTTTGCAGATTGTTGCCATCAAGCATGTGGATGTAAGCATCGAAAATTAGGGACATGAGGCTTGGACGGAAAAAAGGGGCGTTAAGGAGAAAACAATGGATGTGAATATATGTGAATTTGGGTGAACGAACTGGATGGGCATTAAAGCATCAAAAATTGGTGATTGTTTTACGTTACATGATTTAACAATGAGTTAACCAACAAAAAGTATGGATTCAATCTGAAACAAAGGGAAACTATCTGGGGAAACAAACTGGATGGGTAGTTTGATGCAACTTCATCTTTCGCCATAAGTACAGGAAGGGGTCCCCAAGATAGCGTTCAGTTGCATTATAAGTGGCTTAACTATGGTTTATGGCAGATATAACTAGACTCAATGGGGATTATAATGATTGATAAACCAACTTATAACTGGGGGAGGGCCATCCTGTATGTTTATGTTTCTTTCTACTGACTACCTGAAAATCTAATCGTTTCCATGGTATCTAAGATTGGTCATGATTTGGATTCTCATGGATTAACATCAAAAGGATTGGATTTATACAGCAGCAAAATCTAAATTTAACCTGCAGCGTGGGCGATTTAGGCAGAAATATGGGAAGATGGTTCAGCATTGTTCAACAAAATGATATTCAAGCGTGAAAAACCAATATTGGCCCAACAACAATGGTCATGTGGTTGGATGTTTGAATGGTTCTTGGTTGTTCAGCATATTTGGGATGATTGGTTGAGATGAAATGATCTTCAACCAGCATTATTGATACTATTAATGTGGGTAAAACAATGTCATAAACCATCCCCCAGTCACCATCATTTTTATAGGTGGTATGTTTAGGGTGGTTTATGACATTGTTTTACCCACATTAACCATGATTTGCCATTGGCTGTTTCTTGGGATGCTATTAAAACCACCTGGGCATTGGAAGCCAGGCCCCCAGCCGGTCAGGCCCCCAGAAACGGCCGCGCACAGAGCCGTGACCACCGAACATCCGTGAGAAACGACGCGCCGGGCAGCGGATCCCCCTGTGTTTCACAGCCCCAAGAAATCATTGGAATATATATATATATATATACATATATTTATATATATACATATATATATATAGTGGTCAATAGTGATTAATAATGGTTAATCTTGTATATATATATTATATATTAATAGTGGAAAAAACAGAAAGCCCTCAAAAAGATGGGTTTGTCTGAAAATAGGGTAATTCTAATGGATTATCATGATTTGCCTATTAAAACAGCCATTTTGGCTATCCACAATTTTCAGACAAACCCCAATATAGAAAAGTGAAATGTTACTTAAATAGTGATGAATCGCTTTTCTGGGCCATGCCTGGATCAAATGTGAGTGTCTTGAAAGAAGGAAGTATCATCCTTGGTGGATTGTTACGAGAGATAGGATCCTTGAATGGTGGATGTTTATTCAGATGATATTAATAATATTTCCTCAAGAATTGGAAGATCTTGGTTTGATTCAAACATCCACCACGTTGATAGTGTCCCACTTTGAATCTTGGACCAACGGCTCCCATGTTCCTCTCGACTCCGCAGCTTGGTCCGGCCCTGGGTCGGCTGTTGAGGGCCCATTTGTTCACCCGCACGGTGGAAGAAACCATCTCATACCCCAGCAAAAATGGCATGAAACCGTCCCCAAGTTACTAAAGGCCCAAAAGATTCAGCAAGAAATCCAACACGGCCCGCGTTGCTGTGCCCTGTGCCATCGTCACATCCCGCAAGAGAACATCTGGGTTGTAGATCGATGGCAGAGGTCGTTGGCCATGAGGCGGGGGTTAAATGGGGTACCCCAACAGCTGGATGCTTTAGTTCATGGAAAATCTTATTTAATCGATGATGAACATATGGGGGGTTCTTAAACTGGAAGTACCCAAAAATGGATGGCTTATAAATGTTTATACTGGAAAATCTGAAACTAAAATGGATGATTAGTGGGGTGCCCCCATGACTTAGGAAACCTCCATATGCCTGGATTTGCCGATTTTTTTTCAGGTAAGTTCGTAGTGACCTCACGTCGTGACCTCACTGGAACTATGGTTAGGTCTGGGGGGAATCATCCCCAAATGGACTTACTATTTCATGTTAGTGAAATATTACAACTTACCCAGATTTTTTGTATTTTCCCAATGGGAAATCAATCGGGAATATTTTGTGTTTTTGTTGGATTCCTCAAGCAAGTCCAAGTATGTACGATGGTCAAAATCGCATTTTTTGCCAAAACAAATGATATCATGTGATTAACCTTGGAACTATTCCCTCATACATGGCTGGGAAATCCCCGAGCCAAATGGAGTTGTATAGTTGGGAAAATCATCGAACGAATTGAGGGATGTTCCAGCAGGCCATGTTTGATTACCGGAGGGTATACATTTCATCATCCCCACGATAGAAGAGCAAATCCCGGCGAATAATATGATGATGTACTTCTCTATGTGTTTGAGGATGGCTACATGTTTTATCTATACACCGGGTTTTTAATGAAACATGTAAAGGTACATGCATAGTTTTGTCCCTCATCATAACTCATCATTCTCTTCTGAAATTTCAACAGTTTCACCACACTTGCGCTGTTGCCCTCCGGTGATCTAACATAGCCCTGGAAAATTGGCCATTGAAAATGGTAATAGTCCATGTTGAATTACCACAGATGTTTGCACGTCGTTTTTAGCGATGACCGGAACGGGGTTTTCCGGAACGGGTTGTGAACGGGTGATAGCGATAAACGAAAGAATCTTCTACATCTCAGTACAAGTATGTACAAGTATGTACAAGTATATATGTCATTGTTGTATAGAAGTATGTGTACGAAACGGTATTTTTCTAAGATTCACATCTTTAAGAGACAAAATACATAGAAAGCTAGACTTCCCTTGGAAGTCTATCGTTTTTCTAAGTACACATTCACATCCTCCCAATAGATTGCTGTGCAATTTCTCCCATCATCATGCCACGCCACGCTGCGATGGAGGAAGGTGACGGTGGCGACCTAGAGAAAGCGACTGTGGTCGTGGCTCTCGAGCAGTTAGAAAGATGTCGAAAACCAGGAAAGCCGTTTGGAAAGTTATGTACATTCATGTTGATTTAATGGTGATTTTTTGGTTAAGAATGGGAAAATAAGCAACAATAATGGATGAATAATGGATAATTGCAGGATTTACCCTCCAGTATAAACCATTGGTATAGAAAATCAGGGAAATGATGGGTAGAATGACGGTATGATGATGGGTATATTATGGAAACGGTGTGTTTTCGACATCTATGTAAACGTGTACAAAAGGTTTTGTGTTCTGAATAAACCGAAGGGATGGGTATTTGAATTTGAGTACTTTTAATCACCTTTTAATCACCTTTTTTTATTGGTAGATGTATTTACTAAACAGCTATTTCAACTGGAGTCAGAAATCCTGTCGCTCACCCAGAGGTGTGTTGGAGAATTCAGTGGCCCTTGTGTGTTCGTGACCGAGACGGTCAAGTTGTGGGCTTTGAACACCGCCAAAGAAAAAGTATCAAAAAGGAACTTCTAACCTCATAAACTCTTCAGCTAATCAAACAACTACTTGCCCCCCAACCAAGATCAATTAAACACAACCTAGCTACTTATTGCTCATTCCTCGCATGCAATGGTCCTTTTCTTGGATCACACATGTCCTCATCAGCCAGACCCTCCATGGGGCACTCATCCTTCTCCCAGAGTTTGATAATTTTATCCCAACCCTCTCCCCCATGAATTCAACCCATGAACTCCTAAGTGACTCTGATGGGTCATGGAACTATGAGATGGCACATGATTTGCATATTGGTGGCCATGAGAATCCATGTGGCTTGCATCCATCTTATCATGGTTGAGGAATCAGAGATGAGCATCATTTTCATATCCATGAATGATATGGGCAACAGCAGCAAGATCCTCTTGGATGAGTTGATCGGCAACACCATCGCATGGCAACAATTCCATGCTGGACGCAGCCGAAATGAACGTTGTTTCATGTTTCATCCAATGTAGCATGTACAAAAGGCAAATACGGCTGGTGCAACAGCACAGGCCGCGGTTGGTATGCTGGAAATCGAGGAGGCAAGAGGAGGACAGATTGTGATGTGCTTCTCTCATAAACAAACATCTTCACCCAGGTGAACTGCTGACTTTGTGCCGGGAAGGTACAACCCAAACCTTGAGCGCCCAAGGTTGTGATCTACTTTGCCAGCTTCAGCAACACCGGTGGGGCCGGCGCGAGGTGACAGCAAAGTCATTGCGTGAGAAGGTGGTGGGTTTCTGCTATAGCCAACACTGGTCTGAGTGTGCGACCTTTGAGTGTTGATGATGATGCCACCGCGGTGCAGCTCCAAAGACCTTGAAAGTCAGCCCAGCGGAGCCATTGGGATTCATCCGTGGACACCATCAGTTCCTGGCTGTGCTGGCTATGTTGGAGTTCTGTGCCTGCTTTTGACGGTTGAGTGTGTAGCAAGGTTTGTTTTTGAATTTGTGTAGATCTTTTACCGTCTGAGATTGGATGAGATGGGACAAAATATAACACAAATATGATATGGCATGATGCAGTAAATAAGGTAATGTAGAGTGCATGTTTTTGGTGACACGTATTTCTACAACCGTGTAGGCGTTGATATTTTTGTTGTCACCGCACATGGATAGTATAGGTGGGGGGCTGGGGTGGGGTGGGGTGGGGTGGGGTATTTTGGGCTAAAAACGTCCATGTACGCTTGCGGAACTACGTCATGCTACGTTAATGTAACGTTCTTGCA
>Ga0126342_10018204_pt1 | contig 12062 bp, 9 predicted proteins | sample Cyp1metagenome_FD_92528 | JGI IMG/M metagenome (GOLD analysis project Ga0126342, IMG submission 92528) | Coral microbial communities from Lord Howe Island, Old Settlement Bay, Australia - Cyphastrea 1 metagenome | ecosystem: Host-associated > Invertebrates > Cnidaria > Coral ... | reverse complement strand
TATCATTGTTGCATCCTCGTTGGGACGAACAATGCCGCGACACGATGATGACAGTCCTTCCGCAACTCACCTCTTCCCTTCCTTCTTTCTCCTACCCCGCTAGCTTTCGTCATCCACCCCCGGTCTCAAGTTATGGGATTTGACAGGTTACCTGCTTGTTTTTTGGGCTGCATTTCCCCGACTCCGCTGCCAGGTGCCGCAGGAGATGTCCCAACTGACAGCTGCCAGACGCGGAACGCCCGCGGGAAGTGTGCAGGATTTACATCGTAACTGGGGATGTTTGAAACCAGGATTGCTACCCTCTGGTAATTTGGTACATAGCGATTGAACATGGCCCATTTGGTTCGTTGATTTACCCATAAAACATGGTGATTTTCCATAGTTATGTTAGTTTACCAGAAGGTAAACCATGAGTTTACCCATGGGTACCAACGTCGATCGTTATGTAGCACTGTTTTGGAGGTCATACTTCCATGTATTTCCGAATTATTCAACGAAGTCTTGAAATCTTCTATTGAATTAAGCCGTTGGTGAAGTAGAATGATGTGCCCCAACCCTAGGGAGTGAGACTACCATTGGGAGTTCAAATGCAGGTTGTAGTCGCTTGTGCTTTCTTTTCCCTTCTAAAGTGATAGCACCCCAACATTGTAGTTGTGTTAATTCAATTCACTCTTTCATGTGTTTTATTTGTGTTTATCTAACTTAAACAAAACAACATGATTTCCACATACTTGTAAACCACGCAGTGGATGGCCCATCCCCAATTGGTTGGGTCATAGAACGATCCTTTAATGGGTCAAGTTCTGGTTATGCCCTGGCCACTGCGTCCAAGGTAAGCATTTGCTGGCGTTGATTTTACGTCAAGATGAGCGGTCCTCGGACTACGTGCCTCGAAGCTACCTGCTGCCACCAACACAGGGACCTTACAGCTCCGAATGGGACAGCTTTCGGCGGCTTGGCACCAAGGGATACCAAGGGTCGAGGGCTGTCGGCCAGCCGTTTACACTAAGTTGACGCACAGAACGTGGTTCACGGTTGGATTTATAGGGCCTATTAGGGAAGATTTCACCAACTAGTGGGGTGAAACTCAATCCATCTCAATCCACCAACTGGGCGGCACCTTGTAAAGATCGAAGTTGATGACCTAAGAGTGGCTTCCAGGTGCTAGCAGCTAGCGGCCTGAAAGTGTTTCGCATGGCTTACAGCAATCACTGTAAACATCACGCACGCACCTATAAATTGAAAGAAAACAATGAACCTCAGGGTCTTCGGCAGATTGTATAGTCTTTTGGTTGGAGAACCGGTCAAAATCCTTTGGACATGTTGGTTCACCATCCCTTTTTCCGTCATTGTTTGGTAATACCCCCATGATGGTTGGGCTTGCATGGATCCATGACCAGATTGCTATGTGTAAGCCTCATGTCCACAGCTTGGTCTTGGGGGAACAGAAAACCAGGCGACTCAAAGTGAGTTTAAGAATAATAAGACCCGTGAAAGAGTTGATATTGACTTCTCAGATTTTCCTCGAAGTGCACCAAGGAAATTATTCCTCAAATGCTCACGCTACGTCCCATTGGTTCCCAAAATATGACTCGACCATTACCCGTCACCGCAATTGGTCCTTCAAAGGTGACCCGCGAATGTTGGTGGTGAATAAGCCCTTAATAATCCAATCTTATTGCGGGGTCACCATTTGGGGTGTGGAACAGAGCCATGAAATTCATAGGTTTCCAGCTGTAACGATGAAAAGCGAGGCGAGACTTTGAGTTGTCATCATCCTTGGCAAGGCTGGCGGATGCCGTGAAGGTTGGGGAGCAGCGCGAAGTTGAGGCCAGTGGCGGCCACGGCCCTGGGAGACCCGGGGGTGAAGGGATGACGGAATGATGGGGATTTATATAACCGTGAAACATGGGTATATAAATATAACTAATGTGATATATGAACCCTTGGGCACTTTTTTCTGCCCTCGGCGCCTAGGCAGCCGCATAATTAGGCACTTTCACCCGGAAGTTTGCAAAACTCGGCAGATTTATATTGATGTACGTTTTTTTGTCTCAAGATGTTTTTTGTGCTCCGACATCATTTTGTGCCTAGGCATTTTTACCCGGAAGTTAGGCGGAAAAACCCGGAATCTAGGCGGAAAAAAGCGGAATTAGGCAGAATTTTGTTCGAAACATTTTTCTGCACTGAACAACATGACAGGACCATACAAAAAATTATCAGCTTCGGCTTTTTTTTTGGGGCCTAGGCATTTATTCTGGGAATCGGCAGAAATAAACGCCTACAGGCAGGTTAGGCACTTTTTTCTGCCTAGAGGTGTTTGTAGGTATATGTAGAACATTCGACAAAGGAATACTTCTGGAAGATTACTTAGCTATACTTAGCTTTTGGTTTCATCGATGAAATTGTCTGTCAGGAAGCTGAAACTGATCAGTTGCAGTTGAAACCAGACTTTTTGCTATGGCATTTGGGTTTTTCTGCATGTGTTCACGAAACCAACTTTGGGAGTTGTGATGTTTCTGTTGAGAGTATGACCCAATTTATATAGCTGACGTCGACATATCTGGAAATCATGTTACGTCCGAATCGTCCGGATAGGTTGAAGCCACCAAGTACACTGATGATAGCTAAAGTTTTTTTTAATGGATGGTGCTGCATACCGCTAATTTCAGAATTCGCTATTAAAAAACAAAAAAACACGCAATGTTTTGTTTTATATGTTTCATCGGTAAATCATCGAAATGACCCAATGGCTTCCATAGCTACGCCCCTGGGAGGTTCTTTTGCCTCGCTGCCAGCAGTTGTGTGCCAGTCACTCGGCGAAGGGTCGCTGTGAAAGCCCGGCATCTCCTGGCGAAATGCAGGGCTCCGGCTTTTAAACATCTCAAATCTTGATCTTCAGGGAAATTGGAGGAAATCGGAAAAATTGGGTGAATCAAAAACCAGATTTAATCTAAATTTGATATATTAAAAAGACACGCTCCTCTTCAGGATTGACCAGCTCGGCTTGAAGTGTTTGTTTTCTCCCTGTCAGATCTTGCCGTTGGACCCGTTGGAGGCATCGACACAGCCCTGGATCTCGGGGCCGACGCAAAGGACGCAATGCTCGAAGCGGAGCTGTTGCTGCACAGGGTGGAAAAACTGCCCTGGCTGCAGACGCTGGGTGCTGTCTCCAGCGGTTTTTGGGTGGGTTCACACCATGGGTCTGTTTGAAATGGTTGATTTATAATGATTCCCAGTACCCTTCATGTATGGCAAGTTTGATAGAGAACATGATGACACTAATTATATACTATATGCATTATAATCAAAATTAATCAGGGGTTGGGAATGCCCTATTTTCAGACAAACAAATATGTGGATGAGGTCAATACCTACGACACATTGCATGACAATGTTTGCATGAGCAACCTCACTGGCCGATGTTACCATAGTCCATGTGAATGTATGTGAATCTATGTGAATGGTGGTTATCCCAAAGCAGCCTTACTCAATGTTTTGGATGTGTCTTTTGTTTGCCTAGATTTTTTTTCTACCCCTTTGCGTCTGGAATGAGATTGCAATCCCTAATATTGACTCTCTGCTTCGACTGCAGCACCATGCAAGAATTGGTCGGCAAGTTTACAGGAAACATGGGGAAAAAGGGTTTTACTTGAGATTATTCCCGGAAATCCGTTAAATCGATCCATTGACACAGCAAGGATGAAGATCAATGAAAAGAATTGGTGGCTTTTAAAGCCAGTGGATGGTGCTGTCGGAAAAGGCTGGCCCCTTCTGGGGACGGTCCTCTTGTGGTCTGTGTTTGTTGTGTGTGTTTGGCGAAATTAAACCAATATGAGTTTATTACGCATGGTAGAACACCGAGGGACCATAGAGTGGCAGTAGTGCGGCAGTAGCATCAACGATACCTGCATGCCGCTGTGCCACAGGTATCGTTCTCTTTGGTGTTTTGGGTGTTGAGAAGCCTTTGGAGGTATCAACTGAGATGTTCAAAGGCAAGGCAGGGGTGGTTTGTAAATGTTGGTAAGCTGCTGGGACCATTTCAAAGGATGATCAGAAGATGGGGCCTAAAGCATGTTGATAGAATTGATAGAACTTCCCAAAAATATATAGCCCAAGCTCCCTGAAAATTGTTGAGTCGACCACGTGGGATGCTTGTATATGCTGTTATCATGCTTGTTGCAGGACACTGCTGGGTTTGCTCACCCCTTGACACTGGAATCTTTCATGTGTTACGGCCAACATCTACCTCCCCTTTTCAACTAGCAGATGACATTTGATATTTTGTATATATTTTGTCATTTTCCAGTTGGAATCCATAGCACCACCCCAAGAAAAAAGATAGAACAGAATATGGTACACCGTCCCCCTGGAAATTAAGCGAAATTATGATGGATTATGTTTGAACTAATGGATTGGTTTACGGGAAAATTTAATGGTAAAATCGATGGTTTCCGGTGGTCAGATTTTCCCAACAAAACCAATCCATTGGAATCAGCATCTCTAGACGTCCGATGCAACACAGGCCGTGGCACGGATGGTTTCATCCTGCAGAAATACGTGGAGAAGCCCCACCTCCTCGACGTCTGGAAGCTGCTGAAGGCGCCCGCAAAATAAGATCGGGGAATTCAATGGTGGCGTACGTTGAGGTCACAAGTTTCGGAAACCTTCTGCTCACACACACAGAAATATAACGATGTATATATATATATATATTAATATTATATATATATATATATATATTTTTATAACATATATATATATATGTATTATATTATATAATTTAATTATATATATATATTGAATAAATAAATATATTTATATCATGTATAATATATATAATATAGTAACATGCACACGCCTGCACATATACATATAATATATATATATATCTAATATATATAATAATATATATATATAATATATAATATGCTCACACTGTCACACACACATATATGTATATATATATACTGTATATATATATATATATACACATGTGTATTCGATATGTTTGAACGATTTTGGGTGAAGATATGCCGACCTGAGGATAATGGTTTGCATATGAGCGACCGCCCGGCCAAACATTTGAGGTTGGCGAATTATTTATATAGCCAAGATACCACAATTCATGACGAGAGATCGCTGAAAATTTGAAGATGTCACCATCGGGTTTAGATGTACCCTATAGTTTACTTCGAGAGGGTCCCAAAATAGAGTTATTGTTATTGTTAGAATCCGTAACCGTCCCCCAGTTTCAAAACCTGGGTTCAATTCTCCTGAGATGACATGATGAATGACAAGTGTGTGTATATATATATATATATGCATAAGTCCAACTTGGACCCCATATAAGTCTTGTCTTCCATGGGCCACTCAGGTTGAGCAAGGCAACGAGCTAGCTGACATGGAGCTGGTAGACGTGCTGTTCAAATACAACCTGCGGCATTGGGTTCTGATCCGATGGGCGGGTGCAGACCCACCAGTTTCTTCGACAGATGTGTCAAACTTTTGGGTGTGGATCGGGATGTTCAGTTTTTTTTGTGGAATATCTTGGGGACTTGACAAGGCAAACCATGTAATTACTCTACTGAAATGCTGTCCAGTGCTGTGCAGGAACTGCGCAAGGCTACTTTTGATCCAATTCAAGTATCCAATTAGCAACTTATAGCAATGCCATGCAATGGCGGTCCAGTGGCTGAGAGAGTTCTAAAATTTCACTTAACTGCATCCCTGCAATATCCTGCAATTGCAGCCAGCACTACAATTGGATGTGGAATGTCTTGCTGGCATTAAGTGAGTCACGTCTCAGTCTACGACTGCAAATCGCTGGATATGCCAACTGTTTTTTTTTTCACCCCCACCGCGATCATTATCATCGCACCATCATCACCATCATCGTAATGATTATGATTCTCGCGATCGTATCATTTTTCCTTGCTGGTGTCATTTCCATTCGTTTCCAGCATCACCACCACCACCACCAGCAAGTATATCTCCACACAAGAAACCATCCATCCAGCCAATTCAACTTTCCTACCCGCCTCAAAAGTTTTCAGGTGTGGTTGTATGAGAAGGGTTACATTGAGCCGCTGGTTTGCACTTTTGACTTGCTTTTCCATGTGTTTCACTACGCATGGGACGAATGATATAATCAAATATAGCTAATTCGGTTTTAGTTTTAGGATGTGTTTTGGGGGGGTTGAGGCATTTGTTTGTTTCTTTATAGGTAGGCCGTCGTTCGAATGTCTTGATCTTTCTGGCACGGCTCAACCGTCCAGGCTATGCTTCCACCCTTTCTCTGCCACTTTGGAGAGCGGATCCCACATCGCCAATCTGGCGCCTGAACCCGGACGATCCCCAGCATCGCCAGCACTGCCCAAACGGATGTGGTCCAGCGACGTTTTGGCGCGCTATTTGGAAGCGACCACTGGAAATCTGGGATGAACTTTATGGTGGGGCTGTGGAACATGGGTTGTAATATTGGACTGGCAAGGTTTGATAAGACAGCCATTTAAATATTAAATAGGGAAAATGGGTTGCATACCTTCAGAATGTCTATCACAAAGATGTGACTTTGTTGAGTACCTCAATTTTTGGACGAACATTCATGGATTGGCCCCCGTTAAACAGATCGTGGCAATTGATCAGCCCCGTACTTTGTTGGTGGGGGCTGTAGTGACCGCAGTGCCTAGCTAAAAATGCGATCTGTTTTGCAAGGGGTCGAATATTTGCCTTGTTTGATTTAATAAGATCATCATCCATAAATAGGTGACTTTCCATTGCCCGATCTGATTGAGAGTATGGGTTGAGTTTTCGATTGATCACCTGGTGCATGGATGGAGGGTCAGCCACGTTGGGGCATACTAAGTTTCATTTGAGTTTTTCGATGTTTGTCGGAAACTAGCTTACCATAGCTTACCCCAAATATAGTTTTAGAGTTTTGGGGTGTACCTCATTTTCCGACACTCCCATCTGACTCATTTCTGAGTTTCTGGTATGTTTCCTCGGTCAAAGCACTTCCTCCGTATCTGAGGATCAGATGTGTGGAGCACCCAGATTCTGCCCCAACTTCACCGCGTGGTCGCCGACACTGTGGCTGCGGCTTGTCCCTTGCGCACCTTCGGCGCACAGGAGATGGTCGACGTTTGCTTGTGGGGTTGGCTCCGTATAGGTCCATGCGGATTCCATGGGGATTTAGGATTATTATGAAATAATTATTTTGATTCTAGAAATCCGAGAATCAGATCTGGGAAGCCTTTGGATTTTAGAAAGTAGATGGGGATGATGTGGGAAATATTTATTTATGATTTAGTCATATGCATAATTTATTCTGCACAGGGTTGGGCTGGACTTAGGTGAGCAGTTTCAAAAACAAGAGCCCATGATGAGGACCCCAGTTCACCAACCATCATATTTGGGTTTTCCAGTAGGTATCCCACTATATTTCATGGTTACTATACTTGAATAGTTATTATTCCATCTCATTTTTCTTAGTTACTATACTTGAATATAAATCTATGGTTAATGCTATAAATCTATGAAATTTGAATCCCAATAGCTAGAAGAAATTCATAGTTACATATAGATACTATACTTGAATCATAGAATCCCATTGTCCCAAATGGTTAATGGTTCATGCTATGAATCCCATTTGGTTTTATTTCCGCCGCGCGGGTGATGTCTGCTAGCCGGCTTCGCAGGAGCCGGCTGAGCGCCAGCCTTGGCGGCGCTTTGGCTTTGATTTCACCCTGGATGAAGACCTTCAGGTGGGGACGAGTCAAAATTTCCAGCCTGTGGGACCACGTGATCAAGTATTTTAGTATATGAAGTAAGCATTGGGGTGTGGGGGTGCCCAATTTTTTGCCAAATTCAATAGCTATCCCAGGTCTGGCTGATTGAAGTGAATCACAAACCTGGAATGATGCTTGGACTATGATTATGACAGGTGGAACTCCTTGGTGCAGGGTTGGAAAATCCATGAGTTGTATGAAACCTGAAACCAATCGCCTGGGCGCAAGCTGAGCTTTAAGTGGTACCTGGTAGCAGCTACGGTGCTTCGATGGGGCGCGCAAGCGGCTTGGCATGTGGTTATGAATCCACATTGTTGTAAAGATGTTCATGAAAATATATAATAATATATATATATAAAATATATGTATATAATAAAATATATATATAATATATATATATATATAATAATAATATATATAATAATATATATATATGTATACGCATTGTTTTGAAGCTCATAGACGCATAAATATCATACAGATTGACTTACAAATGTACTGTACTGTTTATTGCCGATGCATATAATGTAGATAAAATGATGCAAGTAAATATGTATAACACGAATATATATATATATATATATATATGTGTGTGTGTAGTGTGTATTTTTGTTGGCCTTTGCGTAGATATACTTCTATCACAATCCAACCTTCCCATCACCAGTTGCCAAGGAAGTCACCCAAGGGCTGGACAGGTGAAGCCAAACGGCGTCTATTGGTGCCGTGGCCCAAGTGGTCAGATTCGCACCACATCAACGGGGGCGGGCGGGGAATGATCTGCAGTGGGTTGAACTATGAGCAATGGAGGTTTAACCCTTCAACAATGGAGGAAATGGAGGTTACATGGGATTAGAATGAAATATTTGTGGACATAACTTTCAGAAACGGTGACTTTATCAGCGCAAATAGTGGTATAATGGTGATATACTGGATACTAGTGGGATAGCGATGTATATTTTCTGGGGAAATTGTCAAAAACTGATAAAGCTTGGTATATCCAGGAAATGTATGCAAATATTCAAGGCATATACGGTTCATACACGGCACTCAGTGTGATGCTTTGCAGCAGAGGCAGACTTTTACGGCGACGAGCGAGACCTGTGTGGTGTATCGCTGGAAGAGAAGAGGGACAACTGCGTCCAACCCATTGGCTCCTTTCGGAGGGTTAGGTTGCCAGCGGCCAAAATGGAGTGCTACAGAGGGTATGGATTGAAGCCGCCAAGCAGTAAATCACAGGAGTTCAAGAGGGATGACCCTTACAATGCGAACCACCTCACCGCAACAGCTACTGCACCTGTTGGGGTGGAATTGAACGTTGCTTGCAGCGAGTTTGGCTCACTTTATCTCAGAAAGACCAGCTAGTGCCCCTGCAAGCGAAGGGTAAAAGAGGATAATTACCAGCAATTCACTGGCTGGAACATGTTTTTACGCAATAAAATGCAAGAACACAACCTTTTGAGATTAGGTTTCTAGCTCTCCACCTTCATGTTTCAGGGGCGTTTCATTGCAAAAACAACATGATTTCATGATTATTTGCCTTGATTTGTGGTCACCACGTGGAAACTTATTGCATATATACAACCACTATGAACGTTTCTGAACAAACATTCTGAGACAGTCATTACTCAGTCATTTCACCTCCAGGAAACACGTCCTTCCGAACTCCTCGCGGTGGATGCGCCTTTGCGGCTATGGCGACTGTCGAGCTTCTGCAAGCCCAGGCTGGACGCAGACAGGGTGGACCCACGATAGTGATAGTGAGTCAAGCTCCTTGTATGATTGAGTAGACCATTTCCGGTTATATGGAAAGAATCACGAAGGATAGGATATCATATACATAGATGTGTGATATATGCGGACAGACTGTTCACGACTTGCACTAATTTGCATGTGAAAGTTTGGATGGTTTTATAGATGGATGGATGCCCTATGGAGGGCTTGAGTACCTTCTCAGCAAACACTGGGATCCAGAGGGTGTAATTGCTGTATAGTAACACGGTGAGCAACAGCCGTCGGTTCAGAATCGAGGGCTTATCAGTCATCAACGACCAGAACTAAGGGCGAATCTTGACAATCGGTTCGATCCCATGATCAGAAGCTGGTGCCCCCCAGTGATGTTTGTTCGATATATCCACCACAGAATTCAGCTAGTTAGGTTCACCATGGTTCACCAACTTAGCTAAGGAACTCTGGCACGAAAAAAATCTTCCAATTTGTCTCCCAATTAGCTGGGACCATTTTCCCAGCTACAAAAGCTTCCATTTTGTTCGGAGATTTTCCCACATCTTAGTTCTGAAAATCTGTTATCTTGAAAATTATTTTCCCACATTTGCCAGGTTTATCCAGTTCTAGAAAATATTTCCTCTGTTCTTCTGGGATTTTGCGACATCGTCAGGTCACAGCCCTTACTCAGCGAATGGACCACATGGCCAGTCAGGCGCGAGACCAGCTCGTTCCGAAGCCATCTCGTTCCACCACTGGGCGTGGCGTGTGATGACTAGCTAAGATGTGCAATTAATGGCATTTAATGGGGATATAATAGACTTTTGGTGGGTTTAACTGCATTCAATGAGATACAATGGGATATCACAGGATATATGAGCTACTTGGGATGCAGTTGTTTTTTCATGGACAGAATTATGATAGTAACCAGCAAAACAACCATTTAATGATGGATTATAACCAACTAATAGGAATATAATATAATGGGAACATGTATTGTGTGTACGGACAGGATATATATAATATAAATATAAATGTATATGATGATGATGATGATGATGAAGATGAACAGTATTACCATGGTTATGTAACCACCTGTAACTGAATACCCTTGGGATAATTCAGACTAGCCTAGTGAAGCAAGGTGTCTTCCATGCGCTTCACGCAAGCTTTCTGTGAAAAACTTGCACCTAGGCAAACTGGGCGGATCGGCGATGCCACAGTATAGGGAAATTGCAATTTTATTGTCATATTGAACTCATCCACGAAGAAAGGATGTTGCCTGTAACGAAGGTGAAATTGTGTTTCGCAGGCACTTCCCCATTTGCTTGGCACCCACATTTGATCCAGAGGTGATCAGGGATTGTTGATGTCTCCCCAAAATTCTGTGGTAGAAGCTAATGTTCTTTTTGGGATCTCTGGCAGATGCAACTGGGCACTTCTCATGTCTTAGTTGATCGCATACGGAATCATACGGAGCGATTGCCACATCGACCGTGAGCACCTGCGCTTCCATGATCTATATATATATATTTATTTATATATATATATATCCCCGGAAAGAAAGGAAGGTGCTTCTAGGATCCTGTAAATGATGTTTATGGCTGGGGGTTGCTAGAGTACCTACCATTCACTATTGTTTTGTCTTAGATTTGCTGAAGTCAGGTGATTTTTGGCATTAGCATACTACGTGCCACACACACATATATATATATGTATATATTTATATTATGTATATAGTATATACTTGTACTCACACACACATATATATATATACACACATAGAAGATTATATATATATATATATGTATGGGCTACATGTCTCCATTTTTTAATTGTTATAAACTGCTTAAGATGCCATGATGATCATGGGAAGCTCAGCCTGGCATCATGACGCGGCAAGACCGGACGGCACTGACGCCACTCTTCCATACCTGGGATAATTTCCTATTTGGGTTGATGGTTTACCTTCAACAAACAATATACATGTATATAATTGTGTATACATATACATGTATATGAATATATATATATTTATAAACCATTATTACCATTACTATTGTTTTTGATTATTGTTTTAACTATTGGTATTACTTTTGATGCGTTGACTTTTACTACTTGTTAGTGTTATTATGTTATTTTTGTTTTTCTTATCGCTTGTCCTTTCTATCACCGCGGTTTCGAACCCAGGAATCCGAAGCAGAACTGCAGCTGATGCGCCTCCGGCTGACGGAGAGGTTCCAGAGCAGCACGGTGGCATGTGTTTTTTTCCAAGGATGATATCCTACAAGGACCCCCAGTTATAAGTGGTTTATAAAACCCATGAACTAGTTCCCAACAGCAGGGCCTGTTGGGTTTCAATCTCTAGGGCTGGGGCTGGCTCGCGGTGACTTGCAGCCTTCAAAATCCGGAATGGACAAAATCCGGAATGGAACCCTGGAACCCTGGAACCCTGGAACCCTGGAACCCTGGAACCCTGGAACCCTGGAACCCTGGAACCCTGGAACCCTGGAACCCTGGAACCCTGGAACACTGGAACTCGCACCCCGT
>Ga0126342_10018203_pt1 | contig 12063 bp, 14 predicted proteins | sample Cyp1metagenome_FD_92528 | JGI IMG/M metagenome (GOLD analysis project Ga0126342, IMG submission 92528) | Coral microbial communities from Lord Howe Island, Old Settlement Bay, Australia - Cyphastrea 1 metagenome | ecosystem: Host-associated > Invertebrates > Cnidaria > Coral ... | reverse complement strand
TTCATTCTGTTTCATTCTGTTTCATTCTGTTTCATTCTGTTTCATTCTGTTTCATTCTGTTTCATTCTGTTTCATTCTGTTTCATTCTGTTTCATTCTGTTTCATTCTGTTTCATTCTGTTTCCATGGACCAATTTATTTCAATTTCCGATGACCTCATGACTCATGCCCTTGGTTTCCGGAAGGGTGACCCACAAACACTCGTAGCATTTCATAGCGTCTGAAGTCTGAAGACTTCAAGGTTTCCTCTACGGCCTCCAAGGGTTCTACGATTCTACGCCATCTCAGCTTCTCAGTTTCTCAGTTTGTTTTTCGAAGGACGTGTTCTCCTCGCTGGTGGTGGATCCTCAAGAGGAGCTCCGAGCTCGCAGGGACTTCCGACGAGCTGAGTCGTGCCTTGACATTTGAAGTGATCTGAAGTGGTTCTGGTGGGGACAGAAAAAGTAACATATCCAGGCGTTCTGCCAACAGAAACCTTTTTTTCCTCTTGTGACAACCCTCTGACATGGTCTTAAAGTGGTTGGGAGAGCTGTCAAGAAACAGTGGAAGCAAAAAAGGTAAAGAAGTGGAAACAACATGAAAAAGAAAGGGTTGTGTCACTCGCCGCTGCTCTGGACACAGCCTTTGCTTTCAACATTTCACGTCCCAGGTTGGCTCTACAGCTGCTCGGCAACGTGGAAGCAGCGCTTGATGCATGACATATGTTTATATGGTTTGAATCCTGGGAGTATCCCCCCTAGTGAAAATATGCGAAAATACGTGACATGCCTTGGCAAGCCTTAGTCATTTGTCAGATAACAGCTATAACCAAGCGACCATCACCGACCATCACCGACCATCACTCCAAACGGCATCAGGCTGGAGCACTTGCTGGCCTGTCCGCCGCAGCAGCTCCACAAGGCCTGGAGACTCATGGAGGACTTGACCCTGTAAAGGCACCCGGCACACCCCAACAAAGATCAGAACTCATGCAGACCGTATGAGAATAAAACATGCACATACAAACACCATACACAATCACACACATATATAATCATATATACACAGATACACATACATCATGTTTTATACAATGTGCAATAAAGACGGTGCCCGGCCCATGCCGGGGCAGAAGTTTCGAAGATCGAACCAACTATAGGAAGAAGAAGAAGCAGAAGAAGAAGAAGAAGGTCTATAGGAAAGCTTTTCAGAACTGTTGAAGTTGTGAGACGCACCAACGAATGAGCAAAAGGTGGTTGAGATGATAAAATGACATGAAAGATTCCGTGCACAACTGTCCGAATGAACCAGCGAATCACTGAATCAATGAATAGGTGGGTGAATTAGTGAGTCGACGAAGCAATGAATCAAATAATCCGTCGTTTAAAGTGAACCAGTTCAATGATTCAGCGAATGAATGACACAATTATGCAATGAATCAGTCAATCAATCAATGAGTAAAGTCTTGAGTCGATGAATCAATGAATCAGTGAATCAATGAACGACTGAATCAATGAGTTGACGCATCAATGAATCAATGAATCAGTTGTTCAAAGGTTCAGTCAATCAATAAATCAGTTCAATGATGCTGTGAATGAGTGAATCAGTGAACCAATGAAGCAATGAACTAGTGAACTAGTGAGTCGATGAATCAGTGAATCAATGAACTTCACATGAATCAATCAATCAGTGCATCAATGACTGACATGATGATTCAATGAAGCAATGAATCAATGAAGCAATGAAGCGATGGTTCAGTGAATCAGTGAATCAATGCATGAGTGAGTTAGTGAGTCGATGAGTCAGTGAATCAATGAATGAACGAATGCATGGATGGATCACTGAGTGGCCTCTTCGCCGAGGCACCTCTTCTCTCAGCTACTTCTTCTTTGAGCAGCCTCTGATCTGGGCTACTTCTTCTCTGACCCTGCTCGGGGCTGCCTCCCAGCTAGCCGCTACTAAGCCGTTCTGTAGCCAACTCTTTTCTTTGCGCAGCTGTTACGATGCGTTTAGCAGCTGCAAATCAGGAGCGCCGCGCCACATCGACCAACGTTCGCGCAGCGTGCGGACTCGAGCATGCAAATCCGGCGCGGCTCCGATCCCTCAATTTTTTGTGTTTTAAAATGTGCATGAAACCCAGCTTTGGCTACAATCTGGTGCACATTTTGCCGATCTCATTTTCCAAAACTGCTCTGTACATGACATTTTTTAAACATTTGAAGTGCAAATCGAACTCTCGCTACAGTTTGGCGCACATTTTGCCGACCTCATCTACCAAAAGTGCCACGCGCCTGCAGCGAGAAGCAAATTTTTGGCCAAGACTGAGCTCTCAGCTCTCGCTATAGTCTCGTGCGGTTTTTCGTTGACATCGAGGCCCGCAAGCGCGGAAACCCTACTTCGGCCACCGCTGAACCCAAATTATCCTAAAAAACAGAAATTTTCGTGCCCGAGAGGGTTTTCACCCGTGAGTGCACACGCCTCCGAACCGTACACTTCCCAAATGCTTGATGATGGGTGGTTGGCATGATGATGTAGTTGACATGGTGATGTGGTTGACATGATGGTGTGAATGCTCACCATGACCATCGTCCATAACTCGGAAGTTTTCTAAATCCCTTTGATAAGTATACATCTCGATACGAGTATTGTCCACTGGTTTTCATGTCTGTACCACTATAGCCATGAAGAAAAGATGCTCAGACGGAGGGTTGCCTTGGTTCTTGCAACCTGCTTGCGGCCCACAAAAGAATCAACATGTGAAACAGCTGACAGGTGCTGAAAAGCCAAGGAGTTCGGATTGCAAAGGTGCACGCTATGGCCAGATGCAAGTGTCCAAGTGTTAATTGTGGCTTCGAGAGTTCAAAGCTGCCATTGCTCAGAGATTCATCGGAAGCTGGCGCTCTTGAATCCTAACAGGTGGCTTCCTTCCCTCAAGATGCCGTGGCAGCATCAGATGTTCTCGTTGCCTGGTCGCACAAGGACAGGAACACCATGGCAGTCATGAATCCAGCCGATAGCTTGATCAGGTTTACTTTGAATGCGATGGAGACGAGCCCAAAGTGCAAAGAACATTGACGAAAGCCGCCCCAGCCATTCGCCAAGCTGAGATTAGGACAGTCGTTTGTTGAGGTGCTATTTCTTGACGCTGCTCCATCTTCCCGTTACAGCGCACCAAATTTTCTTGTTCCCCAAACAGTGTGTCCACACTGAGGGGTTCTTACGGTAGGAGTAAAAGGCCGGGGTTAGGTTTTGTGGGATATCTTGGGGCATTGGTTCAGGACAGACTTGCGGAAATGTGCAGTGTAACTTGGAGAGCTGTTCCGGCAGAGTTCAAAGCAGGGACGCGTGAGATGAAATCTTAGAGTCTGAGGTTTTGTGGGGTGTCTTGGGACATTGGTTTAGGACAGGTTTGCGGAAATGCGCAGTGTAACTTGGAGAGCTGTTCCGGTAAATGAAGCGGTGGAAAGAGATGAAATAGGAGAAAATGAAGGTAGAAATCGCTCACAGTGGCTGAAAACATGGGCATGAGGTTCGTGAAAGCTAAATGGTGAAGTGCTTGCACAGGCTGAAAACATGGGCCTGAGATTCATGAAAATTAAATGGTGACATGCTTGCACAGGCTGACAAGATTGGGCCTGAATTGCATGAAAATAAAATAGCGAAGTGCTTGCATAGGATGAAAACATTGGGCCTGAGATTCATGAAGCACAAAATGTGAAGTGCTTACACGCTGAGATGTTGGCGTCTGGGTTTCTATTTTGTTTTTTTTCCAAACCTGGGGTACCAGAAACGTCAAGCAAATGACTTTATTTTTTGCATTTGTACCTCACATACCATTTTTATTGATTTTTTTTAGCCCTGAGCCGGGGCTGAAACCATGTTGCATGTTGGAAACGTGCACCAGACGGGGATAAAAAAGTGGCTGGGACCTAGGCAAAACGATGCAAAACGTGTTTTTTTTTTTAAGAAAACAATGTTCATTCTCGTGGTACGCGCAATGTCTTGTGAAAATCTATATAACATGTGCTCGCGCAACCCTCTCGTCACTTTGTGCGTGTCGAATCGCTATCGTGGCGGCGCGGTATACGAATTTTGGCATCGCTCGTGCTACCTTCTGCTGTCGTTGTGGTGCGGTGCGAAATTTGACATCGCTCGCGCAACCTTCTCGTCACTTTCGGGGTGTCGGATCGCTCTCGTTGTGGCGCTGTGCCGATTTTAGCTGATTCTCTGAGACCGTGGGGAAGAGATCTTATGAGTTCTCTGGCAGGTCCCTTTCTGACGATCTTACGAGAGTTTCATGGTGCAGTCTTCGAGGTCCGTGATGTATGAAGATCTTGGCCAAGGCCTTATAGAGGTGAGAAGATGTCATGAAGATCCTGGCGAAATCCTGTAAGAGGTCCTTGTATGATCTTGTACATGCCCTTATGAGAAGATCTTGTGAAGATCCTGCTGACATCCTCTAAGAGGTCCTGCGTGATCTTGCAGGTCCTTATGAGAAGATCTTGTGGACATCCTGGTGAAGTCCTCTCTAAGCTGTCCCCGCATGATTTTGTGCAGGTCCTTGTCAGAAGGTTTCGCGGAGATCCCCAAGAGGTCCTTGCATGATCGTGTGAGATTCTGGTACGAGGTCCTGGTGAAGAGACATCGCGTTGCTTCTTGTGCCAGCACAAGTTCTTGCTGCTGCAATTCTGATAATGTCTAACCTGACCTGTTGCTGTTCCATAGCTACTGTTGTTTGCATCTGGTACACTGGCCCCCTACCCTCCACACTGTTTGGGGTCTCTTGCCGGTGTATTTTTGGAACAGCTGGATTTCCAGGAGATCTATGGATATCTGATTATATATCTGATATCGTTTAAGGATATTTTTGGAATGCTCAGGCCTTAGCGACTGCATTGGCCAGACGCTTGCTCATCACTTCGGTGCCTTCATTGCGTTTTGTAGCTGCCTCAGAGGGGCAAAACATGGCCAGACGCAGCACAATGATGCACGATGTATGATGTTGAAAATGTATGAAGAGAACGTTGTTGAACAGTCCTGCTATTTCATTTGGTCAAACCTTGATGCAAACTGTGCGAGTAGGACAGGGCTAATACCAAGTCGCGATTTGATTTGTAATTTCTCATGTTATACTGCTCAAAGGCACCCGTGTCGGAGATGGACAGAGAAGGTGCCTCAATACCCATGACACAAGTTAGAAGAGAAAAACCGGACATGGTATTTCTTGGCCGGAAATCACGCACTTGGTTTCTTTTTTGTGGATGACCGGTGGCTGCGGCCAGGCAACACCAGGGAATTGACACCCTCGAACTGGAGATCTAAAAAGAGGTGGCCTTGCTGAAACTTGTCGTGGTGTGTGGTGCCGCCGAGAGTTCTGTTTTTTTTTGGCACTCAGGAGAATACTTGTGTACAAGGCCATGCAGTACAGCCTGACATGTTTGGAGATTGATGCAATGTCAATTTTGGAAACAGTTCCTCTGCAGATGTCAGTCGCAACAAACTGATTGCAAAATTAATCTTATGTAAAAGGTTATGCCTTGTGTCTTGTTTGAACCAGAATCCGGAACTTGAACTATAGATTCTCTAGAGAACTAGCATTTTGAGATCCTGATGTTTGTCAAAGTTGTAGCTCAAGCAACTCGTAGCAACTCGCCCCTTAGAGTTGAACATTTTGCACTCATGGCATCGCCTGTGCTTGGCTCAGTCTGCTTTGGTAGTTTTTTGATCGTGCATGTCCAAAATGGTTTCTGTGAGGCAGTTGAAAAAACTCAAAAGAGTGAACGGCAAGCGGGTTTTCAAGATTTTTCAAGTATCTTGAAAGGGTCTCCGCTCACGGCTCCTCTGGATGTGTAAGTTCAAGTCAACCGCAATCCAAGTTTGAGAAATGACAAGTGATGACAAAGATGCCGTGCACGAATTTGGTCCAAGTCGGGGTGCAGAGCACAGAGTCTGGCGGAGTCTGGTGTACTGCCAAGGTGCTCTTCCTTGCCTACGGCAACCGACGACTCGAAGTCCTCAGTGGTGCTGGCTTTGACTCAGTGTGCCACCAGGCCATTCCAAAGAAAGCAACATACAACTTCATAAAACAACGTAACAAAAATCAAACAACTTGAAATTTGAAAAGAAAAACGGAGATCACAAGATAGGTCCATCATGATGCATGCGTACTATGGTCTTTCATACTCTTTCCATCAGGACCCAGCATCAATGGGAATTTCAGGATCCTAAAATGGAGGTACTCTACTGTGGGTGTACCATATAAGTGCATATTTTCTACGTAGGGATATTCCCTTACATAGGCCTTATATAGGCCTTATATATGGTAGGTACCTCCAATTTAGGTTCCTGAAATGTCCGTTGACAGCAGGGATCCGCAACTTTGATTCCCCTAATCTCCGCATTTGAACCCTGTGGCTGATCAAACTTGCCGGAAGGCAGAAGCCACCCTGTCTTTGCACCCACAGTCCTACGAGATTCACGATGCCTGTGGCAAGGCAGTGACCAGTTCAATTGGAGGAAATGGGCAGTTGGATCGGAAGTGTTGTCAATTCTCAGCAGGATGACACACCAAACGAAAAGCATGAGACACATCCATGCAAAATAATGCAAACATTTGCAAATCAAAAAGCCTCACAAATTTTGTATCATTTTGTGAACAAAACGCTTGTGACATTTTTTGGATTTTGGCAGGTTGATGCTGATAGCTTTGATCGATCCCTTGCTTCCTCTCGCGGCCTCTGCGTCTTGGAGCTGCGTGCTCTGGCTGCCATGGCACTGCGTGTTTGCGGTGTGCTGCCCACAGGGTTACAGCCTTCTTCCAGCGCTTGACATCCCTTGACATAATCAAGGTAATAAAGAGCATGAACTAAAAATAGGCCATAGAGATACAAAAATGTGTGCGCGTTACAAGGCTTTGTCCCCCAAAGACTACACCCTGGTGACCTGGTGGTGTTGAACCTGAAATGATTCATGTTGCATCCTTCTTTGATTGGAAGTTATTGGAAGCCCGCCACGGCCGAGGCGAAAAACCGGAGTGGCAGAAGATGCGACAGATGGAGGTCCAGATCCAGCAGCTTCTGGAACGATCCAGTGAAGCTGAGATAAAGGCTGAAGTGGAGCGACAAGTGGCCGCACGTGTTGATGCAGCCATGGGAAGGCTGAAGGCAGGGATCAACTTCTGAACATTTTGAACGTTTCCATGGTTACTAATTTCCATAGTTACTGGCCAAGACATTTGAGTCCCAACGTTTCAGCAGACTTTAAAAGCTAAATCAATTTAGTAAGCCACGGCAGTTTGACATGTCCAAACGGGTTTGTATAACTACATATCATGTTGTCATTGGGTGTCACTGGTGTCGTGGGTGTGTCATGGCATATTGTTGCTGGTTGCTGGTAGTCTGTAAGACGGAGAATTGTTTATGCCTTTTTGGCTGTCAGGCGGAACTGCGAAAGGATTTGGACGGCGGAAAAATGGATGCTGGGCACGTGCGGCACGGGTTTGGATAATTTTGGATTATTTGCCATCAATTGTTCAACCTGAATGGTAAAATTTCAGCCAGGCTCAACCACCCACTCTTTGAGTGGCATGATGTTGCGCAGGCAATGTTTGCAAAGCTTATGTGGAAATATTTGGAATATGGAACTCTTGCGCCAGAAACCTCGTATATCCAAGTGGCCTCACATGGCATAAACTTGCATAAGCCTGAACAATCATATCACTGAAGCGTCACCCGTACTACAAGTTGTATCAAGTTGTAAGATCTTGTAAGGTTTGGTCAGATGTTGGGACACATGCCGTTTAATGGCCAAGAGTGACCGCGACACATTATATATAAATAATATGATATATATATATATATTATTAATATGTTGCGAGAGATGACCCAGACCCAGGAGGAGTTGGAGGACGGCAACTCGTTGTTTTCGCGTGTGGCCATCCTCGAGACCGAGTTGGCTGAACACGTCATCGACAGCTCCGCAGATCTCGGGCGCCTGGAGGCGGGGCTCGTCACGGCACAACAGGAGTTGCAACAACTGCGCAGCTTCACCGCAGATCAGCTGAGTCACTTGGAGCAAAATGACCAAAACCTGGAGCAAAACTTGGAGAATATGGAGAACATCTCCAAGGATATCTCCAAGGCCATGAAGGCCATGAAGGACATGGAGGACATGGAGGATGTGAAGATGAAGATGTGTAACATGACACAAAGTGTAGATGAACTCTCTGAGAAGATGGCAGCTATGGAAATTGATCTCAATGAACAAGCGATCACAGCTTCAGCAGTGAATGGCCATTTGGAAAGTGGTGTTGCGACTGCTAAGCAGGACCGGGATAGCAGGCCTGTTGATGTTTTTTGCATCCATTGGATTTCTCTTGAATTTCTCTTACCACATTTTCCAGGGTAGTTTATTTTGTTGCTGTAGGATGGGTATAGGATGCTGTAGGCAGTTGAGATCTCAAATTCTGGCATGGCTCGCACGGAGTCATCAGAGATCACCACAAGTCGCAACACGTCGCGACCTTTTTTCTCACGCCAGGAGCTCGAATCCCTTCGCCATTGCATGGCTGAGCAATTGAACTTCGTGAATGCAAAGATGGAGCACTTCGTGCAAGAAAGGCCGTCCAAGGCTTTAGGTCCAGTTCCACAGGCCATTGCATGGTCGGATGGCTTCAAGTCCCATGAGCTATCTGTGCCAGCTGTGGATGGGACGCTCTACGGAAAGATGGGAAAGGCCTTGTGGAAAAGCGCGCCTGCACTGACCACGTTGAAACGAGCTTCGAAGTCTCTACCACAGCTGCCGCCATTGTGAAGTCGAACCGACACAGGAAGCTCGTGTCAGATGTGTCAGTGTAAGCTGTGTAAGCTGTGTAAGCTCCAAATTTCCATTCGTTGCGATTTCACCCGGCATGAAACCTTGGAACTGACCTTTGCAAAGCGATAAAAACAGGTGTGCAAAAATAACGAAGGCGCTTGAGGTTCTTGCGGCCTTTGAGCCCTTGAAGAGCCTGCCCTTGCGATTTCTATGGGACATCCCATGACATTCCTGTGTCTTGTAGTGTCTGCCAGGTCGTGGGCACACACCATGAACTGGTGCTGAGACGTGCTGAGTGCCTCCACCAAGTGGTTCGGCCCAGGACAAAATGCACTGGCCAAAATTGGCTGGAAAATCTGAGAAAGTCTCTGCAAAATCTTTGAAGCAAAACATGTCCGACATCACGTCCTTCCAAGATCTTTCAAGTCTTCTTCCAGCATGCTTCGCAGCAAAATGGCAGTTCCCCTTGAGAAGACTTGACATATCTTCACATGACACAGTCCACTCATTCTACTTGAGTCTACTGTAGTCTATATGATCATATATGCTCTATATGCTTGAACCGTTCATGAACCTACTTGTCTCATCTTGTCTCTGACGTGTCCGTTTCTTGCAGCTTTGGAGCAAGTACGTCCTATCCCAGGCCAGCCATCCACACTTCCGGATGTGTTCCACACGTTCTACCTTCATGTTCGCCTTGTTCGCCGTGCTGCTTGCTGTTGGCGCCGCAGCTCCCGCAGCTGACAGTGCCGCACCTGAGGACTACAGTGGCTCTGCCGACTACAGCGATTTGAACGACTACTGGCAGGGACCTGACGGAGCTGTGTGGCAAGATCTCCAGTTGTTGTTCTCCTTCCTCACAGGGATTCTCTTTGTCCGTTCTGCTGAGACCATCTTCGACGCTCGTGGTGCTAGTGGAGGGAACCTGAGGAAGTTGGAGCTCTACCCATTGCTCGCGTGAGTGTGAGGTGCGGGAGCATCATGGAGCATCGAAAGAGGTGCTGAAAGAGGTGTAGAAACCTCTTGCAATGAAAAAAGGCCGGAGGGCGCGCTGATGTTGGCTCTGATGTCATTTTGATCACAGCACATAATATATAAAACGAAAAGAAGCAGAGACAGCATAGATTTTCACAGGTCTTTGAAGCCTTGCCTCTTTGGACAAATCATCTGACTGACGATCAAATTCTCGGATGGCACCCCCATCCTCAAAACACGAGAAAAGTGACAAAGGATCGGTCAAGAGTTGAGAGGCTTCATGAGGATTCTGCCTCAGGGGTGTGCAAGGTCGGTTTGCTCTTTAATTTTCTAACATGTTCCACGGCATGTTCTAGCTCTAGCTGTTGGCAGAATGTCCAATGGATTCCGCATGGATACCCCATGGCTGTCATCTTCTGTCCGCAGTTTGCTAGATTTTGGCTCCTTGTGGCTGTCGCGTCATGGCTGACCTCTCGCATATTTTCGAGAGCCTCAAGGAGTTGAGTGCTGAGGATGGCACCGTGGGAGTTGAGCGTTTGAAGCACGTCCTGGTGAAAATTGGTATGCAAGATGCAGATGCCAAGTCGGTGATGAATGTCTTGCAGACTTCCGAAGGGCGGGTGAACTTGAATGACTTCGCAGCCTGGGTGTCCTTGAAGCCCCAGATGTCAGTAGCCTGGAATGATAATATCATCCTGGCCACTGATAGCTACAAGTTCAGCCATTGGAAGCAATACCCACCAGGCACAGAATATGTCTATAGCTACTTCGAGAGCCGTGGCTGTGAACGAAAAGAGTGGAACGAGGTGGCCTTCTTTGGATTGCAGTACTTCCTCAAGCGCTACTTGTTGGGTCAGGTCATCACCCAAGCGAAGATTGATGAGGCGGTGACCATGTGCTCAGAGCACTTCATCGGAGATGGACTTTTTTACAAAGAAGGCTTTCAGTACATCTTGGAGAAACATGGTGGTAAATTACCCATCTCCATTAAGGCTATCCCGGAGGGCATGGTGGTTCCCACCAAGACAGCCCTGTTCACCATGGTGAATACAGATCCCAAATGCTATTGGCTGACCAACTTCTTGGAGACCTTGCTGGTGCAGGTGAGGGGGGAAAATGGGGAAAAACAAATTGAATCACTGCTAGTTCCAACATGTTCCAACAGGGACCCGTGTTTTTTTCCAGTATTTTCCTCTGATAATGTCAATTGATGACATCACAAGAATGATGCCCACTCGTGCGTTTGAAATACGATTTGCCACCATTTGCTGAAAGGGTTTGTGGCCATTTGTGGCTACCGTTCAGGTGTGGTACCCCATGACCGTTTGCACAAACAGCCGCTACCAGAAGCTGTCCATCCACAAAGCTCTGGCAGAGACTGGCAACGAAGACTGGGGAATTCCAGGCAGGGATAGCAAGGTGATCACCATGAGCTGTTTAAATCACCAACCCATGGTCCAAACGAGCCGTTTAAAATCGTTTGAATTCATATGGCTTTTTCTTGGTAGGGTTACTATCTGGAAAAAGAGCGCGGATCGGAAGTCAATTCGGATAATAAACACAGTGTCCACGTAGCATGTTAGATTTTTGAGACTCGAGGCCCTTTCAGACAAATGTGAACCACCTCGAATGCAACATACCCATAGCCCAAAGCATAAGATGCAATATAACTTTAACCGCTAACATAAAACACACGTTGAGTATATCTGTAGAAGCTCATCTGAATCATGTCCACTTCTAGAGTCTACTATTTTTTCATAAAATCTTTTGTACTATTTCAATCTATTTCAATCTATTTCAATCTATTTCAATCTATTTCTACAATCTTCACAGATGTTGTTTTCAGCTCCGGTCCAGGTGGTTCGTGTTTTAAGCTCCACGACTTCGGTTTCCGCGGCGTGTCCTCCGTGGAGTCGGCGGCCTTGGGCGGCGCCGCGCACTTGGTGAACTTCCTCGGCACGGACACCGTGGCCGCTCTGCTGTGCTGCCGCCGCTACTACCACGCCACCAAGGCCGAAAACAAAACGAAATTGACAAACATAAACTGAACATGAGAAAATCTGAGAAAATCTCAGAAAACTTCATGTTCTTTTTGAAAGGTATTTATAATTGCATGATTTTTTATATGGAATTGATGGAAGTGGTTGGATGGAAGAGCTTTCCGAAGTTTCCTGGATTTGTTGATGATCTTTTAGCACTTTCCCATTGGTTCATCATGTTAATCCAGATTAATCCACCTATAACTGGGGAGTCGATGTGAGTCGATGTTCCACCAGATTCCACCAGATTCCACCAG
>Ga0126342_10018202_pt1 | contig 12063 bp, 18 predicted proteins | sample Cyp1metagenome_FD_92528 | JGI IMG/M metagenome (GOLD analysis project Ga0126342, IMG submission 92528) | Coral microbial communities from Lord Howe Island, Old Settlement Bay, Australia - Cyphastrea 1 metagenome | ecosystem: Host-associated > Invertebrates > Cnidaria > Coral ... | reverse complement strand
TACTGTACACTCCTCACTCCACACTTTACATTCCACACTTTACACTCCACACTCCTTACTTTACACTCCACACTCCTTACTTTACACCCCACACTCCACACTCTACACTCCACTGCTCACTCCACAGTCCTCACTCCACACTCCACACCTTACACTCCACGCTTTACACGTTACACTTTACACTCCACACTCTACACTTGCCACTCCACACTCCACACTCCACACTTCACACTCCTCACTCCACACTCTACACTTTACACTCCACACTTTACACTTTACACTCTACACTCCACACTCTACACTCCACACTTTACAGTCTACACTCAGCATTCTACACTTCACAGTTTCCACTCCACGCTTCACACTCCACACTTTACATTCCACACTTTACACTCCGCACTCCACACTTTACACTTTAAATGTACAAGACTATGCAAATAAACTGTTTCAGAAAAGTGTTCTGCATGACTGCATTTCCATGTGTTTCGACATCATCACCATTAACATACGTGTGAGCATTCGGGCTCGCGGGCTGCATCTTGTTTACTTGTGAGTAGCTGTACATACTTCAGAATACTTGTGACAAGATGTAGTTACTTGATTTTACTTGCGGCTAGTTGTAGTTACCTGAGCTTACATGTGGCTGAAGTAAAAAGTATTCAGATGTGAGCACAAGTAACTATATCTTTTTGGATATGCAATCCTCAATTTCAGTTGCTTACTTGCAATGGTGTGCAAAGCCTATCCAGGGAGACACATTCAGTGCAAGAATGTCAGTATAGAAACAAGCAAAAATGTGTGTTGGTTTTGATTAAAAAGATACACGAAACAATTGAAATTTATGCATTTTTTGCATTTTATATGAATTTATTTGCACTGTTCAAAAATGCATGCATTTTTGTAAAAGTGCATGTATGTTTGCCAAAAATGCATGCATTTTGAAAAAATGCATATAAAATGCATATAACAAGCATACAAAATACATACCAAATGTTTTACACATCATTTCACAAATATAGAAAAACTTCTTCTTTTTGATGAAAATAACAGAACAAACTTTGGCACAAAAGTTTGCCTGACACAACTGTATGGCATTTATTTCCCAAAAAAGCTAATTATGCACTATACATATATAGTTTAAGCCTTTCATTGTAACATCAGTGGTGCTTCAAGCTATCAGCTGATGAATACCTTTGGTTTCAATACCTTCAATTCTTGAGCTCCACAAAAAACTTGAGAATGAACAAACAACTTGTGACCTAAGATGTCGCAAAAAGCCATTGTGTGATACTTGTGTCAAGCCATTTCATATCCTATCAAATATCTGTAGTTTTCCTTCTGTGCCTGTGCTTATTCTTACTTGTGCAAGATCCTTGGTGTACATATCAATATGTGTGTTGAACAACAGATTGGCAGCACTATTTTTACCTTGTGGATGAATCTTTTTGCGCGCAAATCCCAAGTCTTTCACGTTCATTTTGGAAATGATATAATTACTCTGTTTGTTGTGCTTTCCTCAATCACAAGAGGATAACCAAAGAACAAAAGACACGCATTTCTAGCAAAAATGCATGCATTTTCTTTGGTTGCCACAAATTTACTTTAGTTGACAATTTACTAGTTTAGTAAACTAAATTTTGCAAGTTAACTAAAGCTAGCCAAAATAGAAAAAGAGACTTAGGGAAATGTCTGGGAGAAATTTCCGGATCAAAATCATGCAAACATACGAGATCCCAGAATGCATGCCGAATACGCAGATAGCTGGGGGATACTGAAGAAAAGCATCCAAAATGCAAAACTTGACCCCACAATCTATACATGCCAAATCTACAAATAGCTTCAGGATATCGGCAAATTGGGCGAAAATCATCAGGCTTTTGTGCCCATTGAGTAAATGCCATTTGTTTCGTTGGATTCTTGGTCCTGGGTTCCTGTTTTGCAATTCTTTTTGCCAGCTGTTCCTTCAAAAGCCGCCTTTGTAAAGGTTTCAAGGGGTGGATGCTGGATCCCCTTTTTTTCTTGTATTTGTTTGGTTGCGTTTTTTTTGGTCAAGGCGGTGATTTCGTTGCAAAACCTATCCAGATTGAAGTCTGAAGCCATGTAAATGGCACACTGCTGCGGTTCCCCGTAGGAAACAAACGTGTCCGAATGCCTTCATCCAACTCCGCCGAAAACAAAGGCAATTCTAACAGATACTTGCCATCAGAAGGGCCAACCCAATACTTCGTCACCACCGGCTTATGACGACAATATAACTCATATTGTTCCTTAGGGGCAAGATCACGCTTGCACGTGATCCATTTGGACATCACCACCAACGTTGCTTTCAATGCTTCCGATGCATTTCCCAGTGGTATCTTTGCCGCGTGCTGACACAGTCTATACAACAACCGATCTGAATCCACTGCCGGATTGCCAATGTCTTGCACCAGCTCATCGGGTAGATAGAACGGAAGCAGTGTAAAGTCTTGCGGCAACGCATTGCTGTTGTCTGCCTCCACAGGCCTTGCTTTCATTGCCACGATCTCGCGGAAGGTTAGTTTCCACTTAGGAGGTCCTAGCCATGCTGCCGCTTGGGCAGCGCTAAAGGCTGAAACCTTTTCTAGCGATCGCTGCACTCCATGCGCCTGCTTCTCCGTGACTTCTGCGTAGGAAGCGACAGACGTAATTCCACGTAGGAATTTCTGTGCTGCGTCCAGCTGCTTTTCAACCGACATGTTTGAAACCAAATGGCTGCAAAAGATACTCTCTTCACTCCTGAAGCCAACAAAAACTTGCAAAGACATAGATGCGTTTTTTAAAAGTTAAATGCTGCCTAAGTGCCAGCTAAGTCCTGAACACTTAACATCTGATATACTTATAAGTCACCTAAGTCAGTTGTGCCACCTTACTCAAGATCGGTTACAGCCCAATTAAGCACCACTTACAATGAAGTTATAAGTGCCTAAGTTCCCCACGATCCCAAAGCACCATCAAGTTCACGGAATTTCACGCTGAGTCATATTTTCATGAAAAGCCATGAAATTCCTGAATTCCCTATCCATTCTCTATAACGTTCAACTGTGGGGTTATACTAGCTACAATTGTTTCACGTCCAGCGGGTGGACTAACTGTGTTGGCCCAGTCCCAATGCAGTTTGGGCAGAAATATGAAGAATGGGTGGAAAGCCAATATAAGAGAAGAAATCGAATCTGCTAACAGGTCAGCGCTAGTTGCAAATAGCAAAATCTGAAAAAATTGTCTATAGATCATATGCGGAACTTTTTTGGTCCATTTTGAGGCATGAAACATGCGTGAAAAAAGCGTGAAAGGCGCCTGAAAAGACCGTGAAAACCACTGAACACCATCAAAAAACTGGTGTGTGTGTGTGTGGCTCACATGATGGTTTGAGTGGCGTTGTCGCAGAAATCGAAATGTGTGAAACTTTGCGCGCTACTTTTTTTTTGTGTGGACCGTGTACGTCATGGATGATTAGGCTTCGGGAATGGCAAGTTGAAGGGAAGGGAACTTTTGGGAACTCCTGACGGCCGGTATTGCTTATTGTGCATTCTTGATTTGATGAAAGATTCTGCCTCTGCTCTTTGGAAGGTCCTAGAGATAGGCAGTGAAATCATGGTGTTCAATAAAGACATGGGGTTAGACGAACCACATAGTGAAACCTTGTGGTTGGAAGGTCAGAGATTCCACATGGAATAAAACTGAATTTCATGAAAGCCTGGCTGGAAACCATGAATTTCATGAACTTTCCGGGATGAAAACCAAATGATTTTTGATGGCTTCTCACGAAGTTTGCATCCGAAAACATGAATTTCATGAAATTCGCTGTAGAAACCATGAGTTTCATGAAAACTGGATTGAAAAACGTGAGTTTCATGAAATCCCGGGCTGGAAACCGTGAATTGAATGAAATTCGCTTTCAAAATCGTGAAATTCATGAAATTTGCTGCCAAACAAAAAAGTGATGGATCATTTGATAGCCGTGCGTTTTTATGATTTCCAGGTTGGAAACCATAATTTTAAAAACTTCCCAGTCGTGGAAGCCATGAATTTCATAGAATCCTCAGTGGTGGGAAACTATGAATTTCATGACTTTTCCGAGGTGAAAACCATGAATTTCATTGAATATTCCGAGGTGAAAACCATACATTTTGCTTCCAAAATTGCGCATGTCATGAAACCATGAATGCCATGAAATTTGTGGATGAAAATTTGCGTGGTTTTGATGATGAAATTTTGAACCCTCAGTGGTTAAAAAACAATAGACCTTCATGGGGTCTGGACTGAATCTAAATTTTCTTTGTTGGGTGGTGGGGTCCAAGATGCGAGGAGATATCACCAAACATGTCAGGGCAAAATAGATATATGCGCAACCAGTGCTAGCTATACCGATATTTTTAGTTTTAACATGATCATCCATATGATCCATATGTGGTTTTTTACAGCTACGCAGATAAAGTTGTTTTTTTTAAAAGATACATCCTTATATATATATAATCCCTGTTGGCTGCAAATGCAGCCCAGAAAAAACCAAAGCATGTGTACGAAGCTGTTTTTGTATTTTCTCCTTTCAAAATTGACGCAGAGAAACCAGGTAAGTCTTGCTGGAAACCAGCAAGAACCTATAGATGATATCCGCACGTCTTCTGCAGAAGCATATCCTGGCTTGGGTGCAATTAAATAAAAGCCGGGGCAAGGCCAAACGTTGAATTTTACGTCCTTTGAATTTCACGGTTTATAGGTCCTTTCAACCTTTGCAGGTATATAGCTCCGAACCGAAGCTTTCAGGCCTCCAAAGCGGACCCCTCGCCACAGCAAAACAGCATGCTACTGAAGAACGCATCGCGCCCTCGGCCAGCCGCAGCTGGTGCCTAACGTGGCTTTCTGAATCAGCAAGAAACTACAAAGCCTTCGGCCTGCGGCTGCCCCTGCAAGAAACTAGCTTCAAATTGCAGCTTTCAAGCCTCGAAGCCGTTGGTTTCGTCACACCGAATCAACATGCCGCCTGCCACGCAAGGACGGACCAGGCCTTCGGCCTACGGCTGCCTGTGCCTAACGTTGCTTTCTAAACCAATTTTGGAAACTAGCTCCAAATGTTCATTCATTTTCCCTGCCCTCCTGCGCTGCTACTTTGCAACTTGCTTGCTTGCTCTTGCAGCTTACTTTCGTCTAAGCAGGACCAAAAACCATGCTACTGAAGGACGGATCAGGCCCGCGCTCAGCAGCCCATGCTGCCAAACGTTGCTTTCTAAATTGACTAGAAAAACAACCTTTTCGCGTCCCTCTCGCCATACTGCGAGTAACTAGCCTTCTTGCTTGTTGCTTCTTGCTCTTGCTCCTTGCTGCTTGTCATGTCTTCTTGCCCCTTGCTGCTAGTAATTTCTCCCCAGACGCGCTCCCCCTGCTGCAGGCGAGGTCGGCGGATATTTATTTTTTTCTACTTATATTATATCTACCTATCTACCTATCTACCTATCTACCTATCTACCTATCTACCTATCTACCTATCTACCTATCTATCTATCTATCTATCTAAGATATAGAGTCGACGCAATATAAAGACAAGTGCGTCCGCTTCAATGGCAGCGATTTTCCACATGGGGATCATGGGGCTCCACGCGCAATTTTTTGAGAGCAGCCCGTCGTGGCAAACGGCTCAGCCGGAGGAGTCGCCAGCCAACTACACCGAGGGAACGTTCAAGGAGTTAATGAAGGACGTGGAAGACTGTGGCAAGAAATCAAGCATAACTCCTTGGTGGTTTCCAAGGTGCTCGTTTTTCAATCATACAAAAGGGATGATTGGTTGATATCACTTTGTGTGGGGGATAGGGGTTGTTCTTTGAAGTTCTGCATGGGTGCCCCAAAAATCAAGATTACGTCCTGGCCCCTTACCAGCCAGCTCAAAAATTTCAAAACCACACCACAAAAAGCCCCAACTGCTTTGACACCAGTTGTATGCTGGTTTTTCCTTCAACGCTTGAAGCATTGAAAAAGGGTTCCGTCGGCCCATAGAGTGTTCCTGGCGGCAAATGTTTCGCTCCTGGCGACTAATGTCGAGGACAGTTCGCCCATGGCGGCAAATGTCGAGGACAGTTTGCCATGGCAAAATTTTACGGTTAGGACATGTAAACGGGTTCATGCAGATTCGCACTTCCCCTAGACTGTTTCAGCTCAAGGCTTTTTCCTCTTGTTAGCGGAATGTTTTCCACAAAGACCGTACATGCAAGCGGAGCATGGATCATACTTCTTCACTTCGCCGCCGCAGCAGCAGCAGCAGCAGCGCAGCCGCAGCCGCCGCCGCAGCTGCCGCCGCTGCCGCCCGAAGATTTGAAGAGCCAGCAGCCCCACCAGCGCCTGAAGAATCAGCAGCCGCACGCCGCAAGCCTCGAAGACTCTGCAGCTGAAGAAGCGCCTTGTCGGGCTTCACCACGGTCTTGACTTCTCCCCGGCAGCGGAGCCACTTTTTCAGCTCTTTTCTGATTTCCGTGATCTTCAGGATGTGAATGAAAAAGAAACGACGGCCTTGGGACACGTTGGTCCTTGATTCCACCAGTGCACCCTATGAAAAAATGGATACACTGCCAGCCACACCAGAACAGCTCCAGGGAGCAATCCAAACAAATATGTCACGAAGATGATGATGTAAAATGGCGGTCCACTGGATGGTTCATGGAATGCTTGAAGTGTAAGTAATTGGCTGCCACACTGAGAGTTGATTCTCTTCTTGGCCTTTTCCCATGGCCATTCGAGCAAAAAGAATAATGGCTTTCAAAGCCTGTTTGGCTGTCTCAGCATTTGATGCAAAACTGCTGTCTTTTTCTCGCTTTTCTTCCGCTCTCTATCTTTCTTTTCCTCACCTCCCAAATACATTCCCATCGCGATTTTGTGTTGCTTGAACTTTCCTGATGAAAACTTTGGTTTCTAGATGGAAGCTCTGACCCAGACATGTGACGAAGAAGCCAATCACCTTAGATGACCTTGATATGGGCACGTTTCTTCAAATGGCGCGTGCGCCAAAATCCACTGTCAGCCGTGATAATGGAAATTGAGGCCGTGTTGTCAGTGAATGACACGGCCCTAGCCTTCACATCCAAAGCCTCTTCCAAAACCATTCGAACGGCGTCACCAGCAAGTGCACCTTCTAAGATTTCAACAAGCTCAGCTTCAGCTGTTGATGCAGTCACCACAGACTGCTTTCCCCTTTTCCAAAGGAGGATCGATGTTCCCCACATGACCAAGTGGCATCCAGTGCAAACTTCACAGGCATCTGTGTAGATATTCAGCTGTCGATCATTGGGAACAGCTTGGAGCTGAAGACCTTGGTCCATAGTTCCAGCCAAGTAAAACCAAACGTTCTTGGCAAGGCCAATCACCTGCTGCGGACCCTTTGCGATCATGGACGCCAGCTTGTTGATGGCAAGCGACAAGTCTGGGGTTCGAGCTGAAACCCAGACCAGCTCTCCGATGATTATTTGAGCTTATCGAACATTGGCAGCGTCTTTGCCAGGCGGATCCTCTCTGGTTTCAGGATCTGCAAGAAGAGGAATCTTTTTTTCTGTCCTGATGTGGTATCTCCCCCCAGATTGCGAACCAAAAGATCTTGAATGTAGTTCTGCTGAGTCACCCACCACTTCAATCCATCACGGTGCAATTCGGCACCAAGAAACCTCACGCCCGAAGAGCTGTCAATCTCCTCAGAGATCGATGTTTCCATTTTCACGGATGGCCTTGATGGCAGAGACATCGGATGAACCTCCAAGAATCAACAGGTCATCCACGTAAACCAAAAGCAAACCAACAAGCTGCTCAGCCTGCGTCGACCCAAATGGTCCAGGCTCATGCTTCAATATCCTCCAACCTTGATCTTCTGCAGGAATTTTCAGGGACATCAACCTTGGACACTCTTCTTGTAGCCGCAGAGAGCCATGACAACTTCCCAGTATGCATCAGGCTTGGCAGGTCCTGCCATGATCAGCAGGGGAGGCGGCTTGATAATCTCCCTTTTTAGTTGCGGAGCATCCTCTTCATGTCCAGCACCAGTCGCACCAGGCTTCATTGGAGCGTTCAAAAAGGCTGTTGAGGACAATTCCATGCCAAGAAAATTCATAAGCGATGCTCATTGCCTTCAAAGCAACTCCAGTAGCACCTCCAGCAAATAGAGAACCGGTGCAAGCTGACGGCATCCGCGAAACGGAGTCAGGACGCTTCAAACCTTCTCCTTCGAAGGACTCTTGGCAACACTTGCCGTTGAGCCGGGCATCTCCGGCATGTCCTTCTGATAGTGAGCTTGCGCCAGCGCAGCCAAACTCGTCTCAAGATCTCCGCCCAAAGGTGGTGCGGCTCGCCCTTCTTCCCTTGCTTCCGCCTTCATCAGCGGCACTTTCTCCTCCAAGTCAGTGGCTGCAGACTTGCATGGCACCGAATTTGCGGTCCATCTTCCAACGCCAGCATCCTCGGTGCCACCTCTGTGGCACCTGACGCTGCCACTGGCATACTTGATGCAGCTGCAGAAGCATCAGCACGATCCATAAGTTGCTGCAACTGTCTCGATCCACCTGTATCCGCTTTCTTGGAAGCCGAAAAAAATCTGCGAACCAGGCAACCCAGGGGCTACTTGTCCAGCAGGAGCCAATGCAATCATATTGGCCGCGACAAGAGCTGTCTTTTGCACCATTGCGTGCTGCACAGCAAACCCCTGCGATGCTTCCTGTCGCATTTGGCATTTGGTTCGTGGAGCAACACACCCATGCATTGGCAGATCTCGAAACTGGATTCAGATCAATGGGCGGCTTCTATGAGCAGCAACAGTTTCGAAAAACCGCTGCCGAAACGTCGCCGGAAGTTGCGCCACTGTGGCCGGCAACCCTGTGATGTACTCATTCCCCAAGAACGGTGTTCCAAGGTTCTTCGCTCGCAAAATCTTCGCCTTTAACACCGCCTTGACGGTTGATAACAGAGCCTGGGCGCGTATGGCATCTTCTTCCAGATGCATAGCTCCCTCCTCGGGAGAAGTATGCATTAACAAAGCACATATGGTCGTCTGCGTCCTTTCACTATGAGACCTCAGGCCACAAGCAACCAGATGCTGCGCAATGACTTCAATTTTGCTGTATCGTTGCTCAGCGGAGCGAAGTAGCACCCAATGCGGTTTCCGCAAAAGGTATGGAAAGCGTTGCCAGTCTTGCATAGCGAGGCGCCTTGCAGCAACTTGCTCCTGAGCACCCAAAGCAGCAGCCATGCTTGGAAACGTCTGTTTGATGGCCTTGAGTCGAACATGCCTGCAAAAACCACCAAAAGCTTCTAATTGGTTGTTTGCCCAGACAACATGAACACAAAAAACGCTCATGAAAGTTAACTTGTATAACTTTTTGCTATCTCGTTTAAAACTTATTGCCATGACACCCTTAACTTATGTTATAAGTTCATATCTTATTTACAATTCCAACATGAGTTATGAAACTTTTAACCTGTGTTAGCCCTGCTTCTAAGTTAACTTGTGAATGTTATAACATAGCTTATAACTTGGGGGTACCACCTAGTATCCGAGTCTGCAGAACTTCTTCAGGTGATGCCTGCGCAGTCATCTCGTTGATGGAGGCGACCGCATCAACAGTGAGAAATGATCCCAATGGATGATCTTCAATCGCATGCTTCATCTCTTCTTCTATCATTCTTCTAGTTCTCACCCGTCATTCTTCTTTCTCTTCTTCTTCATCATCCTCAAAGTCTTTCTTCTCTTTTCTTCACAAGATCCACCACAGGCGAAGTGATTTAAAGAGGCCTTTCCTCGGATTTCATTTCGGACTTCCAAGGGAGCCAATTGATCTTCCAGACCAATGCAATCATCAGCTTTGGGTGAACTTGGAGCTGATGCATGACTATTCGGGTCAAAGAAAATTTTCCGTCTTCTCTCTGAATCCAGTGCCCGTGATGTACCCAGGAAGGCGACACACAAAGTGCACGTTCTTGTATTGCGAGAAGTTCTCGCGCACGCCAAAAAATCTTCCTGATCGAAACTGGAGACATAAAGTTGGGAAGTGCAGGGTTCTTGCCAACCTGCTTCAGACGAGGGCGCTCATTGATGTTCCGAGCAGCAAGAGGCCACAAAGAGAAGGACGAATTGGAGGCGTGAAGAATCCTTCTGATCTCCGCCTTGAGCCACTGGACCGAGGCTTCCGCATGGCCATTGCACTGTGGTTGATCTCCAGGGGTGTATGTGTGGAGGATAGTGCGAGATGCGCACCATTTGTCCAATGCTTCTGACATAAATTCGCCATCACGATCTGTATGGATCTGAGTGGCGACAAATCCATCACTCCTCAGCCGCATGTAGACATCGATGAAAGGCCTCAGCAGTTCACATTGGCTTTTGGGTGGAAGCGGCACGCAGATCCTTGTAGCCTCCACCTTCGGCACCTTCGCTTCCAGATGCCCCTGCTGATCATCTTCTTTTCCTTCTTCACACTGCTCATCCTTTCTTTCCTCGTCAGCCTTTTCTCTTGAGCTCTCCTCTTTTTCTCTGCTCGAACCTCCCCCCAGGCATCGTCGGCATCCTCAATCTCTGGATCTTCACCGTCAGGGTTTTCAATTTCTGGAGCCCATTCAGGTAAGTTGGGAGGTGCAGCTTCTTCAAAGTCATCAGGGCTTTGACCAGGAGCAAGCCAAGTGAATGCACCAACAAGCAAGTACTTCGCTTTCTTGGAGTGCAAATCCGGTGCCACATGGAAAGGCCCGCTCATGTTCAAGCTCAGAAACGCCAGCACGAGGAGGATCTTTGCAGCGTCGATGATGCTGGTCTTTGGCACTGGCTTGCTGGCACACCATGCAGTCTTTTCTGAATGGTGTGTGACCAACACCCGCATGTTCTTTCCAAGACAGCGCGCGAAATTTGGTTCAGGCCTTGATCGGTACAAGTGGCAAAGACGTAGCAATCGCACGCATCATGAGTGGTGGCCACCTTGACAAAGCTTTTGACTCTTCGCAGATTTGACCCTTGGTCTTTCCATCAACTTCACGTGGAACTCCACGTCTTCCAGGCATAGGAGCCTCCAACTTGATGTTGCCGCCAACAGTGGTCGGTTTTGTGGCGACGGCAGCAAACTCTGACTGATTGAAGGTTTGGGTGCCAAGATTGTAGATCTTGGTCAGGTCCTTCCATGGGGACGTTCTCCCGTTCTCCAAATTGTGACCACCTCAGGCATATGTGCAAGATCAGCAGGCTGCTCCAACAGTAATGTCGCTGGAGTGGCTTCTTGATTGGCTCTTCGGGCCTCCTTGCTGATGACATACAAAAGCAAGAAGCGAAACATCAACACATCATCCGTGAAAACTTGATCTTCCCTGAGCATCGCTTTTGATTAGAATCAAAACGGTTGATTTTTAGGGTTGGCTAATCAAAGAAAATAAACTGATTTTTGGAAAGTCAAATTCAATGTGAAAATGCTATATTTTTAATGCCAAAATTCAAAAGGAAAATCAAAAAACAAATCAAAAGAAAAATCAATAGTTTTCCCCAGCAGCTGTGACAGTTCACACTTTTTGACACACATTCCGGCATGTTTGCAGCATGGTTTCTTTGAACCATGGCTGTGGCAACCTTAAGCAGCCTTTTCCAAAGCTGCTACAGCTTTTCCAAACTTCAACCCTTTCAAAGGGTTCAACCTTTTCCAAAGTTGCTGGATGTCATCATTGTACCCCTCTTGCATGGCCTTAATGGATCTTGTTAAGGCTAAATGAACTAGGATCCTATACTTCGGTGCCACTTTGTTTGACAATCTGACAGAAGAAACCCCCATTGATCAGCTTGCTGACTTGGCCAACAAAATCCTCTCCTTTGAAGCACCAATGAAGCTTTGGGTTTCAAAACTTGCTGTTCCACACTAAGTGCAGAAAGCTGTGGTGCTTTGCCACTATATGAAAGCTCATTCTGTCCTTTTCCAAAGTCCATTTGTTCAGCCAGTCATAGCTTTGCAGGAAAGCATTGGCCAAATGCAAGCCCTGTTCATATTCAGCTGGTGTTGGAAAGGTTCCAATTTCATCCCAGAGCAGGACCAGCTTTTCCAAACT
>Ga0126342_10018201_pt1 | contig 12064 bp, 9 predicted proteins | sample Cyp1metagenome_FD_92528 | JGI IMG/M metagenome (GOLD analysis project Ga0126342, IMG submission 92528) | Coral microbial communities from Lord Howe Island, Old Settlement Bay, Australia - Cyphastrea 1 metagenome | ecosystem: Host-associated > Invertebrates > Cnidaria > Coral ... | reverse complement strand
TTCAATCGTACAGTATGTTTTTCAAAACATCAGATTCCTACACGACATGCAGTGTGTGATTGACATTCAGTCTTGCTGTCAAAAGGTGCAATTGCCGATGCACATTGCAGTATTCCTTGAAACAAGAAACATTATTGTTGAAGGAACATGCTGCTTATAGGCTGCAATCTGCCTTATATTTCCTTAAATAAGAAACAATATTCTTGCAAGAAAACTATAATGTGTGGACAAATGCCATACATCCTTTAATGAGGTTAAGCCTCATTCTCATTTTTTCTCCATGGCATTTGCTTTTAGCGGAGAGACTTCCCTTCTTCAAAAGAATTGCCTTGAAGACAAGATAGTTCCTGAAATAAAAAGCAATATTCTTGCAGAAATACAATATGTTAACAAATGCAATACATCCTTAATGAAGTTAAGCCTTACCATCATTTTTTCTGCATAGCATTTGCTTTAAAAGGAAAGATTCCACTTCTTAAAAATGATGTTTGTTTTGTTCTGTTGTTTCACTCATATGGAAGGGCATACTGCATACATACAACCATGTATCTTCCCAAAAGTATTATATACATACACTTCTACTTCACAATAACGATTCTTTACATTATTGCATATTTTTCAGTCAATTGGTTCACAACCTTATCAAGGTATATAGGAAGTTTTGCGCATACTGGCGCCAACACGTTCTTTACGGAAGACCATATTCATGTTAAATAGGTACTCAAAGGATTCCATTCTGACATATTGTTGTCCTTCTTCCATTTCTTCCTTAAAGGAGCTTTGCACAGCTGTCTCTTTGAAAATGACTTTGGATTCATGTCAAATAAATGCTGCACTCCCTTATGTAAGGGGACTGTACAAAATGATGCCACTTTATGCAAGGAAAGATGTGTCTTTATGCCAGGAACGTCATATTATTGGGAAAAATTGACTAAGAGCCAAAAGAACTTCCAGTAGGTCAAAGGTTACCAAAACCAAAAAAAACAAAAAAAATCAAGAAAACCACCCAAAAAAACAAAAAACAAAAAACACAATCCAACCCTATGTCACAGGCACTCAAGCCCAGTAGGTCTTCTTGGTTTTCTTGTTTTTTTTTTTTTAATTTTTTGTTTTTTTTTGTGGTTTTCTTGTTTTTTTTGTTTTTGTTTTTTGCACGCCCCAAGGGAAGGATGCAGAGAGTTGAGTCTTGTCATTTGTTTTTTTCTTGCCAATCAATGCATATGTCAAAACAGAGAATATGTAAAGAGGAGTGCAAAAAACGCACTCTCACAGTCCCCTGTTCCGAAAAAGAATGGGTCAATGTATTCTCGAAGCTTCGGTCCACAATACCTTTTTCAGCAAAAGAAATGACAAAGAAACGTCCAAGATGTCCCAAAATGTTCGAAGACACTTTGTGCAACGCTGCGCAGAGCTCTGAACTTCTTGGACCATTGGAGGCACGCTGCAGAGACTAAGTGTTTTGCTTTCGTTTTGCTGCCTCTGAACTCTTAATAGGCTGTAGATGGTAGCTGGTTTAAGCCTTTAAGCCTTAAGCACCCTCAAGCTATTTTTGCTTGCCTTGGTTCTGCTTAGGCCATGCGTTTGAGAGCAATTGACCGAGACCTTTTGGCCGCGTTGGGTGATCCACCCAAGGCCGATCAAGCGTTCAACTTGTGCAAAGCGGTGTAAATTTTGTAAAAGGTAACGATTGAAACGCTTGCAAGATCTTGAAAGGAGATATATAGGGAGAACCGGCCCAACTGGCTGAACTTAAATTAGGCTGAAGTCATTGAACGCACCTGGCATTCAACTTGATCGTTCTATGATTCTACGGCAACGTGCTGCAGCAGGCCCCTCCTCCTCGGTCAGGGCCTTGAGCAAATATCATCCACATTGCCACATAGCACGTGTTTCATGTGTTTTGCAGCATCCCAAAGCATCAACTCACCCCCACCTTGATGATTCTTGATGCACTTGCACACGTTTGCACATTACCTACTCCAGAGACTTTCCTTCAGTGACATGCGTGACCTGATTGGTTTAGGATCAACACAGACGCAGAGCCAGCTTTGCTTCTGGAGGCCTGATTCTGGCAATATAGGATCTGTGCTTTGAATAGATTCCCGTTCCTTCAGGATGACGATGATGAGGATGACCTGAAGAAAGAAGAGGACAGGGAGATCAATAGACATCACAAAGCTACAGATGTTCATAATTCTTGATTCTGAATGACCGAAGACATTTTCAGGACGATGTCAATCTGGAAGAGGAGCCTCTGCATTTATTTTTGCTTCCCGCCGATTGCAGACGATCTCTCGCGTCCTTCCGTTCCTTGGAAATGTGATCAACGAAGAAGCGTGGCGCAGTCTTGGAATGCAGACAGTGTCCTTTCTAAATCGGCCGTGACCCTCTGGTCTTGGCTCACAGCTTTTCCAGAAATCCCAACATATTTCAATGAAAGTCACGAGGGAAGAACAACAAGAAAGGTGCCCTTCTTCGTCCTCAAGCAAAGGGCAAGCACTTGTAGGATCCTCCACTTTCATTTGAAGACAGTTGCAGCTACTGTTTCGATGTAGAGGTGGGGCATGTTTTTGACCCGCCTAAAGCAGATCTTGGCACACGGCATGTGGAGTGTAGACAGTGTAGACAGTGTAGACAGTGTAGACAGCGTACTAAACAGATTTCAAAGGATTTGCCACGTTCACCTTGACTTGACCGCGAACTTGTTGCCATGTCTGCAAAGCAAGTTCGAAAGCTTCAAGCCCTAAAAGTGTCCAAGAAAGGAACTGATGCCAATGAAGATGCCCATGAAGATGCCAAAGAGAGTGGTTCTGACTGCGAATCCACAGAACCCAAAGAGTCGAAGGATCCTCAGCTCCTTTAGCTCTGTTCTGCTCCATTCTGCTCCGTTCTGCTCCGTTCTCCTTGTTCTTTGGTCAACTCTGGAGGGAAACCACACGGAAACCACAAGGAAACCAAAAGGAAACTTCAAGGGAATTTCAGATAATTTCAGGCTTTGCTGGCTGAGGCCTGTGGCTTTTCAGCCCTGATTGGGTCTTCAGACACTGACAGTGACGCCGCTCATGCCCATGACTCCCAAATTCAAAAACCTGCCGAGATGGCTGTGGAGAAAGGGCCCACAACTGAAATTGCAGCCGAGAGTGCGCCACCATCGAAAAGCAAGAAGAAGTTGCTGGACTCCTTTTCATCAACTTTCTTTTAGAAATCATCAACTTTCTTTTAGAAGAAAGTGACAGAATGAAAAGATACAATATGGGCACAAATATGTCAACTATGGATGATTCTAGAATATATGCTTGCATAATGTTTAGATGGCATAGATATGATGACAGTCTGCAAGATGATTTCTGTCGAACCCTGACGGAAGTGGTGACCGAAGCGACACTAAGTAGACTGTGTGCTCAGTGCTCCGTAAGCCACAAACCAAAGCTTGAATGTCCCCCGTGCCATCCACAAAGGGCGATGTTTCTAGTTATTTCATTCCGATTCTAAGCCACATTTTGCAACAAAGACTTTGCAGTCGTTTTGGGTCTGCAAAGTGCGTAGAAAGCCTATGCGGTTTTTGGACATTTTGCGAAGTGTTGTGAGAGCAGCCTTACAAACCCAGGAAGAAGGGTAAGAAAAGCCAAGTCAAGAAGACAGAAGATTCTTCGGAAGGCCTGCAGATGACACGGCTCACTGGCTAAATGAACACTGTTGCCTATCAGGTCTTGCGAGGTCTGATCCTTCCAGTCCTTCAAATTTGAACGAAATTAATTGCACGACATCCACAGGATGACATCACGACTCCATAAGTCCACAACTCGTTTCGCTTCGTTAAATCTCTTGGTTTTCACTGGCTTCACTGAAACTGACTCCAGGCGAGGAGTTGCTTCTGGAAGCCGCCCTTGTTCAAGCAGAAGTTACGGCTGCAGCAAACTCCTTGCAGCTTGGGGATGATGCGTGCCTTGGATGAACCAAGCCTTGTACAAACCGCGCGCTAGAACCTGGTTCGGCCTTGTTCAGCCTGGTTCAGTCTTATTCCTTGTGACACCTTTGAGCATTGTGGGATTGCATAGGACAATGGATTCGGCAGAGTGAACCATTCCAATGAGTGGGTTTTGCTGGTTGTCTGGGCAGAGTTACAGGGTACCATTTATACTCTTATTGAGTGATCAAAACCAGCGCATTTCTCAGCCTTTTTAGAGCACATGCCTTTGTCATCGGTGTGACTTTGAGTTCTGTCTTGGTATGGTTTTAGACTACTGTATGCTGAAGGAAACGTTTCACAGAATAGTTGGCATTGCGATTGGTGAACTGGTCTAGTGAGCAGGTAGAAGGTTGGTTCTTTCCTTCATGCAGAATGATATCTTCGCCGCCATTGACATGATGACATTGTACGGTTTGAACATGCTAGTGGGAGCTGCCTAGGGGCGTACCTAAAGTGCCTTGCATACACGAAGCTGTACATGATGCAGATAATTCTGCAATGTTGACTGCAACATCAGGCAATGTTTTCCGGCAAACTTTTGAAGATCTCTTTTCAGTTCTTTTCATCATTTTTCATCACTAGCAATGCCACTGCTGATTTCGTCTTGGATGCTCTCACCCAGGAATTGTGGAAATTCCTTGGCCATGGCGAAGCCCTTCTTCAATGCAGATCGAGAGAGACGGCGGCTTTTCAAGATGAAGCCGTCGCAAATGAAGGATGGGCACAACGGGCACAATTCGCGGAAGGGTCAGAGCTTGAAACTCCGTGGAACCACCGAGGCCAGATGTGTCCAGAAGTCTTGCAGTGAGGCAGCCTGCAAATATTTGTAGCACGTGGCAAGAGTGTTTTAAGAGGCAGAGAAGCCTATTTGTGATGTGTTTACAGTGTTTACAGTCTTGTATTGTTTGAACATATTTCAAAATGGAAAGCGCCCTGCAGGGACATTTCTTGCACTATCGCAGACTGTTCATCATCGAGCCAACGCCTGACGAGGGTTGGCCAAGACCTGATGGATGTGCCCGGATGGTGACTGATAGCTCTCAATGCTTCAGGATAGAAACAACGCCCGAACGCACAAAGATGTTGTTGGAATTCGCTTCAGATGCTGCATCATACGAGCCTCAAATGGTTTACGACTTCCTCATGGACTATCCGTTCTGTGTGGAAGCCTTACTTGTAGCTTCCGAAATGAGCCGAGAAGGCAGGGACCACCAGGAGGCATTCCGTCTCTTGCGTCGAGCTGTTTATGCTGCTGAGTGCAGCTTCAACGGCGCGTTTTCACCTTTCTCAGAGACGCAAGTGCCTTGACGAACTTGAGAAGCTGGTGAAAGCTTTGACATAGAGTCACAGTTCTTTTATATACTGCTTTTGGGGTGGCACAATCTTTCGACAGCTGTCTTGAGTTTTGTCTTGACTTATAAACGACTTATACACACACGCTATGACGAGATCTGTTCAGGTACCAGCACAAGCTATGGTATAGTATGCATCAGCACATCAGCACATCAGCACAGCATTGGCATACAGCAACGGCACTGAGTTAGAGCATATCACAGCCTGCCTTGTCTCAGATGTCTGAAATGTTTCAGAAATGTTTCAGGTGCCCATGGTGCGTGGTGATGGCTGCTGCATTCTGAGTTGGCCTCGGGTACGCGTGCAGCTTCCTGGAAACGATTCATCGTGGCCAGGGTGGTCATGGCTTATGGCGCTGTGGGGCTACATGTTGGGTCTTGCTTCTCAAGGCCTACCACGAACTTCTCTGGAAGTCTGCAAGTTGATTCTTGCAATGACCTTACCATATGATCCAACACATTCGCTGGCTCACTTGGACTACTTTGCCTTGCGGGCGGAAGAGTATGATTTCTTGCTGCATTTTGTTGAACATTTCAACCCGCCCTGTGCCTTACCTGCGCAGTGCATAATGCGTTTGGATTGCTGCTTGCCAAACTTTGCTTACTCAGCAGCTCTGGCATACTACCTGCGAACAGACGGGGATGCCTGTGAGGCTTCAGCGTTGGGTACAGTCAACGTGGAGCACTTGACGGAACCATGCTGGGTACGAGCTGGATCTGATCGGACCGATGGTCCATCACAAGCTCATTTGGCTTTGCTGCGAGCGATGTTATTTTTCCCAGGGACACTGCGTTCAATCTTGGACAACTTGGGTATTTCTTTGAATTCGTCAGCTTCAGGCTCGCCGTACAAGCTCTCGTGGTCAGAGCTGCTGGACAGGAGCCCCTTAGGACAAAAGCCGACTTTGCATCAACAGCACTTCTTGGCGCATGCTTTAGTTTCAGACGCCTTTGTACAGAGATGTGCTGCGTTTTTCCGTGGTGAGAGGATGTTGAGATGGCTGCACGCTTGTGCTGGTCGACTTGTTCAGATGTGTGAGTCGTCCCTCTTTGAGAAGGAACTGCTTCAAGCCCGGAAAGCCTGGAGTGAAGCACCGCTTGCCGTGGCAAATGCACTCGCCAATGACTACAAACAATTCAGCACCTCAGAAGTTGGGCCTGAGAGGAAGGCCCCTGTTATATTCGAGAACGCAGTCAACACCTGGCTGGGTGCACCAGCCGAAACACCTCCACATCGACCAGAAGCACAGTTGGTGGCTAAAGCACCGCCACGACACGCACCACCACAGTTGGTGCGACCACCACCAGCAATACCACCCCCCCCGCCAGCAGGATACGCACTCGGAGGACTCTTGCCACCACCGCAACCACGGCCAAAAGCAGCTCCACTACAGCTCAACTATCACCAAGATGAGCAGGAGGACATGTGGGAGGGACTTTGGGCATGAGATTTCCACCACAAGCCTCCTTTGGAAGATGTCATAGTAGAGTAATTACTGTTAACCTGGGATTAGTATCCCCACTCTTGAATCAGCCCTGGTAAACAAGCGGGTATCAAGAGATATCAGAGATTTTTATTATTGCCGAACAAACTGCCTAATTGAACATGCATACCAAACACAAAAAAGTATTGCTGAACAAGTTGCCTATAATAACTATATGTAATTGAAAACACATATCATATGTTTTTAATTTTTAATTGAAAAATCCAACCCCAAAGCCTCACCCACGACGCTGGCATACTTTGTTCACAGGGAGGTTCATTATTACCTCCAGCGAACTTGGCCTGGGGTGTGGTGGGGCGGGGTGCGGTGGGGGCAATTAATATCATTCACTTGACCTTGCACAAGACTTTGATGCTTACTGCTTACTGTGATATGCAGACATTTTTCTCAATCATTCGACACAATCAGAGGTTCATACGATGTGGGGGTGTTGTGCAACCTGTTGCAGGAAACTTATTCCCCCTCAATTTCTCTTACAGTAATTTAATTTGTGAGCCTGGAGTTGGGCTTTGTTGATGGTCCCACCTGGGAAGATTCTGGAACTGGAGATTTTCAAGACCTAGGCCCAGAAAGTCAAGGTTCTGGAAAGGTCTCTCTATTCAAATGAAGCCGGGGATGTGCCGCGATCATGGGGCTCTAGGGTGCACCTGCGTGTGCACCCCGGATAGTTTGGCTTAGAATGAGACGAGAAGTATACTCTAAAGACACCTGGTAGAAATGACATGAAATGACTCTGCAATGTTCTTCAAACTACAGTCCCTTAGCCATTGAAGAGGTCAGTGTATGGTTCTTTCATGTTCTTTCTATACTGTACCCCCTGACGGAACTTGCATTGCTAGAGCTGGGTGCTCCCAGGTGCTATTTCGACTGACAGTGATCAAACCACAGTGACCAACAGTTTCAAATATTTCAATCAACTCAGTGCCTGAGCCTGCCAGGACTCGGAGGATGACGAAGCACTTCGAAAGGCGCTACTTCTCTCGGAAGCCGAGGAGCGTCGTCGCCTCGTGGCGGAACAAGATGCGGAGTACCGGGAGAGCCTCGCAGCAGATGCTGCGCGGGCAGATTCGACAGGGGCAGACGCTCCATTGGGCGAAGGGGGCGAAGGGGGCGAAAGCCAATCCCTGAGAGCTCCTGACAGGGAAAGTTTGGCGTGGCTTGACTGCACTTGTCAGGCTCCACTCGTTATGCTCATTACCGTTGAATTTCATTTCAATGTATCTTAATCTAATTCCAACTTTGTTGTATGTTTTCTCAGCAGTTTTACTTTAGTTTGAGTTTGATTATGTGTGTTGAAGATGTTGGTAAATCTTCAGAAACAGTCTCAGCACAGCTGTCAGGCAATTGGAAGCCATGGGTTTCGACGGTGCAGCTGCAGCTGATGCACTCCGCAAAGCAGGCAACGTCGAAGGCGCTGTGGAGCTCCTCACTTCGTGACTCCGATGGTGACCGGCACCGCGGCACCGCGGCACTGGAAACCGACAGCGCAGAGATGTCGGGAAGATCAGGAAACCTGGAGCATCCTGAAGCGGTAGATGCTGGTGCTATGCTTCCCACATGCAGTGGAGAGAGCTTCGAAAAAACTTTGAAAAGCATTGATGCATCTTGCACTCTTGGGTTCTGCAAGGTTTCTTTCCACAAATTATTTTTCTGACTTGGTAGAGACATCTTCTGGTAAAATTTGAGTCTTACCGCAGAATGGGAGGATTCGCCAGGAAACAAACGATCAAGATGCAAGTCTGCAACAAACTCCCAAACAATAATAATATGCGTTTAGCATCGCTTTGCCGTTTAGAAACCACTGCTCGGTGAATTCTGATCATGGAGACTGAGATGTCCTGCCAGGATGTTGGAGAGTAAGCTGATGAAAGCCTGACTCTCACGTCTCACAATGCGGGTTGGCTGCACCCGCTGGGGCCAAACTCGGGGTGGCTGCAGGGTCTCTTGGCTTTAAACCCCCTGTGGGATTTAGGATGGGTGCGATCAAGTCAGCCAGTTTGCAGATTGGTGCAGAATGAAAGATCTACACACATTGTCAGTGTAACTTTCATTCCCACGGCTGCTGTCTGTCTTGTTTCTTCCAAGGTTAAGTCAGCTGCAAATCATTCGTGCCTATCGACTCGCTGATTGATATGTCGGCGCAGAAAAGAGCAGCTGCTGATGCCAATGATGCAAATGTGAAAGTGGCAGGCTTCATTTATATCTATGTAAATGTAAAGATATTTAATCTAAGACCATGGCACTGTCCATGCCCAGGCATTGGATCGCAGAGCGAGGACACGGCAGGTGCAGCCAAGACCCGCTTCAAGCAGTAGGGCTATATAATGGCGATACATTATGGCGATATAATGGCGATATATATTGGGATATATTGGGTATATCATCATGAACATCATAATGGCGATATATTATGGTGATATAATGGTGATATAATGGTGATGTTCATGGGGATATACCCAATATATCCCAATATATTATTTGGGTCTGTCTGAAAATGGAGTATAGCCCCCAAAATGGCCATTGAACAATAGGGAACATGATCGACCATCAAATTTTGAGCTACCCCATTTCAGACAAACCCAATTTAAGCCTTTCAAGCCTCCATGTTTTTTGCTTCAGATCTTGATGTGTTGGCTGAGGCATTAACTTGCCCAGCACAGCTCTGTTTGGTTCAAGACTTGAAAGCTATCAGTAAAGCAAACGGAATATTGTTAAGTAAGGATGACAATGATGCTTTGCCAGACATCTGCTTGAGACAATAGTTAATTAATCTCATCAGCAGAAACAGATCGCCCACAAAGCAGTGTGGTGCAAAACCATCACCATGGCTTCTCAGAGTGACACTGGCATCCCTGCTCCAGTGCCCCTTGAATGAGCTGATCATGGTGGGTTCTATCCTCTGATAAACCTACCTAGCCATGGACAATCCCCCTCCATTTGCAGATGATTTAACCAGTAAAGACGGGATTTCCCATTGCAATGGTGGACCAATTGTATGGGATAAGTTTGGAGCGTTTGGACTCTGGAATCCTTCGAGCTGCCAAGTGTGACTGGTGAGACTGACCGCCACATTTTGTGTCAAGTAGTGGGAATGTTGCCCACGTTTGTGTGCATACCAATGGAGCGCACAAACCTTAGCTCTCACTTCAGAGGTTTCTTTGAGATCAAATCAACTCTCCACAGGATCAGATGCTTCATTCGTCAGCCCAACCATGCACATGCGCCAAGGCACACTCTGATCGAGGCCTTCACACTGAAGGCAGCGACGAAGCGTTTGAAAAGCTGCTGTAGCTGCTGCTGTAGCTGCTGTCGGTGTCACCGCCTGAGGGGTCCTCCAATGAGCTGGCGGGCGGAGTCCACGCCAGAACACCAAGCTGGTTTCGGGGCACAGCACATGCTCAAGCATTTGGTCAATAGAATTTCAGTGTAGCGCAACAGTGCACCATCAATAATCATTTCTGTGAGCTACAGGGCATAGTGAGAGACCCAACCTCCTGGTCTTGCTGGAAGTTCTTCCATTTGTTTCTCTTGAAGGATAGCATGTCAACCTAAGGAGGGGTGTTTGAGGGTGGCCAATCAAAGTTAGTGGAGGGAAGCTCATGAGGATTCGAGTTAGAATGTCGCTGCTCTATGAGCGAGTCACTTAGGTACCAGAAGCAGTCGGCCTTTGCCGAAGATGAAAAAGAGTTTTTGAAGTTAGCCGCGAAGCAGCACTCAACAGAACAACATCTGTAAGATTTCATCAGATGCCAATTTGTAGAAGGACTTGAAGGTCTACAAGATCCACAAGCCCTACCCAAGTTTTGCATGATATGCCTGAGGCAAAGAAGTTGCGAGATATTTTGAAATTGGAGGCCACTGTCAAGAGTACTGTAATTGTTTTTTCCATGCTTGACTTAAGCAGTTCATTGAATTTGTCAAAGTTTGTGATGTTCTTGCTTGGAAGCGTTGTGTAGCAGAATAAATGAATGAAGTTGGTGGCCCCACTAGGAGAAGGTGAAAGCTGGCGAAAGTCTGGCACAGAACCTCGATTGCAAGTACCAAAGTCAGATACCATGATTTACAGCTCCCAGTGTGTTCACAGCAGAGCTACGCAGTCACAACAAGCATCTTGACGTCAACTGATGCAGGAATCAGCTGGAGAAAGTAAACTCGAAGGAGACTCTCCTCAAGGAGGCGAGAGACCATGCAGAAACGATGCAGAGACGATAGAGTCCACAGAGCAATGTCAGAGCAGTGTGGAGACTGCGCTGCTTGAGACCAGGTGACCGCTTTGGCTGGGAAACTCCCAGGTGACTCTGATGTCTTGGAAAAGACGCAGGCCCACATTCAAGACTTTTTGAAAGACCTTTGCACAACTAATGAATCAGCGTGCGACCATGGAACGGGACACTTCCACAGCATGGCAGTTGGCTGCAGTGTTGACGCTTTACATACCGTGCTCTACCGTTTTCTCAGCTTGTTTTCCATGGTTTCTTCATGTCCAATGTCCTGCAGGACATCACTGCCCTTCTCCCAGCTACAGCCGTGCAAGGAATTGAGCGCAGAAGGAAACAGGAGCATTTCCATGTGCGAACTGCAGACTTGCGTTTGTGTCCTCTTATGCAGAAATCACAGCGTTTGTGTCCTCTTATAATCATGATTTTTTCCCCCTGTTTTCTGACCTTTCACGTTTTCCTGTTGGTTTCTTCACTCAAGGAGCTCGAGAGGAGACAAAGCCGCGAAAAGAAGCAGGACACCGCTGATTTCAGTTGCATCGACAAACTGAAAGATGATGAACCGCCGAAATGCTGCACGTGTCCTACTACTGTTGTACTTCTGTGTCCACCAATCAGACTGCAGGAAGAAGAAAGGCGAGCACCAGTTTTCATGTGCCGTCATGTAAAAACCTCAGAAGCTTCAATGTTCCTGTTCCTTGTGGGGTTTCTCTTCAAGTGTACCTGCTGATTCATTCCGAGGACCGGCCAATCCTAGGTGTTTGTGTTTCAGCAGATGGCAGGCAGGGGAAAACACAGCGCAAGGCACTATATATACCTCCCAGGAATGTTCAGTATGAAACCGAGTGCCAAATTCAAACGTGCTTACTGTATCTAGTGCAAACCTTGAGAAAATGATTGTTTCTTTGCTTGGAACTTGTGGAGAGCAAGTAATGTGTTGACGATATAGTTGCCAAAATGGCTATGCCATTTTGGCTCAAGCTGTTCCCCCTGCGATCCAATACTTTCGAAAACCCACCC
>Ga0126342_10018200_pt1 | contig 12064 bp, 9 predicted proteins | sample Cyp1metagenome_FD_92528 | JGI IMG/M metagenome (GOLD analysis project Ga0126342, IMG submission 92528) | Coral microbial communities from Lord Howe Island, Old Settlement Bay, Australia - Cyphastrea 1 metagenome | ecosystem: Host-associated > Invertebrates > Cnidaria > Coral ... | reverse complement strand
CCCCACCCCACCCCACCCATGAATACATGCACCTGCCGGCAGCCACAGAGTAGCATGTCCTTCACCAGCAAGTTCACATGAACGTTAATACACGCCCCACCCCACCCCACCCCACCCCACCCCCTAATGCCCACAAAACACCACGGCCTTCTAAAGGCCGTGGTCCAACTAAATGTTTGGCAAGCATCCACAGCACAGCTATGGCAACGCTGGTTTCAAAGCAGCGGCCGCAGCCATGCGCTTAAGAAGATGCGCCTTCATTCCCTTTTGTCACGGGGCGCGGGCATCAATATTCAGGACCAGGGCTTCCATTTAATGCGGTTGGTATGGGCAACCCGCGAATCCCAAACTTAGGCATTCTCCGCTGGGAGCGCGCAGTCTGCACAGCACCCCTTCCGCTGCAGAGGCTTTGAAGAGGAGCCAGATATGACCTGCACACTAGAGAAGAAGACAGACGAGGAGCTGTTCCTCGGCTGTGCACGGCAGCGATCATCAGGGGCGGCTTTGCGCAGCTGACCGGGGCTGAGAGGGGCTAAGATGAGTCAAGAGAAGCTGGGAGGACCTCAGGCGAGCGGAGAAAGGCTGAGAAGAGCTCAGAAGAACGCAGTAGACTAAGAGCTCACAAGAGAAGAGCCGAGATGAGTGAATTGGAGACGAGCTGCGAAGAGCCGAAATGACCTGAAATGAGCTGAGGTGGGTTGAGATGAGCTGAGATGAGCTGAGAAGAGCTGAGGATGAGCTGGGCAGAGCTGAGAAGGGCTGAGGATGAGCTGGGCAGAGCTGAGAAGGGCTGCGAAGAGCCGAGGTGGGCTGAGAAGAGTTGAGAAGAGCCGCAAGGAGGTGAGAAGAGGTGAGATGACCTGGGAAGAGTTCAGAAGAGCCGAGCCGAGGAGATGAACAGGAGTACGGCTGACAAGAGCTGAGATGGACCGAGAAGAGCTGAGATGCGCTGAGAAGAGGTGAGATGAGCATGAGCAGAGAAGAATTGAGATATGCTGAGATGAGCTGAGAACAGATGGGAAGAGCTGAGAAGTGCTGAGAAGAGCTGAGAAGAGCTGAGAAGAGTTGAGAAGAGCTGAGACGAACGGGGATGGGCTGAGAAGAGCTGAGATGAGCTGAGAAGAATTTGAGAAGGCTGAGAAGAGATCTGGGAAGGGCTGAGACGAGCTCAGAGGGAAAACGAGAAAAGAAGCCAAGCGCAAGAGATGTCAAGAGAAGGCAAGAGATGGTTCCTGCAACGTGCCTTGGTTGCCTGACATCCAATAGGCTCATTCTGATTTTTTTGCCTTCTTAGATTTTCCAGAAGCTTCCGCCGCCCTTGCTTTCCGCCCCCGGCTTGCCCGGGTACTACTTGGACTGATCCGCGTCCAGATAGTTCGAGCTGGCGCCATTTTGCTGTCCAACTTCGGCGGGTGCTGCTTCAGTTCGACGGTTGCAGAATATGTTTGGGCCTGCCCAGAAAAAGCTGCTTGGGTGCCAAATCTACCCAAGACCGGGGCTTGTGCTCATGTAGGCGCCTTTGGGCGGGCACTTGGCCGAAGGGCTGTAAGCGGGCTTACACGCCGAGGTTGGCCGAAGCGCCTAAAGGCGTCAAGGGTGGTTGCTCTACTGCATAGATTCATTTGTTCTTGCATGAAGCAATGATTTTGTGTTGGGTGCTCCCTCTCTATCAAGTTTCTTTTTCCACGCTTTGGATCAGAAGCCTTTTTTCCTTGCCTTGACAAAGCAACCCATCAGCCTAGGAGGCTATGGGCATTTCAAAAAGCAAGAGGAGCCTAGGGTGAAATTGAAAGCTGCAGCGGGTGGCTACTGAAGTGTGATGACCTGCGATGGCCATCTTGACTTTTGGCAGGTTGAGGTTCCATTGGTATCCCAAAGCAGCCTTCCCGATTGCAGGTATGTTTCTACATGTTTGTCAGCCGGTCACTCGAAGCCATGTGGATACCTGTTGTTCCCGCATTCCCTTGCCAGCGCACCCAGCATGTGGCAAAGAGTCCCAGGAGCTGTTGAATGGGCGGCCGGTGTACTTCAGTGCGGCGACGGACAACATTGCGAGAAAACCTCTTTATTTTGTTGACTTGGACTTTGATTTCAGCCGTTTTCTGTTTTGTTTTGTTTGGCGCTCTGGTTTGCTGCAGTGTTTCCCTATATAGTTACAAGAAGTGCTTCATTTTCCCAAATGCCTAGCAGTAATCTCTGGAAGTCTTGGGATGCACCTTCGTTCGCTGGAAGCTGCTCCTGTGTTCGCAGATTTCCGCAAGCCTTCGCAACTGTCCGCAGATGTTGGCGATGAGGCTCCACGCCTGTGCTTATGCGGTACGACCCGTACGTGTCTTGAAATTGCATTTGGCGTGGCAGGTGCGGTGCTTGTTGGAGCTCATGCGCGGCAGATGACGCATCGAAATTTGCTGTCGCCGGCAGGGGCAATATTCAGGCGCTGCCTTTCGAAGAAGAATTCGTATCTTTTTTGGCAGGCACAGTACTTGGGGGAGGTCCATCTTCATTCTGCCTGGCAGCCACAATGCTTGAGACGAGTTGTTTGATCCGCATGCAAATCGCATCGGATTGGCGGCACCAGGGGGTAGGGGGTGACAAAGTGCAAACTCCATGGCGCACGCGATACATTGAGCGTGTCTTTTTGTGGCCGGCGCAGTTTTTGGTGGAGCTTCGAGGTGTCAGTTGGCGTGGCAGGCTCAACCCAGATCTCTCGTCCAAAAGTTTTTGCAGGAGTATTCTGACGGGAGTTTCTCGGAACGGTGTCTCAGAAGAGTGTCTTGTACAAGTGTCCAGCAAGATCGTCTCCGAAGGGTTTCTGCAGAGTCTCGCAGAAGAGCGGCTTCAAAAATGTTCTGCAGTACTCTAGCCTCCCACAAAAGCGTCCTAGCATCATACGGCTTGATGATCTTTGAAACAGGATATTCAATTTCAGCGTGATGCGCATGCGGGTTCGTGGGTTCTATCATTTTTTTCCGCGCGGCAAAGCTTCTGCTTTCGAGCAGCATTGCAAGGTTTATGTCCAGAAGAATTCATGGGGGCTTGAGAATGTGTGGATGCTTTGTGAAGCGGCTGAGAATGATACCTATGCCTGGCGCACATCCGGGACACCTCGACCTGCTCCAGCAACTTTTGCTTTTTTGCCAGGTCATCAGTTTTTTGCTCATAAAGTTTTGCAAGGGCCTTTCAGAAATCTAAATTCAGGTTTAAAGACCCATGCCTCAACGGGCCCGCATCGGTTGCTTCACATCTGAAGGAAGACATTTTGCTTTTCCCCTGATCGAGCCCATTGGCCCACGAGCTCTGATTGGAAAGAGGCCCTCTATGTGGAGGCGTTGTCGCTCAGTTTTGCAGATCGAGGGGTGGAAGAAGGATGGGTGGACCCCGCCTTTCCGCATTCTGCAGAAAGCCTCGGAGGGACATGCCAAGAGATTGACGGGCAGGACAGGAAACCGCTGGGCTGCTGGGTTCTAGCATCGGCTTTATACTTTGGTAAAGTCAGGAAGCGGTTTAGCACACAAGCTAACTTTTTCCACCAAGTACAATAGGTGAGACACGTCAAGAGAAGGAAGCAGCCAAGAATGTTGCTGCAGGTGACAGTTTTGTGTGGCAATGTGGTGCGCGCGCCTGGGTGTGACAGTGTGCTCCACGCGCGGCAAGACTCGGTGTGATAGCATCGTCTGTAATTAGCACGGCTGTGTGTGTGATTATGGTTTGTGCATGCGTGTGTGTGTGTGTGCGCGACGACGTTGTGTGTGTGCGTGTACGGGTGGCAACGGTGTCTGTGTGTGTGTGCGTGCGTGTCTGTGACCATGTTGTATGTGGCAGCGCTGCGTGTGACATGTGAGGGTGTTGCGTCGCACCTGCCACACAAAAGCAAAACCGCGTGGGGAACCAGGACAAGTTGCAAAGAACAAGTTGCAAACAACTTTGGGCTTGAGAAAACATCAATCCACGGCTACTGGGGCAATTCGTTTTGGATCTCTATACGGCTTGGTAGTCCCATAGCTTCCCTTAAGCTGACACAACCGCAGCCATGTCAACTGCGAGCGGGCTTGTGCTGATTGACTCCGTCCTGTAAGCGTTGTCATGCGATTGATGCAGTAATCAAATTTTGTAGCCAACCCACGACCTTTTTGAACGCGCTGATTGGTCCCTCCTTAACACAGCGACCTGCCAAGGACAGAATTCTAGGCTCTTGCGCAGCGCTGCTCCATGGCAGAACCGCCACCTCAAGGCATAAGTTAAACCTTATTGAACCCTGTTGCATTGCTGTCCGCTGTGCCGCTGGCGCCAGGAGCCTGTGTGGCGGCGAGCAACTTGATTGACTATCTAGACTTTGTGTGTCGTGCATGCCTATGGGGGCATATGCCGAAGCCGTTGGCAGAGCGATGCCTTCCAAACAGTATTTGGTTACGTCCTGGTTCAATTTCGGCGCATTCCCGCATTTTTGACTTGCCAAAAAGCCTGTGTACAATCTATATGAAATGAGGCACCTGCTCTGACTGTCAATGAGCCGACGCTTTTCGGAGAAAATACAGAGCCTGCGGATATTTGCCAAGGCCAGACAGATACCATGCCCTCGCAGAAGAATGAAGAGGAGGGTTGAAATCTTTCCCAACAATGGAGATTGAAAGGCCGACCCATAAAAACAATATTTGCAAGGCCCCTCATTTTCATGTGGACAACAGCTGCCCGATCCAGTATCATCAGCCGCGAACTCTGTGAGGCCGCGTCGGAGATTGCTGGCTGATTGCTGCGATTGCGGCTGTGGCGGAGTTTCCTCATTATTTGGAAGATCAAGTTTTCGCGAGGAAGGAGATGTTGGGAGGGGCAGCTTTCAAAGGAACGCGTTGAAGTGAAAATATTACACGCGTTGAAGTGAAAATATTACCTTTCAAGCTCAAATGAATGGAATGCCATTATTTGGATGATGGTGGCACTTGGGATCAGGTCGGCCCCCAGCCTTATTCCCAGGCATTCTCATGTTGAGGGTTGAAGGACAAGAGCATGACCCATGCGGGGGTGCTGCCAGCACCGAAGGTGCAGGCAGGCAGAAATTTTGAGCAAGCCTGTCAAGACTTGAGAAATTAAAGGTTCTTTACCAAGATACGTCAAGCTGCCATGCTTATCCCCTTGTGTTTGCTAGAGGAAGGGTCAAAAGATTGAAGGCTAGAGTCGTGCTACCTGGGGCTTCCCCAGGTGGCTTCCGGGGCTTGTTCAGAGCGTAACATCAAGATTGAAAAGTGGTTCCGTGCAGGTTGAAACAAGAGTCCGGGGAGTTGTTTGCTTGGCGGCGCCCAACTGTGTCAGTGCTCCCTTGAAAGGTGCGCGCCTGGATCGGGAATCCCCCTTGCCACCTCTTCGGGCATGCCCTCCTTGCTCCCAGCCGCCAGGAGCTCGCAGAGGATGGGAAGTACGAGTTGCGCGCCTCGCCTGAAGTGATGTTTGGTTCTCAAAACAAGGTGCGCACGATTTTTTTACGGATGTTTCGAGGCCCCCCTGCTTAATTCACTGTGGCTCTCGGATCATTCCGTTGGTTTGAACAAGGTCAACCCAGTAGGATAGCATTGCAGGGCCATCCCATATACTCTCGCTTGTGCGGCTGCGCGTTTGCAAAACACCATGCTTTGCATGGGTTGCCGCGATGCCAAAGTTCTGTATCATGGCCTAGCATGCGTTTTGGTTCTTCGCCCATCCAACCGCGGGGCAATACAGAATTGGACCCGCGGCTCTGCATTAGCGTAGCCCACACTCCCAGAAGGCAGGCCCTGACTGACGAGCATAGTTGCAGATGACAATTTGGCCGTTCAAAACCCAAATCCGCAACCCCCAGCAATGCGTATTTTGCGCAGTTAACCACAGGGGAGGGCCGTCAAGGCTATCATGTGAATCGGACGAAAGACTGTGTGTGTGAGGTCTGTACGACCTCCACGCCGACAAGTTTGATGAGAGGAGCACCTTTGTGGTGGATGACTACATTCCTTGCTTTCCTGGAACTTGGTACTTGGGAGTTGTCGTGTGAAAAGTTTCTCCCTCATTTGATGCAGGTTTGTTTCTGGGTTTTTCCTCGCATCATTGTGTGGGTTCTTGTTCCCGAAAGCTACTGCGAAGGCTTTTTCCCAAAGAATTGCTCCCAAAATTAATTTTTCACTTCATCGACATCGCATACATCATCTACATCTTCCACATCTCTCCTACATCTTTTTCATCACTACATCATCTACATCAATTTCATCTACATCACATATACAAGTAGTACCCGCCGGGCAAGTCGGCGGCGGAAGTTTCAAATTCAAAACGCTTCTGGCCTATAGAGGGGCGTGCAAAGACTGTGCCTATATGGTGCACCAGACCTTCTGCGCTTCGCAGCAACAAGCTTTTGACTTGTCATTCTAGTGCCACCACCTCTTTCACTAGGATCCTTTCTCATGTTCATCCAACCTCATCTCGTCTCATCTCAGTTCATCTCATTTCATCTTAGCCCATGTCATCTCACCTCATCTCATCTCATGTTGTGTCTTCTCAGCATTCATCACCACATCTCATCTCATCTCATCCCATGTCTTCTCTGCTGTCTCAGCTTATCTCATCTCTTCTCAGTTGGCGTTGACTGTTCTCATTTCCTTCCATGTCACCTCAGCTTTTCTCATCTCATCGCTGCTCATCTGAACTCTTCCCTTTTTAGCTTTCCTCAGCGTCTCCACTCTTCGCAGTTCTTTTCCATCGAGCTCTTCTCAGCCTTTGATCGCTCTCCTTGGAGCCTTTGTACTCTTTTTCCAATTTCTTCTTTTCTTCTTTCAGCTCATCTCATCTTTCAGTACCTTCTTCTTTCTTTACTTTCATGTTTAAATTTGCTTACGATTGCATCCCATCAAATCTCTTTACCTTCCCAGCGAGACACCGCAGAAGTTCTACGCGGACAACAAAGTTCAAGTGGAAGTTGGTTTTTCTGCGCGGTCCGCAACGACGCATGCAGTCAGTCTTCCGCAGCCACAATGGCATCGTCCAAGCCCTTCAAGATCGCATGCAATTCCTCGACAATCTCTTTGAGGTGTTTTGCGGCCTCTGCCACATGGCTTTGTGCGGAAAAATTGCTAATCATGCATGGGATGGTCTCGGCGGCCCACAACGGCGCACCGGTGCTCGGAACGTTGGAAGCGGAAGCCGATGCGGGCGATGCGGGCGCACCTCCGGTGGTATTTTCATACATGCTGCCGAGGAGAAGTACAGCGGTGCTCAATCATTCCGGGCCACTTGGTAAACAGCCTCTTGTTGCTCCGTGGTGCAGTAAGCCAACAGTTCTTTGAACTGTGTGGCAAGCAGCTCTTGGGAACATTCGGACGCCATGGCTATCAGGGAAGGTGTGAAAATGAAACTTTCGTTCAAGACTTCCCTCAAAACCTGAAAGTTGAAGATGTGAAAACGAAGCCATCCTGCGAGACCTGCCTCAAAAACTGAAAGCTGAAGATGTGAAAACGAAGCTTTCGTGCGAGACGTCCCTCGAAATCTGAACGTTAAAGATGTGAAAAGGAAGCTTTCGTGCGAGACACCCCTGTAAAAGCCAAAGCTGAAGTTGTGAAAACGAAGATTTCGTCCGAGACGTCCCTCAAAAATTGAAAGATGAATTAAGAAAACGAAGCTTTCGTGCGAGACATCCTTCAGAAACGAAAACTTCCGGTTGGAAAAACGACGTCTGAAGCGGCAGTTACAGTGCAGGGCCCGTTCGAGAATGATCCGACCACAGCCGCCACGCGGCAGACCTTCCCCATTCATCTTCCGAGGCACGTTTTGCGCTGCAAAGCACAGCTTTTCGCGCATCTGTTATCTCTCGAGCAGTCCGTCAAAACCTGAAGGTTGAAGTTGTGAAGACGAAGCTTTTGTAGGAGACACCCCTCAAAAAATGACAGTTGAATTTGCGAAACGAAGTCTCCTCCCCTCAAAAAATGAAAGTTGAAGATGTGAAAGCGAGGCGAAGCTTTGGTGCAGGACATCCCTCAAAAACTGGAAGCTGAAGATGTCAAAGAGAAGCTTTCGTTCAAGACGGCCTTGAATATGAAAGTTGAATATGTGGGAGCGAAGCTTTCCTGTGAGACGTCCCCAAAAAGTGAAAGTTGAAGATTTGGAACGAAGCTCTTGTGGGCGCCTGCCCTCAAAAAGTTAAAGTTGAAGTTGCGGAAGCGAAGCTTCCGTGCGAAACGTCCCTCAAAAACGGAAAGTTGAAGACGTGAAAACGAAGTTTTCGTGCTGTGACAGTCATTTTGCTGTGACCATCATCGCTGTGACAATCATTGCTGTGACCATCATTGCTGTGACAGCCATTGCTGTGAGAATCATTGCTGTGACCTGTGACAGCCATTGCTGTGACAATCATTGATGTGGCAGCCATTGCGCTGTGACAGTCATCGCGCTGTGACAGCCATTGCTGTGACAGCAATTACTGTGACCTGTGACATCCATTGCTGTGACATTCATTGCTGTGACTATCATTGCGCTGTGACAGTCATTGCGCTGTGACAGCCATTGCGCTGTGACAGCCATTGCTGTGACAGCCATTGCTGTGACAGTCATTGCAGTGACAGCCACTGCTCTGAGAGTCATCGGTGTGACAGCCATTGCTGTGACAATCATGGCGCGGTGACGATCATTGCGCTGTGACAGCCATTGCTGTGACAGCCCGTGGTGTGACAGACATTGCTGTGACAGTCATTGCAGTGACAGCCATTGCTGTAAGAGTCATCGGTGTGACAGCCATTACTGTAAGAGTCATCGGTGTGACAGCCATTGCTGTGGCAGCCATGGCAGCAACAATCATTGCGCGCACAATCATTGCAGTGACTTTCGTTGATTTCACAATCATTGCATTGCAGTGGCACCCAAAGATCCGTAACGCGCAAACATAGGCTTCTAAACTTCTTTTGACCCTATACATCGCCTACATCAACTTCATCTACATTACATACATCATCTACACTGTTTACACAATCTACAGGTGCTCATCGTCTACATATCCCCCGCAAGACTCCTAGAATGCCATTTACACAGGGGTTTTTACACCGGAGTTCTTGCACAGGAGTTAGTGCACAAGAGTTGTTGCACAGGAGTTAACTTCCAGGTGTTAAACTTGTATCTGAACACCTGGAAAAACTCCTACTTCTCAATTTCTCACTTTCTCTTCTAGGGCAGCAGGGGCAGTCAGGCCGTAGCTAACGCGACCCTTTGCGGGTCGGACTGCATGGAGCAACCCTGTGCAGAGATCGTGCATGTCGGACGGGATGGGGGTTTTGATGTTCTCGGAGCAACCCTCTGCGGAGTTCGCGCGTTTCGCACGCGCGAACGTTTGGCGAAATGCTAATTCTCTTGGCGCGTGGGCAACTCTTTGCGGAGATCGTGCATGTCGGATGCCTAAACCTTTGGTTAAATCCGAATTTCATGGCGCGCAGTCGCACGACATAGGGCCGAACATGAAGAAGTGGTGTAAAACCGCAATTGTGAAACGTCAGAGGCAACCAGCGGGCACGAAACGAAGGTCAAATGGCAAAAACTGAGGTGAAATTGTAATCTTGCCAAAATCTGCTGTAATGCTGTAAAATGACAATTTTTTAAAACGTCAGCTGCAACCCTTCCTTGAAATGAGGGTCCGAAGCCAAAAATGGATGTAAAATTGCAATGCTGAAACGCCAGACAAACCATTCGGGCAAGGCTGCTCTGAGTAAAGGCTTCTGTGTGTCAAATTTTCTGTGTAAAAGCTTGTGTGTGTGTGTAATTTCTTCTCCGTGTCCAAGTTGCCGTGTGTAAAGGCTTCTCTGTGTAAAAGCGTCTCTGTGCAAAAGCGTCTGTGTCAAAGCCTCTCTGCGTAAAGGCGTTTTTGTGTAAAAGGGTCTCTGTGCAAAAGTTCTTTGTATAAAGGCATCTGTGCGTAAAGGCTTCCGCGAAAGCATCCGTGTGTGAAAGCTTCTGTGTGTAAAAGCATCTGTGTGTAAGAGCGCCCTTGTGTAAAAACTGCTCTTTGTAAAAGCTTTTGCGCGTAAAGGTTTCCGTGCATAAACGCGTCTATGTGTAAAAACTGCTTTGCGTAAAGGCTTCTCTCTGTAAAATAAATTCTTTGCATAAAGGCATCTGTGTGTAAAAGCTTTTGCGTGTAAAAAGATTCCGTGTGTAAAAGCTTCTCTGTGCAAAAGCTGCTGTGTGTAAAAGCTGCCTTGCGTAAAAGCTTCTGTGTCTAAGAACTTCTATGCGTGCCGATTGCCGAGGCCAACTCTGACTGAGCCTACATCTGCGGCGCTGCGCTTGTTGAACAACATCGGTTGCGCGTTTGGGCCTGCGACTTGTCAAATCTTTCTTTCTTGGTGCAAAGATGTAACGCGTCATGCTGCCAAACCTTATCCAGAGGTTGAAACACCTTGATGTGCTGCGAGGTTGTATATGCCTCACTTCTTCAGTCTCCCTTCGCAGATCCGACGTTATCTGCTCAGGCGCGTGTGTTCGATTCTTGCGCGTGGTCACGCTGTTGTCTTGAAGACGTCTCACAACAGAAACCTTGTTCATGTCTGCATTCCGCGTGTGTTTTTGCTGCGCCATTTTCGGTGGCGCGTACAGCACTGCGCTTTAGTCGCCGGAGCGCTGCGCCGCCTCGCGTGGCAGGCACAGCGCGCGCTACATTTACGGGAGTGGCGTGCCTTGGTCGCCGACGGCGCTTTGTGTGGCAGGCGTCGGGCTTCATGAGTTCACGGTCCTTTTCGGCTGCACTTGGAAACAGCCACTTTTCTTTTGTGTGGCAGGCATGGGTGGCACTGACAGCACTGTGCAAGGCCAGGTGGTGCACTTTGGTCGCAGGGACGCTGCGGCAATTCTGTGTGGCAGGCGTAGAAGCATGAGCGGCGCTTTTTTGTGTGGCAAGCGCGGCATTTGGTGACATGAGACAGGTTCTTTTCCCGTAAGCTCCTGCGAATGGTTTTTTCCAAAGAACTGCTGCCAAATTCAACTCATCCACATAGCACCTCCTACTTTCCGTTTACATGATCCACATCATCTACTTCAACTTCACCTCCTACATCCTTGACACCGCCTACACAATTTACATCAACTTCATGAACGCCACATATGCATCTGCATCATTTACATCAACTTCATTTACATCATCATTGACGTCATTGACACAGAAGTTTTCTCACGGCGGGTGTTACACTGAAATTGTTACTCAGGGTTACACAGGAGTTCTTAGACAGGGGCTATTACACAGGAGTTAAGTTCTAGGTGCCTTACTTGTATCTGAACTCCTGCAAAGTCCTATTAATTCCTCAAGTTCTTCTAAATTACGGCGGCTTACAAAACGCAACCCTCCGTGGAAATCGTGCTTGCCGGACGCCCAAACGTGTCGTGAAATGCAAATGTGTTTTGGGTGCGAGCAACCCTCTGCGGAGATCTGCGTGCCAGGACACCCAAATGTGTCGTGAAGTGCAAATGTGTCTTGGGTGCGAGCAACCCTCTGCGGAGATCTTGTGCCGTGAAATGCAAATGTGTCTTGGGTGCGAGCAACCCTCTGCGAAGATCTTGCGTGCCGGGACGCCCAAATGTGTCGTAAAATGCAAATGTGTCTTGGGTGCAAGCAACCCTCTGCGGAGATCGTGTGTGCCGGGACGCCCAAATGTGTCGTGAAATGCAAATGTGTCTTAGGTCCGAGCAAGCCTCTGCGGAGATCTTGTGTGATGCAAATGTCTCTTGGGTGCGAGCAACCCTCTGCGGAGATCGTCTCTGCCGGGACGCCCAAATGTGTCGTGAAATGCAAATGTGTCTTGGGTGCGAGCAACCCTCTGCGGAGATCGCGTCTGCCGGGACGCCCAAATGTGTCGTGAAATGCAAATGTGTCTTGTGTGCGAGCAACCCTCTGCGGAGATCTTGCCTGCCGGGATGCCTAATTGCGTCGTGAAATGCAAATGTGTCTTGGGTGCGGGCAACCCTCTGCGCAGATCGTGTGTGCCGGGACGCCCAAATGTGTCGTGAAATGCAAATGTGTCTTGGGTGCGAGCAACCCTCTGCGGAGATCTTGCGTGCCGGGACGCCCAAATGT
>Ga0126342_10018199_pt1 | contig 12064 bp, 7 predicted proteins | sample Cyp1metagenome_FD_92528 | JGI IMG/M metagenome (GOLD analysis project Ga0126342, IMG submission 92528) | Coral microbial communities from Lord Howe Island, Old Settlement Bay, Australia - Cyphastrea 1 metagenome | ecosystem: Host-associated > Invertebrates > Cnidaria > Coral ... | reverse complement strand
TAGGTAGATAGGTAGATAGGTAGATAGGTAGATAGGTAGATAGGTAGATAGGTAGATAGGTAGATAGGTAGATAGGTAGATAGGTAGATAGGTAGATAGATAGATAGATAGATAGGTAGATAGATATATGATATATGTATATATATATGTATATATATATATGGATTCATCGTACTGTTTATTTCCTTTTGGTGGTTCAAACTTGGCTGGCTGCTTCCAGTCCAGTAGTGTTCCACTACCAAAAAGCAAACGTCGACACCGGAAATATCATCGCTGGGTAAACCTTTGTTTGGCGGATCAATGGATGATACTAACACACACACATGTAATGTAATGATAATGTAATGTAAAGCAATGCAATGTAATGTAATAATGTAATGTAGTGTAATGTACATCTAAATGTAAATGTAACTTTTTATGTTAATGTAATGTGAGTATTATGTGATATTTATATATTGATATGCCATTTTGATGGAGGGATCTGCTACCAGTCAGCCAGGACTCAAACGAAACTGGAAATCTGTAGAAATTCAGATTGGTACAAGGAAGGCCTCAGAATCGTCAGATTTCATGGGAAAAACATCTGGTTGGTGGTTTGGAACATTTTTTTATTTTTCCATATATTGGGAATGTCATCATCCCAACTAAACTTTTTCAGAGGGGTTGGGTTGAAACCACCAACCAGTTATATAGTTATTAACCATATATTAACCATATAATAACCATATATTAACCATTATTAACAGTATATTAGCCATATATAACAGTTGAAACCACCAACCAGACCTGGTTTTTCTCGTTGTCGGATCGGAAAAGCCAAACCAGCAGCAACGGAGTCGTTGGAGCCAAGGACAGGCTTTAGCACCAGCTTTGCACCTCGGCTGAACACCTCGGCACGTTGGGTCAAAAATGACATATTTGACCTGCCATGGTGAACTCAAAATCGATGAGATATGATGAGATATGATGAGATGGTAAATGGATGTTTATCCCCCTAAATGTATCTAAATGTCATTTTGGATGGAAACATGGCCAATCTTTTTTTTTGAAATGTGGCCTTCAGGCGACGAGAAATGCAGCATTTAGATGGGGATTTGAACCATCAGGGGGATATCACAGGGATGTAATGGAGATTTAACCATCCAAACATGGGGATATAATGACTGGTTGGTGGTTTGGAACCATGGAGTTTTATGACTTTCCATTCAGTTGGGAATAGTAACCCCAACTGACGAACTCATATTTTTCAGAGGGGTAGGTCAACCACCAACCAGATGATAATGCAATAGGGATATAATAGACTTGGACGTATGACTAAACAAAATGGTATTTGTGTCTGAAAATGGGGTACACCCCCCAATGCCCATCAAATAGTCGAGATAATGATGATTAACCACGGATTTAGGGTAGCCGATTTCAGGCGAACCCATATGGCAGACATCGGAAGATAAGTCTCACAAGGAGCCTGTGCGGTCTACTTTCTGGGTATATGTTGGGCTTTTGAAGTATCCCTTTCACAGTCCTCTCGAACACATTTTGAAAACAAGTTCAGCACCCCCAACATGCGTTTTTTGTTGAGTCTGTTGCAACTTTGGGATACGCCAAACAGTGACTTATTGGGTGAACGGCCATTCCATTATAGCCATTTCTGGAAACATTTTAGGCACGGTCACCAGGGTACAACGGTTCCTTCCGCTCCTCCCTTGGTTGTGCATTCCTGATGAGTGTGTCACCTGTCGTTGGTCAACCCCCAATCTTAATCATGCACTCGATTTTCATGGACATTTCCCAAACAAATTGGGATGCGCATCCAAGTTCTCTCATGAACTCCCATAAGTTTGTTTGGATCCCCATGTTCAATGGAATGAATGAAACATATCAGGAAACCATGACTCTTGAACCCCCAAAATATGGCTTTCACTCTTCGAGTATTTGAAATTTTATTTGTACCCCCAAAGTCCAGTTCTTCATCCTCCCCCCCAAAATACCATTTTCAACAGATCCCCCAACTTTCTGGAGAAATCGCTCCAAGAGCGCTCCAGGTGGAAGATGCGGTGGTCGGAGCGCTCAACGGCGCCTCGGAGTACTGGGTATTTTCATCCCATAGGGATGATGAGTTTGGTGATCCATGGTGATCCTATGATTCGTCGGTTGATGATAGTTATACCAATAGGATTACATGACTATATAGTTGGTATGACATCAACTATTATTAGTCAGGAATGTATAGTATCAGTATAATAATACCATTATTATGATCACTGGTCTATGATTAGTTGGTATAATGATTATACTAATACTAATACTATTGGTTATACTAATAGTGATCTAATTATAATACTAATAGATTAGTATGACTGCAATCCTATTAGTTTTTAGATGTTATTAATCTATATTAGTTAGACCAGCCCGACTCATAGACTCATAGGATTACAGTCGAAGAATCAAGAGAATCATCAAGCAGGCTGATTTCTATGGGGTATCACCAGATTTCCAATAAACTGGGTATTGCAACAATCCAATAGGAGAATCCCCTTCTTAACAAGTATTTCATGGAACAGAGGGATTTTGAAGCGATGAATTCAGCCTTTTGTGGCTTCAAAGAAATAGAAGCAAGGGTTGCAAAATGGCTCCAAAGACGGGGATTTCTATATACAGGTATATAATGGTATATACAAGTCATAAATGATAGTCAGATAGTGCTAGATAGTTTTTGCTTGTTGGGTGGTAAGAATTTGTCGGGGATTTCCATGACCAATGATGGGAAGCCTCACCAACCAACAACAACACTGGGACAGGTTGGAATTAAAACAAGAAGCATGGAGATATGAACAAGACATGGTAAATCTTGGTGAATGATACAACTAACTATATTGCTTAATAATGGTTGTATCATTTGACCATTGATCTTAGTAATGATTAATATATGTTAATAATGGTTAATATATGTTAAGATGTAGGTCTCCGATTTGACCAAACACTGGTTGTTAATGGAGTATGACCCGTTGATGATTTTCCATGCGTCTTGTTGGGCTTTCACCTCCAATTTTTCCATCATCCCATATATGAACCATGGTTTAATGGTGGTTAAATGGTGGTTAAATGGTGGTTTAATGGTGGTTAAATGGTGGTTTAACCATCCAACAAAATGGTGGTTTTAATGGGAGTTATCCTCTGGTCAACTAAGAGTTTGCTATTGAACATTGCCATTTAGTTCGTTGATTTTACCCATTGAAAATTAGGTGATGTTCCATAGTTTTTTGTATGTTTACCAGAGGTTAAGGATCTCACTAAAACAGCATTTCTGTGGGATATAAATCCTCCACGAAACCAGGGCTGCTGCAGGTGTCATCGTGCCAAAGCTTGTGCTACCTTCCCGTCCCGGGACGGCAATCTGGGTCGGTTGGGTCAATTTTTAGAACCTCTTTTTGTCCGTTTTTGAAAAGGGACCAACATTTTTTGAGACGTCAATTTTTAAGGAAGATCACCTCATTGATTTATCATATCTATCCTACTCAATTCATTCGTCTTGTTTGAAGAATGAGCAACATTAAAGTTTGGGTTTAAGTTTGACTAATATCCTATGGGCAGGTTGGAACACCCCGTTGAGTGTCCCTTGGCTCGGCCATGTTGACTGCCGCGCGGAAGGCCATCTGAAAACGCCCCCGACTAAATACCCACCATTTCAGGATCCCGAAAAGGTATAGATCCGAGGGATGAAGAAAGCTTCCTGAATCAAGCTGGGGACGGTTTACAGACTTCATTGACTTCATGCATTTTGGACAATGACGAAAATTCCATCGCGATCCTGAAATTGCTGTCAGACGTTGTTTAATTTCTTCGAACTATGAGATTTGGAGAGTTAAATCATGTTAAATCTACATTTTTGCAGATGAATGTTGCTTTCCGTCGGATTTCTTAGACACATCGATGTTTTTTTTGGGCCGAATCCACTATGGATAAGCCACCAGACATGTCGATCATTTCCCCAAAGGGAAGCATCGTCAACAGCTTGGTGGTGAACTACCCACGAATCCTAAGTGGGTTATCCCTGGTTTTGTTAATGGGATTTTTGTGGGGTTCATCTACAACTAGGTTAGTTCACTAACCTACAAAACCGATCCGTAGTTCGCCACCAAGTAAATTAATATCTAAAAATATCTTGGTTTATAAATTCATTCCCATCTAACTAGTTATAACTACCATAACCCCAAACGTGAAATTGTAGTAATTTCCCCAAATTTTTGATGCTTCAATGCCCATGGCTTGATGTGGCTTCATCAAGCCATGCAGCTCAGCCAGGATCGCTCCACCAAGGCATGTTGCTTCACGTTGGCCATGGCATGGTGGCACACGATCTGATGTGCCTTGGTGACACGCCTTGGTGACATGCCTTGGTCAAGTAGGGAGTTTAGCATCAAATCATATATTTAGATATCAGTACTTGCTATTTATGGATATCTTGACACAATATATATATAATATAATATATATAATATAATATACTATAATATAATATAATATAAAATAATATAATATAATATAATATAATAATAATAATATATATATATATATAATATAATATGATATAATTTATATATATACTATATAGATATATAGATATTATATATATAATATATAATATTCTATAAATATATTTACTGGGTCAAAATCTACAAAAGAGGGGGGGTTTCCTTCAGCGAGACATCTCAGGATGCCAAAGCCTCATGGATGTCTGCAGATCACTGTGAAAGGCCCACGTGGGATCCCAGCGGATATCGATAAGCAACTGGCCACCCGGCCTGGTAAACATACAAGAAACCATGGAACATCACCATTTTTCATGGGTAAAACTATGGAAAATCACCATTTTTCTATGGACAATTCCACTATTTTTTTGAACATCTACAACTAAATCAGCCCTGATTTATCCAAGAGAAATGGTGTTTTAATGAGATTTTACTCACCATAGTGAAGATACCCGGCCTGGTAAACGTTAACAAAAAACGATGGAAAGATCCACCTAATTTTTCATGGGAAACTCCACGATTTCAAAAGGGCCATCTATACAAAATAGCTTTTTGTATGTTTACCAGAGGGTATCTACAATCTAGTCAGGGCACATTTTTCATCATTTCTCTAAAGTTGTTTTCTAAGAAAATTTGAGGATCCTTAATTTTATTCAATTTTGGTGGTATAGTATCAGTGTGAAAAATCCAAAATGTTTGATTCATCCCCATCTTTTTTCACAGTACCACGACCTAAAATTTGACGAGATCCAATACTGCATCCTGGTAATTGGTATACATCCCCTGATCCCCTTATTGATGGGTCATTTATTCATGATCAAACCCTTTGCTTCTCAAGATATCCATGACTTAAATTGACAACATTACATACTATCCCCATCTATAGAATTCTAAAGATACTTAGATACTCCACTTGGTTTCGATACCATTTCTATTCTCTGTTCGCCTGGAACGACCATGTTGGTCTGACCATCTGTCACGTGGAATCTCTTCTTGGCTATGCCCGGACCATCACCATGATTTCGATGGCACAAATCGTTTCACCATTCATCACCAACCTAAAATCATTCAACACCAAACACCCCCAAACCCAGCCCATGTCCTTTTCCCGGTCACCTGGAGTCACAACCGTCAAACGTCAAACCGCCGCAGGTGTCAACGGTTTGGTGGGCACCGAATGGAAGCTGCAGAGTATTCTGACGGGCGCACGCTCCAACGACCCGCGCCTGGACGTCAATGACAATGGACATTTCAGGAACCTCAAATTGGAGGTACCTAGCATGTAGACGTTATATATATATAATGTGACTTATAAGGCCATATAAGGTCCAATTTTACGGGCTATGTACGGACATAGCCTCACAAAATATGACATCATATGAGTTGGATGAATCATCCCAGAAGTTTTGACGAGTGAAGAATTATATCCCAATTCACCAACCTGAATTGTAAAATAGATGAAAAATAGATGAAAATTCTGTATACTTAGTTACTTATATATAGTAAATTATTGTGATGATCCATTTTAATATGATAATTATAGTAATTATCCATGTTCAGATTAGTGAATTGTAATTCAGCGAGAATTTCTGGCCGTTGGATCGCCATGACAACTTTATTTTGTTTCTGCATTGCCAGAAAATGCCAGAACTTTCCCAGGTACACATTATGCCTGTTGAACACTTGGGTTATTCATACCACTATACTACTATATAATCACTATATAATCACTATATAATCTATATAATCACTATATAATCCCATTATCACTATGTTTATCAATAGTTTATCACATGGTTTCAAGTTGCGGTGTTTGCGGGTTATGTTGGTTCGATACCGGGTGCTGGGTGGCCTCAACCATCCGTCGTTCCGTCGTGGAGCGAGGTATGTCACAGTGGACCTGGGTGGAAGTGCCAACAGCCTCAGGACAGGCTAGGTGAATTCAGAGTGGGGTCTTGTTGATTGTTTCTTACAAGTGCATTGTGTGCACACCTGCATATGTATCTATGTATGTATATATGTATATATATATATTATTATATATATACATGATATGCATATATATATATATATTATACACATACATATATAGATATATATATATATATATCACACATGTGATTTATAGTTGCACATATATATATATATACATAGTATATGACTATATGCATATATATATATACATAGAAACAGATACTGATTTTTAAATACGTATGAAATTAGAGCTGGATGCAGGACACCCACGTGCTACAACGAGCTGAATCCCACCTGGGATGATGGAAACACCTACTACTTCGCAGGGACACCCAGGAAGACCATTGGGATTTTCCATTGGGATTTTGGTGTATCTCCAGTGAAACACTGGTTATGGTAGATATACCCTCCGGTAATCTAACAGTTCGCTATTGAAAATGGACCATAGAAATAGATGATTTACCATAGTTTTCCTAGATAAGATGGTGATGTTCCATGATTCCATAGTAATATTTACTATTGATATGGACCATAGAGATAGATGGTGATGTTCCAGTTCGTTTTTTGTATGTTTACCAGAGGGCAACTATACTATTCATGGGGTTGATGGAGGTGGGGTGGTCCATGGTCGAAATGTGGTGACGACTTCAGGGCACTAGCAGAGGGTAACACCAGAGGAAAGATTTTACAGATATTCCCTGAAATTTAGGCCTTATATGGGCCTTATATATGGTAGATACCTCCAATTTGGGTTCCTGAAATGGCCATTGGCAGTTTTGGATGTCACCATTGATGAATGAAAGTAGGATTTAGAACAATGAGGTTCACCACATTGTTCTCAATTTATCTGAAAAGAATCAATTCCTCCAGATGCTACATGGGCCGCCCCATGCGGTTTCAACTAGCCACAGAGGAGTTACAGTACAAGTTCTGAATGTCGACTTGGGGTTCTAAACCGATGTACTTGTGGTAGGAACATGTTGCACATGGATTGCACCAGATATTTTAATGCTGGTTGGTGGTTTGGAACATGAATTTTATTTTCCATTTCATATATGGGATGTCATCCTTCCCATCATATTTTTCAAGATGGTTATTGCACCACCAACCTAATGGCATTTGGGTGCTGGGTCCCAGACTTCGCTCACTCGGGTTGTTGAACGCAACAGGCAGCTGTTTTCAAGCATGGCTTACACTTGAAAACATGGGATAGTTGCCAACAAATTTGAAAACATGGCCAGACATTTCCCAGAAAAATGGATGAAATACCCCTTCGAATTCACAGGGGGTTAGCAATTCCCATTGAGGAATTGCTAGTGATGGGATGACCATAGCCCATCCATATTCATCCCATGTAACTTGACACACATGATTACTCAATGGATGATAGGACGCCATAATGGATGACTCGATAAAGCATGGACGGCAGCATAACTAGTCACTTGCCAACTCGTTTGGTTGTAACCTCGATTTGTTCGTTGATTTTCCCACTTTTCTTGGTTCATATCATTGAACTCCTCCCAGTAGCGGGGGTTTGAAAAACGCTGCGGATTCAGGTCATCGATTCTGTGCCACTTGGCCTTTCTGTTTTAACTGAAACCTTGGGACCGAGTTTTCCAGCAGCTGGCAGATGGTTTGTTGGGTCGTGGGAAAGGTCGTGGATTTTGGGGGTTCACAATGGGATTTGAAGGTGCCAGTGTGTTTTTTGGATTTAAAGGTGAGGTCCAATCCTTTCAGGGACCGGCTGGGCGTTCGGCGAGCAATTTCCAGCTGTTCTTAGCATTTTCAGCTTGGGAAAACCCGACCGAGACGTTTGCAGCACTTCAACCTTCGAGTCTACGACGATGGTTTGCTGCAGATGTTCCGTGAACAGCAAATAGGCGGACTCGGCCAGGGCAGTTGGGATGTGAAAAATTGAACCCCCCGCAATCCTATGGTTTGTCATTTGTCATCATTAATCTATAGGCAAAATGATTGGGTACGCCCCATATCAATTTCAGACCCATGACTGGGAACCCGCTGACCTACCTACCTGCCTACATGCATAAATAACCTAGCCCAACCTAGCCTAAGCTAACCTAACAAAGTGACACAACACAACACAACATGCATACATTGTGTCATATATCAAATCGATATATCTTCACAGAGATTTCGCAAGAATTACACAAATTACACAAATAAAAATCAGGATCTTCACACATAAATGATCCTAGCTGATTTCATATATCCCAACATATAGATCGTTTTATCGAACATTTTTTACATATGATACTGTATATACGTATAATTATATATATATAATTATATACATCCCAAGTTTTCATACATCTATATTCCAAGGTTTATTTTTTTGGATCTGGGATCTACACCAGTCGCCGCATCGGTCGCATCGGTTGTTGTGACTTCCTCTTCGCCAGGCATGGCGAGTCAGGAGGATTTGATGGCGCGGAAGTTGGGTCTCAGTGCCTTGGTTCATGGATGTCATCAATTACCAACCTGATTGTATGTATCAATTACCTGCAATACCAATGTAGTAACGGTAATGGATAACATTGCAGTCGTAATGGGATATTACTTTAATAGTTCAGTGTTATCAATAGTAATGATACTATATTACTAATAGGACTATTGATAGTATGGCAATAAGATAATACTGTTGCAATATGTCTATTAGTCTAATAGTAGAGTCATCACTGCATACAATCAATGGATAGATAATGGCAATCGCATGTAATTTAACTCAGCCTGTTACTATTGATGATACCAGTGAGATCTTTACATATTGATACCAAAAGGTCGCTATAAATCAATAGATACAAGATGATATAACCTATTTCAAATATCCATCTATAATATTAATATTGATAGCATTATTATTGATATTATCATGTCATATCACATATATTACTAATCCAATCCTGTTTATTAATCAAGCGTAAATACAAGCGTTATAGTAATACGTTGTAGCAATAATCACTACAATTGCTATAAGTATATTTAGTTTTGTTATAATGGCTATTGCTACATAGTCATTATCATACTATTGTTATAGCATGTTGTGGCAATAATTGTATTTGTAGTTGTATTTGTAATGACTAAGTGCTGTGTATACACAAGAATGATGCTGATAATAACAATCCTTCTGGCTTGTGTTATCAACATGGTTGTTATACTTCAATTCTTCTTCTTCTTCTTGTTGTCGCTTCTTTGTGATTGGATTATTACTATTATTGTCACAATTGTTGTGTTGTTTGGCGGTGGTGATGGCGATGTATTTGATGATTGTGGTGTTGTTGTTGTTGATGATGATGATGATGATGATGTTGATGTTAGAGAAGTGTTTAGTAACCGCCGAATCTATCCCACTTGCAGGGGAGAATTGTTGGGAATTATGGTCAACAACACCATTTGCATGGATAACTACAGGTAGGACCCAACTGAAGTCTGGGGTCTCTGGGGTCAAAATCCCCGTTTTCATGTGGTTCTTTCACAGAGACAAGACACCCGTTATTTCACCCATTTCAAGAGGTGGGTTCTACATGGTTCTCCATCCAATTTCCATCCCATCCCCTGTTTCTTACACCCGATTTCTTTCGGAGCTAAAACAGCATATATACCATCTGGTTATTTGTTACATGCCATGGAAAATCACCATGTTTAATAGATAAACCATCTATAAATGGGCCATTTCCCATGGCTATGTTAAATAAGCAGAGGGTAATTAGATCCAACAACTAAACCATGAGTTCTGGTGGTATGTGTGGGGGAAAGAGATTAGACAAACGAAACTCGGGAAAAGGATTTATTACTAACCATCGATCCCAAACTTTAGTATCCCATTAACATCCCATAATATGTATATATATAGCAATATTACCCATATCCCATTAGTTAATATTCATATTCCACTAACATCCCATGAACATCATATCCCGTTTGGGTATGATTTGAGGCTCCAAAATCCCTCAGACTCCCAAGGTGTGATGGATCTGTTCGGGATGTCATCTCTCGACTTCTACGCCACTGGGATGTGATGGGATGCGGCTACGGCCGGTGGTGACAGTTGTGTTTGTTGGGTTATAAAATGCTATAAACCATAGTAACTAGCTCCATATAGCTAGCATAAACCCAAGTGAAATTGGACTTAGAAACTTATCTAACTATGGAGCACCACCTGGTAGGGGTCCATCACTAACCATAAAGGCCACGAAACACGGAGAGTTTGGGCATTTTATGGTAGTGGATTGAGGAAGTCATTCATTGTTTTTGGCGCCAGCCTGAAATGTGTGCATGATCTGCACCCCAATGTTTCTTTCTCAAGAGCAAAACTTTGCTATGGGGTCTTTAGCCCAGATTAGCTCGGGCTCGATCCGGTGCAGCTTCAACACTAGGTTCCGGACAAGGTTCCGGAGGGTTCTGGTTCATATACCTCGTGAGGTTCTGGAGGGTTCCGGTGCAGATATCTCGTGAGGTTCCGAGCATTTACCTGCGGGCCGTTGTCCTCAGGATTCTCACACACTGGGCCGTTCAAAAGATGACCACTACCGAGCAAGACATGGAGATCGGGCTCACCAGCTACTTGATCGCCGTTTCCCTGCCCGTTGGGCAGGGCGGAAGAAAGCCAGCGCTGGTGATCAAGGTAGTGATCTGGGAAAATGCCGAGCCTCCCGCTGAGGATGACGTGATCTGCATTGTGGAAGTCGAGGAGGTGATTCGTGCTTGCAGCCAAAATAATTTTCCTCTACAGAAGTTGAAACACCTTGAAATAATTTTAGATAATTGACTAAAGGCACTCCACAATAATTTCTCAGTTGGACAGGGGAAATTACTTCACAGAGCTCCAACCGTATAGAATAATTGTCAGACACCCAGGATGAAAAGGCTATTGATTTCATGGGGTGGTCTACCGGCACCCCCACCACCAAAAGAATTTATTGGGGAGAAAGAAGTCGATTCAGATTTCTTTGTCCAAAGGTCGATATTAAGTGGTTCAGTAGTGCCACCACCCCCAACATAATTAGGTTCTCATGGTCTGATTTTTTGAGAATGTTTGAGACAGTTTGGGTCAATTTAGGATAATTTAGGATCAATTTGGTATTTTTGACCTATTCCAGGGGATTGAGCGTGGCCAGGTTAGGTTAATTGGTTTCCTGGGGTGGTCTAGTAATACCCCCACCACCAACATAATTGTCTGGTGTGAAAGGGGGCCGGTTTAGAGATGATTTATTTGATTTGTGGTGCCACCACCTCCTTCGTTTTTCCCGAATGCGTAGCAAGGGTTCCCGTTTCACTCTGGGGGTCTGGGGGTTGAGGGTGTGTTCGCTCAGGGTGCGTTTACGTCCGCAACCGTTCGCAACCGTTCGCAACCGTTCGCAACCGTTCACAACCGTTCGCAACCGTTCGCGCGATTGCTATATGGCCGTGCCTATGGCCTATGGTAAGTTTTCCAGAAGGGGTCATTTTTGGAGGTTTCAAACGTCTCGTTGCTTCGTTTCGCGTGGCAGGCGTGGCACTTCGTGACATTCAGACGTGTTTTGTAACGTGTCGAAAGTCGTTTT
>Ga0126342_10018198_pt1 | contig 12064 bp, 11 predicted proteins | sample Cyp1metagenome_FD_92528 | JGI IMG/M metagenome (GOLD analysis project Ga0126342, IMG submission 92528) | Coral microbial communities from Lord Howe Island, Old Settlement Bay, Australia - Cyphastrea 1 metagenome | ecosystem: Host-associated > Invertebrates > Cnidaria > Coral ... | reverse complement strand
TTTGATTTCAGACTACAGCATTTTGACTCCAATTTGTTGGTTTGCTGAGCTTTGAGATTTCACGCCTGTGCATAAGATGCTCGGACTGTCCGGTGATCAAGCACATGTTGGGCACTGGTACATTTCATTTCTGTCACTCTAGAACCCGGTTGGGTCTGGTAGGTTGGTCCGTTCAAACAAGTCTAAGCAGCTGAGACATCACGGACACTCCAAGCTGTTAGGATTCTGTCTGTCAGCTTAGTCTATAATGCCTTGCAGCCATCGCGGAAATTCACGTGAAGGTGCGGGCTGTTCAAACAGAAAACATAGCCATGATCTCAGCATGTAATTGCTTTTTGGCGATGATATGTGATTGCATCGATGCTGCCCACATTCCAGTCCTGCTTGCAAGCTAAGCTGAGCACATGAAATTCATCGGCCTGCCTTTGCAGACCATGCTGCTGAAGGTGGCATATATGTACAGGGGGTTGTGGTGCTATTGTTGGGCACATTCCCCAAACCAGAAGATTGGAGCTTGTCTGATATGCAGTCTCATACTAGACATATTATGACCTGGTTCCTGCATGTACCTACGTTGTGGAGTCCGACTACTCAGCACCGCTGGGACCACAAGAATTTCGGCGTTTTTTTTGAAAGCATTGTGCCGTTTCTGAAGTTGTGAGCTCCTTACAGTATAGCATGACAGTATGACAGGTATGGCAAATCATCGCTAATTATTGCCGCGTACGATCGCTACCTTCAAACTTCAAACGCGCGCGCAAGTTATCACAGTTATCGCGAGTTTATTCAGTTCTTTGTACACAGTGGGCTCTGGATTCGTTGGAACTCCTTCTAGACCTGCATATCTTTGAGCCGTTGCCTCTTGCACCCGGACCCTTTCGGGTGCACGTCTTCCATGGCTTAGACCTGGCACCAAAGTGTGCATGCGCCAAAGTGTGTGCGGCTGCGGCTAGGCGGACGAACCGGAAGAAGTTGCAACGTGTTCCGCATTTCATCAAGATTACGGCAGCCTGGCAACGCAATGCCTGGGGGAGGGTGAGGCTCCCTGCTGTGCATGACTATGGGCTTTGGGCTATCTGCATGCCAAAGCAAGCTAGGAATGGGCAGCAGACTACCATTGCATACTGTAATTCGGTGTGTTGTCCAATTCGTCATGTGGCCGCTGTCGGGTTGTCAGCTCGTTTGCTGGCCTCACTAGTCTCACTGGGTTTTGAGCCTGTTAGGCTGGGTCCTTTGTTTGGCTGTTTCCCAAGTGCGTGGCTATTGCTGGGCCTGAAGCCATTTCTGATCACAAGCTGGGAATCATCCTGCCGCTCCAGAACGACTTAACCTCAGCTATCGGAAATGCATCACACGGTAAGAAAAGTGACCGAAGTCTTCCTACAAAATGAACAGATGGAAAAGCAGAGGTGGGAAGAATCAGAGAAGAGAAGACAAGAAGAAAGAAGATCAGAAAAGAGAAAGAGTCAGAAGACAGAAGATGCAGGTGCGCGAAAAGGTAGAAAAGTCGCGATTCTCTTTATTTTTCCAATGTTTTGTGGCTCTGGAGGGAAAAGTAGGCTCGCTAAAGCGGCGGGTGCGGAGCCATCTGGGGAGATGAGAAATGAAAAATTGCGCGCCGTTGTGGCGCGAAGCAGATTTGGAAGTCAGAAAGCTAAAAACACTTCACGTCCTGGGCACTTTTGGACGTTGTGTTGAGATGTTGAACAAGTGCAGCCCGTTGTGGTGCCAAGCACATTTCGAAGTAAAAATTGTAAAAAACACCACATGTTCGGACCACCTTTGGAAGTTGAGATGATGAAAAAGTGCACGGCATTGTGGCAAAAAGATGCAAGAAGCACGTTTCCAAGTCAAACTGTTCAATACACCGCAGGCTCGGAGCACTTTTGGATGTTGAGATGCTGAAAAATGCACGCCGCTGCGGCGCAAAGCAAATTTCCAAGTCAAAATGTTAAAGCACTACATTCTCGGGCCGCTTTTGGAGGTTGCGATGTCGAAAAAGTGCACGCCCTTGTGGCGCGAAGCGCGTTTCCAAGTCAAAAGTGTTAAAAACTGACCGTCTGGGATTATTTTTGGAGGCTCAGATGTGGAAAAAGATGGAAAAAGTGCACGCCGTAGTGGCGCGCAGCACATAAATGTTCGGACCTGTTTTGGACGCTCACGACACGACAGCAACAACTACAGCCACTACACTACACTACAGTACAACTACAACTACAATTACAAATGCAACTACAACAGCTACTACTACAATTACAGCTGCAGAACATTTCATTGCACTACACTGCACTATAGGACGCTACACTAAATACATTACAATTACAACTGCGGCTACAACTTCAACTACACTACATTACATTGGACTGTGACTACACTATAGGACACTACCTTAAACACACTACACTACAACCACAACAACAACTGCAACTACAGGTGCAACTACACCACCCTACACTACCCTACACTAATTACATTACACTACACCCACAACTACACTACACTAGTTACACTACATTAGACTAGACCAGGCTACACTACACGATTGTACACTACACTACCTCATTACACTACCTCATTACACTACACTACGCTACAACTACTTCTACAACTGCAGCTACGGCTACAGCTACACGACGCTACACTACGCCACGCTACACTACAACTACCACTACACCACACTACAACTACAGCTACAAGTACCACTACGCTACACCACACTACATCCAACAGTGGTGGGTGGGTGAGGTGACCACCGCAACCTTTTCAAGAAGCACGACTCCAACTACGTTTCCATCCATTAGTGGATCCGCTCTGCCATCCATGCATCACAACAACTCACCTCTCCTATAGGTTCCTATCTTTGAAACTTCCGCCGCCGCCTTGCGCGGTACTACTGGTATAGATTAATTGATGTAAATGTATCGCAAAAGTGGTTTCCGTCAAGACCTGGTGGATGGCGTTGTGAAGATGCTCGGATGCGTGCAGCAATGGCGCAACATGGTAATTATTGATCATGGTGTAAATATCTGCAAATTGAGTATCGCGGCTTTTGCAATCACCTTGTGCATATTACCATCAGGTGAATGTTCACCCTTGCTCCACCTCGTTCATGTGGGTGCTGGCCTCAGACTGGCCTTAGACATCTCACGGCAGTTTCTCCACAGCTTGCCTCCCTTAGAGCACAGCAAACATGACCACGCCCAGCACTGCCCAGCACTGCTTGCGCCCTTGTCGAGCCAACGGGGAAGCAGGATGCATCGACATGCATACTATGAAATGATCGCATGATATCACATGAATGATCACATGATATATATAAATATATATATATATATATATATATGTATATATACTGTTGCACACAGGTGCGTTGGTGGCGTGGTGCTTTGAGAATGGCTTTGAACGCTTGATTTTTGCACAGCGAAATTGTCTCTCACTCCATCTCGCTCTTGCTCCTCGATTGGGCCTTTGGGTCAGGCCCACCACCCACTTGGAGGTGGAGGCCACAAGCCAGGCGAGCAAGTGCCGAGTGGTGGCAGGGCCATAACAGGAGAGTGCGCGCAAAAAATCTGACACATTTCTTCGCCCCAAATCTGTCAAAATCTTCTTTAGTTGGCCCAGAAAACACATCTTGAAGCGTCAAAATCATTAGGAGCGAGGGCTTTGGACCAACAGTGCTGAGAGAGAGAGAGACATATATATATATATAATATTTATATACATATGGCAGATGATGTTTGGGGTAGCATGTGTTTTGTCACCTCTTCGCAAAGCTTTAGCGCAGACGTCCGAAGTTTGGGCCAGGTCTCGGCCTCAAACATCCAACGCTATACTCTTTAGGTGCGGCAGATGCTTAGTGGTGACGAGCTATGACGAGCTAAGTATCCTGACATGATGGTTGGCGGATACCGTTTGTTACATGTTGCAGCATGTTGTTCTATTTGAATCTAATTCGTTGTGGTTCCTTTTGATTCGTTCTGATTTATTTTGATTCCAAAACCAAAGGGGCCTGTCCAAGCAGGTTTTACAGCTAAGCTAAGCAAATAAGACCGTTCAAAGTTCAAAGATGTTTTTTCCGGGCCACGGGAATCATGTCGCACTGAGATCGGCGCGTTTTTTTGTGCTTTACATTAATGGTGTTTGGTGGTTTCAACCATCCTGAAGAATTTAGTGGTTTGATGGGGTTTCTAACCAATTGAAATTTGGGAAGCAATGGGGATGTCAAAAGGTATATTGTACTTTCTGGTAAGGTGGAAACGAAGGGTACAATTACCAGGTAGTGCCCGGCCCGCGCTGGGGCGGAAATTTCGAAAAAAGTAAGCAACTGTAGGAAGAAGATGGCCTATAGGAAAGTTTCTGAGATGCAGAAGCCATGAGCGGTTGAAGTTGTGAGGTGCACCAACGAATGAGGAAATGGTGGTTGAGATGCCAATGACATGACATCATGAAAGAATCCGCGCGCAATTGAGTGAATGAATCAATGAACCGATGACCTAACGAATCAATGAACCAGTGAACTCATGAATCAGTGAATCAATGAAGCAGCGAAGAGATGACTCAATGAATCAACCAACCAGTGAACCAATGAATCGATGAATCAATGACTAGTGAGTCAATGAATCAGCAGTGAATCAGTGATTCCATGAATCCATGAATCAATGGAGCACTGAACCAATGAATGAAGGGATGGGTGGATGAGATAGATGGGCGAGCTACTTTTCTTTGTTGAGCTACTTCTTCACCGAGCGACCTCTTTCACCGAGCGACCTCTTCGCTGAATCCTCTTCTCTATTCTCTAAGCTATTCTCTGAGCAGCCGCTTATCTGGGCCACTTCTGCTCTGAGCTGCCTCCCAGCTGGCTTTTTTGTAGCTTCTGCAACCCAAGTCTTCTCTTCCCGCAAGTGTCCAGCTGCAATCCCGCATAGCGCAAGAGTAGCGCTATGGTCAAGAACTGCTTTTCGAGCAGCCGCAGCACCACTGATGCTTTTCTGATCTTGTCTGCGCGCAGCCGTGCCGATGCAGTTTGTCACCGACAGTTGCAAACCCGCATTGCAGGAGGAGCGCGGCACCAAATCGACCAATGTTCGCGCAGGGCTGAAAATGGACATGATTCTGCGTTACTCCGAAGTTTTTGTTGATTCTTATGTGGGGTCGGGCTTGCAGTCTGGTGCACATTTTATTTTGCCGACCCCATCTTCCAACAGTGCTCCGAACATGCAAGTTTTTAACATTTTGAAGTGCAAACTGAGCTCTCGCCACGGTCCTGTGCACTTTTTGCGGACAACTTTTGCAGAGCGAGCCCCGAACCCGCGGAAACGGAGACTGTACTTCGGCGACCACAGGAGCCACATTACCGAAAAAAGACAGGGTTTCGCGTCCAAGCGTATTGACACCCGTGAATTCACACATGGGGTCGCCTTCGCCGCCGCCCGGCACCGCGGTATCCGCAGCTCCTCGTGCCCCGGCCGCACAAGCTGCTCATCCTTGCGGGCGAAGTTGCAAGCCGGTGCGTGGGGCAGCGAGTGCCAGGTCGTGCGCTTGGCAGCGCTCCGTGCCGAGCGCATGCACAGCGTCGACCAGGGGGTGCCGAGCTGCCCCTTGGGACTTGGCGGAACCCACTTTGCCCAGCTTGGATGTATATTTAATTCACACGCCTCCGAATTTCGATGACATGATGATGTGGTTGACATGATGGTGGAAATGGTAACCATGACAATCGTCTGTAACTCGGAAGTTTCCTATAACTAAACTTCCTTCGATAATTGGATTGAACTACGATATACACCTTGGGAATATGAATGGAATATGGGATGTAACATGTACATCCTGCATATACATCTTACAGTCTGTGTTACGTGTACACACGTTACATGTGGAAACACGTTACATGTACATCATGTACATACATGCGCGTCATGTACATGCGGTGGATTCACATGATGTTTTCACTTTTACTTCTATCATCGTATACATGTGTTGCCATCCTGCAGCTGCAAGGTTCAACTCCGAGGCAGAGACCCTGAGGGCCGTGGCGGCATTCCCAGCATTCAACATATCAAAACCGTCCAGTTCAAATAAATTATGACATTAAATATCAACTCCAAAACATTACTGTGCCAGTCGTAATGGAAGGAGGATTAGCATTAGCGTTCAATAGCGCAGCGCCTTGGTGGCAGGGCTTCCATGGAGTTCTATTGCTTCCATTCGATCTCCGGCTCTCTCATGTCATATGACATGAGGTGACCACACTGAGGATACCCCCCCGGCGGTGTTGGCATCCCTTGTGTTGGGGGCCTCGATCGGCATGAGCACACCTGGCAGACTTGAATGCATTTATGTCGTTGGCCCGGGATGCATAGACATCCATCATGCTTTCTGCTCTTTTTCATGCTCACGCCCCCCCAAGAACCTACGTTTTTACAGAAAATGATCACACATGTGTAGTATATATGTATCATACGCTAGTATGCATGCACATAAACATGTTTCAACCACCACCAGATCCCACATGCTGCAGCAACATTGAGTCGGATGTGAAGTCATGCAGATGTAGGTTCTGGGGGGGTGCGACCATATATTATATTATATTATATACATATATAATATATATATATATTTATATATATAGCTATTGGGGCAATTGTGGCTCTTCCTGCGCAGAACTGGAGTTGGCTGGTTGATGCTGTTTGTGTTTGTGTTGCCGCCACGGTACAAGTGCGGGCTTTAGGCTTTGGGCTGAGGGTGTCCCTTCCACAGCGTGCTGCTGCCGCTGCCGCTGCCGCCGCCGCCGCCGCTGCTGCTGCTGCTGCTTACAATGGCTTACCGCAAGGTGTTGTTGCAGCGGAGAAGTGTTGTCCCTAATTTCTGATGAGTTCCCATGTTTTTGCAGGTGGGAAAAATTGTTGTTGTAATGTGAACTCAGGTTGGACAGGATGATCTCGCTGCTCATGGGTTTGATGCTGCGCTGGCCTAATGCCATCTAATGCCCCCAGCCTGCATACACGCACTTAGTGCTACGGTCAAAGATGCCGTGTGGGGTTGGTAGGTGCGGGGACGTGGTGCAAAAGCATTTGCTTCGGAGTTTTTTTTTTGGCGGCAGGTTTTGAAATTATTTTTGGGTTCCTGGTTCTATGCTTTCCTGCTTCTCTGCTTGTCTGCTTCTCTGCTTCTCTGCTTTACCTGTTTCTTTTCTTTTCTGCTTCTTTGCTTTCTCTGCTTTTCTGCTTTTGTGCTTTACCTGCTTCTTTTCTTTTCTGCTTCTTTGCTTTCCCTGCTTCTCTGGTTTTGTGCTTCTGCGCCTTTCTACTTCTACTATTCTGCTTTTTCTTTTCTTCAGTCATGTGTTTCTACTTCCTGCTCCTCTGCTTCTCTGCTTCCTGTCTTTACTGCCTGAAATTTTTACTTTATTCCCTCATGTTTGTAAACACCCTAGGCGAAACCCAAAGAAACCTTAAAGAAATCCTGATAAGAACTCCTGACAAGAAACTTTACATGAAACCCTACATGAACCTTAAAGAAACCATTACTTAACCCAAAAGAAACCATAAATGAAACCCTAAAGATCTTTAAAATAACTTTGAATGAAACCCTCATGACATCTGAAAGAAACCCTAAACGACACTCTACAAGACACTACATGAAACCCCAAAGAGACCCTAAACGAAACTCTAAAGAAGCCCTAAATGAAACCTGGAATGAAACCCTTCATGAAACTCTAAATAAACCGTAAAGAAACCCTAAATGAAACCCCGAATGAAACCCTAAAAAAACCCTAAAGAAAACCACATGAACGTTTGAAAATCCTGATAAGAAACCATACATGAAACCCTAAACAAACCCTAAACCTAAAGAAACCCTAGATGAAACGATGAAACTTGAAATGAAGCCCTAAATGAAACCCTAGATGAAACCCAAAAGAAACCCTAAACGAAACTCTAAAGAAACCCTAAATGAAACCTGAAATGAAACCCTACATGAAACCGTAAAGAAACTTTCAAGAAACCCACATGAACGTTTGAAGTACCAAAATCTAGCAAATACCATGCAAATGAGAGGTTGAAGTGCCGAAACGTGGCAAATACCATGCAAAATGGGAGGCGAACATGGCCAAATGTAGCAAATACCATGCAAAATGCAAAGTGACCATGCCAAAATGTAGCAAATACCATGCAGGATAACAGATTCTAGTTTGAAACTGTTGCAAATACAAGGCAGATGGTACCAGGAAAGAAAGCCAACAAAAATTCCAAAACCTGAGCCATAAAAAATCCAAACACTACTATGCTGCACCCATTTGCTTCTGACCTGCGCTTGCACTTGCATTCTGCTGCATCCCGAATCTTTGCCGCGTTTATTACCTGAAAACTGAAAGCTCCTGCTGGCAGAAGGAGATGTTTGGCGACCGGGTGTTTTCACCCATGGAAATGATCAGAAAAATAGCCGGTTTACATCGCAGCCAAGAATGGAATAATCCTTGCCTATCATTTGTATGTAGTCGGCAGATGTTGGCAGTGTTTCCATGTCTCAAAGCAAGTCCATCTCAAGTGGCCTGCACAAGACGGAGTGGCATGCCAGCATAGACATTACATTACATTTTCTCATTCTCTACTTTCTTGTTCAACTTGATGCAAACTGCATGCTTTCTTGATGATACTTATTGTGCTTTTCGATCTCATGTTGATTTCGGACGAAATTGTCCCAAGCTAAAGTGCTGTCATGTGCTGTCCCTGATTGCCGCAGTTCTGATGGCTCACCATCCAAAGCAACATGGTGGCCGGGTGGGGCATGGCTCAGAGTCCTCCCTCTCCGAAGAGTCGTCGTCGACTGAATGGGTTCTAAGACTGTCGCTTGGCTGACATCCAGAGAAACGCTAATTGAGCAGCGTCGAAGACCTCCAAGAGTGCTTTTTGGGATGAAACTTAGTTGGGCCTGCGGACATGAAACCCGCGGCCGCGGAAGCGTCCGGAAGCGCTCGCGGAACAAGCTGATCATCCGACCGCGGCCGACGAATCCAATGAGTAGCTTAATTAATGATTTTTTTTCGAAGAAGCCCCGCGGAAGCAGAATCAACTTAGCAATCATTGCGAGACCTGTAGGAGTAGAGAATAGCACCAGGGTTTTCGTCTCTGCCCACTTGTATTTGATTGTAACGCGCCATGCGCATCCTTCAATTGTCAATCAATCCTTCTTCAGTAGATGTTCAGCATTTTTAAATCAAATTGTTTAGACATTCTTGTTTGTGGAAGGTGCTTTGCACATTTTCAGCATTATGCTGTGGCGATTTGCGGCAGGCACTTTGCCTTCCTAGAATGGTCAATTAGTGATGGTTCGTGATACCAACAGTACACCATGAAGGGCCATCCTTATTATGTGAACTATCTAGATTCTCTAAATCTCTAAGGAACAAACAGTGGCAAGCTGAAGATGTAGACATCAATTCTTTCACTGACAACGAGCCTTCGAGTTCTTCGAACCAGAAGTCTTCAATGCCTTCAATGCCTTCAATGCCTTCAGTCTCAGTGCTCTCAGTCCCTGCTGCTCAAGGTAGTGCTTCAGCCTCAGCGCATCCTCAGCGTGCCTGGTTGAACTCGACGGTTTCGATCTGTCAGACTGGGGTTTTCACCGTGTGCAATATCATGAAGCTCAGGAACTACCTCAGAAAATGAGAACGGGTTGAAGGGTTGGATGGGATAGACGGGTAAACCCCGGTGTGCTTGGTTGGTCTGCCTTGTGTCGCCTTGCTCCCCAAACCAAGAACCAAGGTGGGCCACCCTGCGTTATCATGGCACCGATCGTTCATGCGCTCTTGCAATCACATCGCGCAGGTGTATGCGATCCCTGCGTTTTTTTCAATTCTGCACGTGGCTGTCGCGCGGGTCGCACGTGCCCATTTTGAAGCTTGGTTATGCAGAAAGCCTTTGCGCGTTAGCTGGCATGCATAGATGACACGTATAGGCAAAACAATCAGGTTGATCAGGTTGCTCGTGCTTTCTCGGATTCGGGAAAACTTGGAGTATACTATACCAGAAGAGCACACAAGATCGATTGGACGTGGGATGGTGTTCTTAGGAACATCTTGGAACTGTAAGCCACCGTAAGTTAGTACTAGTACTTGTTACTTGGGCAGAAGCCCTCCGTCGTGCCATGTGCACGGTTCACTGTAGGAGTAGGTGTGTTCTTGGGTGGTACAAGCCTGACGATCGTGCCATCGTCTTAGGCCATCTTGACCACCCGAAGGTCAATGTGGCAGGCAGTAACAGGCCTCGCAAGGTTATTCGGGACAAGATCAAGGAGCGATGCTTGGTGGAAAGCGAGAGCAAGATTGAATGTTTGAGAGCATCTGGGATTAATATTGGCTGGAAAAGCTGCAACCCACCAATCTACAAGTAAAACCCGCACGAGGCGGGTGGCGGAAGTTTCCAGCAGCAAGGAATGTTACACTATAGGACTGAAGGACAAGTTTTGCCTATAGGAGCTGCAGCAAAGCTCACATCTTCTCAACTCTGTTCTGTGAATTCGTCCTCAACTTGCCTCACCGCTTTTCAACTGTGGCCACCACTTCTCAGCTCTTTTCAGCTCTTCTCAGACCATCTCAGCTCTTCTCAACTCTTCTCGCAACTTTCTCAACAGCTCTCAAGTTTTTTCATCTCTTCCCACCTCAGCTCAACTATTTTCACCTCTTCACACCTCTTCTCAACTCTTCTCAACGGCTCTCAACTCTGTCACCTCTTCTCAACTCTTCTCATCTCGTCTCAACTCTTCTCACCTCTTTCCGCCTCTTCCTCCGCTCAACTCATCTCACCTCTTTCTCAGCTCATGTCAACTCTTCTCACCTCTTGTCACCTTGTCAACTCTTCTCAACTCTTCCCACCTCTTTTCACAGAGATGCTGTACACAGAGCCAGCTTTTACACACAGAAGCTTTTACACAGAGACCCTTTTTCATAGAGAAGCTTTACACAAATGAAGCTTAGCATTTTACACAGAGATGCTTTCACACAAAGAATCGGTTGTACAGAGAAGCTTTTCCATAGAGAAGTTTTTACAGCTTTTACACACAGGAGCTTTGACACAGAGCCAGCTTTTACACGGAGAATGTTTTACACGGAGAAGCTTTTACACATAGCAAGCTGTTACAGTTCTCAAGCTTTCATACAGAGAAGCTTTTTTCACAGAGAAGCCTTTACACACAGCAAGCTTTTACACAGAGCAAGCTTTTACACAGAGCAAGCTTTTTCACAGTAGCTTTTACACAGAGAGGCTTTTACACAGACAAGCTTGTCCACGGAGCAAGCTGTACATTTTGCACAGGGAAGCTTTTACACAGAGAAGCCTTTACACATAGCAAGCTTTTATACAGAGAAGCTTTTACACAAAGAAGCAGGCTTTCACACGGAGAAGCTTTTACACAGAGGAAGCTTTTACACGGCGAAGCTTGTACACAGAGAAGCATTTACACAGAGAAGGCTTTATACAGGGCAAGTTTTCACACAGAGCAGGCTTTTACACAGAGAAGCTCTTTCACGGGAAAGCTTTCACACAGAGCCAGCTTTGACACACAGAAGCTTTTACACAGAGACGGTTTGAAACAGAGAAGCTTCTACACAGAGAAGCTTTGAAACACAGAAGCTCTTATACAGAGCAAGCTTTTACACAGAAAAGGTTTTCCACGGAGCAAGCTTCTACACACAGAAGCTTTTAGGAAGAGCAAGCTTTTACATAGAGAAGCTTTGACACAGAGCCAGCTTTTACACAGAGAAGCTTTTCCACAGAGAAACTTTTACACACAGCAAGCTTTTTACACAGAGAAGGTTTTACACAGAGCAAGCTTTTGCACACAGCAAGCTTTTACACAGAGAAGGTTTTACACAGAGAACCAGCTTTTACACAGAGGAAGCGTTTACACTGAAAGAGAAGCTTTAATGTACATAATAATGGCACAGTAAGGATGCAACCAGGAGTTTGTTTTGAGGCAGAAACAAACGTTTTGACAGGAGAAAGGTTAGTTTTCCTGGTTGAAACAAATGTTTCTAGACGGCAGAAAAGGTTTGTTTTCCAGGCGGAAA
>Ga0126342_10018197_pt1 | contig 12064 bp, 12 predicted proteins | sample Cyp1metagenome_FD_92528 | JGI IMG/M metagenome (GOLD analysis project Ga0126342, IMG submission 92528) | Coral microbial communities from Lord Howe Island, Old Settlement Bay, Australia - Cyphastrea 1 metagenome | ecosystem: Host-associated > Invertebrates > Cnidaria > Coral ... | reverse complement strand
GATAAAATCATCTTAGACTGCGCAAAAACGTTTTTGGTGTATCATCTTAGGGGCGCAGCATTTTGACACCACTCCTCTCCCACTACACTACCTTTCGTCCGCCTCCGCCTGCTCTCAAGTGTAAAGGTCGTTTGGAGTCTAGAAATCAGGAGAATGTGATGTGGCTTTTTCATAAGTAGCTTACCATGCAAGACGTGGTGTTTGCATGCATTTTTGGGATCGTCAGGATCGATGGCTCCATTTGGGGCCCAATGACAAGATCTGCTTGCCCGTTCATTTCAGGCGCGTCAATTTGGTGTTTCTGCCAACAAAAAGCTACATCACTCAACAACCATGGTTTGAATTTGTGGACCACTGCACAGCACATGAGGCTTCCTACTTTGGTGATTTTTCACCCCAAATCATCCATTTATAGATTGGATGTTCCATGAAATGATTCGCATCAAGCTATTGGGGATCCCCCATTTATAGAACCCCCATATTCCGTTGATATACCACCAAACCAGAGGGTACCATTTATAGATCGGATCCCCCATTTATGGAACCCCCTATGAACCCCCTCGCGTAGCGTCACGGTAGATCTGTCGCCTTTTGCACACTTCCGGTGTTCAGCGACGAGGCTCCTGCATGAACATGTACAGCGCAGGATGTGTGGCTCGCTGGACGTGCAAAATTCCGGGGACGGCTAGAGCCCCGAATCAGATAGAAAAGTCATTTACAAGGGATAAACTTAAAATAGTTTGAAATAGGTTAAAATATAGTTTAAAATAGTTTAAATATGTAAGACTTCACTTCTCTGTCGGTTTTGGGTTGCTCTATAGTAAACATGGAAAAGACAGAGTAACTATCGTTCTTTGCTGGGAGTTTGCTCCTGTGGTTCTACACGATGCAGTCCCTAGAACGCTGCGTCGTATTTGTTGACTATCTATCTAGCAGATTTATCAGATTGAGATGTTTTGGGTAAGAAAGGATCGAGGCAGTTGAAGCACAGCCGTAACGTACTTCACTTAGTTTCACGTTTTGGTGGGTGATGTACCTATCTAACTGTGTTGACAACATTTTCAGAAACAGCCGTGCTTTCGGCACCCAATGTTTTTTTCCAACCATCCCTGATATTTTTGCCATAAATACTACCCAGGCCCAAGCCCAATAAAAAAGTCAGCCCATCTAGGCTTGGCTTTGTACTACCCCGAGGTCGGGCCAACACAGGCTTTCTGCAGCAACGGGGAGAGATTCCCAAAGGACGCTGGATTCCCTTGCAGCTCGTGTACTTTGCCCAGGAATTTGGAACTCTTTTTCAGGTCAGAATTGCAGATGGAAAAGATAATAGGTGGGAACCACGGTGGGAAGTCGATATTTGAGCATGATTTTTCACTTGATTTTGAAGTTCAAAACACAACTTGAGATGTTTTGGTGGATCCCAAGCTTGGTCTTTGGGGTCACATTTGTTTGAAGCTGGAGCTGCTGTAGGAGCTGACAAGGCACAGTACGGAACTGAGCCAAGTTTATTGTCAAATTATGTTTGTGTTTTGTTTGTAGCAGAGGAGGAATTTGCACAAAATTTGCGCTGGCAGTGTAGCTTTTGAACCAAGTGACATGGTGAATATGCATGAGATCCAAGTTATCCAAGTGATTTTGCTTCCATCGTTTGAGAGACTGGAGTTCTCACCACAGTAACCCTCACAAAATTGCCCGACACTCTGTCAACCAAGATAGTGGTACACTTGTTTTTTTCTCTTCCATGTGATTTTTTTTTTTTTAACAGAAAAATCACCATAAGCCATCATTTGTACCTCCAGACTCCAAATGTTATATAATGTACGGGCTTCCTGATAAACATTTGAGGATGGGGCCGAGGTCGCCACCCTCTTGTATCGGCACATCATTTGAAGCCGCGCGAGAGGTGTGTGGTGAAAGATGGATCGGGGGATATGGCGCCTTTTCCTTTTTCCATTTTTTGAAATAACATGTTTGGTTTCTCTCATTTTCTGTTTTTCATTCATTCCTGTAGGTATATCAGCGGGTTGAAACACCATGCCTTTGGTTCTCCACAAGTGAACATGTTGAATTCGATGTAGTTCTGTCTTGTCGGCAATTGAGTTTGAGACGGCCTCGCATGTTTTCTCCAACTTGCTTGCAGGTTGCTACTATGAACCAGAATTTGGCCCACCCCATCTGGTTTCAACAGATTGGATTGTTGGAACTATTGCAAAAGTGCACCTGAGGGTCTGATCCCCATGTTGTATAGAGCCCTGGCTGCCTTTCGCCGTTGTCATTTCCTGCAGATCTTCAAAATGGCGAATCATTTCTTTGTCATGGCATTGGAGTACTTTCTACTGGACGGCTGGGTCACAGAACACGTCAGGACCAGAACCCCTGCACTTTGCGATTGCTCGCTTGGGATCTCAAATCAGAGCTTTCCGAATTATTCGGCCTTCCTTTGCCGGTGATTAAAGTGGATCATCCTCAGCTGTGCGCGCTGTGCAGGATACTTCAAGAGCTATCCCAAATGTATCGCACGCTGCACTTCTGGGAGAAGGCTGGGACAATCAGACAGTGGCAGTTTTTGGGGCCGGTGTTTGATGGTGAAGAACTCAGGATCCAAAGCGATCCGCTGCCATGCTGAAGCGGAGAGCCCGTGTCCTTGGCCCTCCCCGGTGTTCCTGATGGGCTTGGGGGGTGTTGAGTTCTTTTGGGAAGATTGATAGATTTCATCTTCATCGATTTCTGCGGAAAGTTGGTGCTTTACAGTTTTGGGAATGCAGGAAGATGTCGTATCCTTGTGGTCAGAGCGTAGAGCGCAACTTTCCTGCAATCTGCTTTTCCTGTTGGAAATCGGGTTCAGAGCCACTTTGGTGATTAAGCTAAGATCAGCGACTCAAAAGGGTCTCAAATCTATAAAGCTGCAGCCTATCATCACACGTGAAACATGGGATAACGATGGACAAACATTCCTCGTCCAGTGCTGTCGTCGCCATCCCCGCAGCTTTATTCGCACAGCCGGGCTGAATGATGCTCTTAGTGCCTGGGCAATCCTCAGTGGGTGTGCTGAGGCATAGGTGGGACCCATTGGGACCCGTTGGGACAGCAATGTAGCATGTGGGACAGCAATGCAGCATGTGGTCGTGGTGCAGAACGTTGCTCATATTGATATGAGTGACGGTCAAAATGGCTGAAGACCACTTTAGTATTGAATGAGTTTTTTGTCAGAGATGTGCACGAAACACTGTAAAGCGATATGGCCCTCCCAAAAGCGATAATGACACAAGACACTGGGAAGCGATAACCGATAGTAACTAGCAACTAGGCTCACGGCTCATATTTCGCAAAGTGACATTCTGATGATGTCGATGTTGCAGTCAAATCAACGCAGTTCCATGGGGTGGACGTTTGCCCGGAGCCTATGTTTTTCGGGTAAAACGACCCGAGTTTTCAGCAGACCCCCACGAAGTCGGGGAAGGGTTCTTAACGTAAATTTCTGGTTCTCCCGGATCCTAGGTTTTCTCAGAAACTAAAAAATGGTGAAAACTCCATGTGTTACCACGGCGAATTGTGAGCCGTGGTCCAACTACTGAGATGTAAAGGATGTTGACGGGAGCTCGTATGAGGATAATTGTAATGATAAGATGAATATCAATGATCATGAAATATCATGATGATAATAAGATTCACAAACATATTTTCCCATTTTCTTTTTCTGGCCATGAGCTCGTTGAACAGCTTGCCAGGAATGTGAGGGGCCGATGAGAGAGCGCAGAGGACTGCTGAAGCGTGGAATGGCAATCCTATGGGGCACGAACAGGTAAGTGATCCAGAAATCTAGGACATCTTGGTGGTATAGAAAACAGCAATTTGAAACCTTCCAAGCTAATGGCGTTCATAGTTTACCTGAAGAATTAGCATATCGTCTTTGGACTCTAGGATCCTGTTGCAGCGATGAAAATTATGTGTACCGGCCAAGAATGTCGAACTTGGAACGCAAGAAACATCTACCAAGGGGTATACGGATTGCGTTAATTACATAAGTGATAAGTGTGTGAATACTCAAGTGACTCAACACCCACAATAAGTGAAACTGAGATCGCGCTATATAACATATCCGTCAAATATATATACCCAACATATACCCCATGATATCCCAGAACATATTCCCAAAGATGGTTGTCGTTTTCACCAAGCTGCTTAGTATGTTGATTCTTAACCATTCTTGAAGAATGGCCATTAAAACCCAAACAATCCAATGACATATCTCAGATCCCATGAAATATCCTATGTCCAATAAAATAGCCAATAAAAGATCCAACATTCCATAGAATTTCCCATGACATATCCAATGACATATCTTCAGAAACTGGTAGATATGGAATATGATCTACCAGTAGTACCGCACAAGGCGGTGGCGGAAATTTCAAAAATAGGAAACCTATAGGAGACGTGCGTTGTTGTGAATCACGGATGGCAGAGCGAACCGATTGATGGACCGAAAGGTGGTTGGAATGTCGATCTATCTATCTATTCATCCATCTATCTATCTATCTATCCATCCATCTTTCTATCTATCTATCCATCCATTTGTCTGTCTATCTGCCTATCTGCCTATCTGCCTATTTGTCTCTTTATCTCTTTATCTCTTTATCTCTTTATCTATCTATCCATCCATCTATCGATCGATCTATCTATCTTCTATCTATCTATCTATCTACCTACCTATCCTTCTAGTTGTCGGTCTACTTATCCATCTGTCTATCTACCTATCCATCTATCTGTCTTTCCATCTATCTGCTTTGCTCTCTCTCTCTCTGTCTTTGCAGCCGTCTATCCATCAAACTGCCTGTCTATGTGTCTATCTGTCTATCTATCTTTCTTTCTATTTTTCTCTGTCGGGATCTATCCATTTCCTTGTCTATCTGTCTGTCTTTCCACTTGTCTTTCGGTCTATCCATCTATCTAGTTGTCTACCTGCTCATCCAGCTATCCATTCTATCCATTCAGTGCGACATTTGTACCGGGCAGAAAATACACAATCCACCGCTTCCAGCTACCTTGTGGTTTGCGTGCTCATGCCTGTATAGCCCGACGGAAAGCTGGCTGGAAAGCATTTTGCCCTCCACTTGGCAGAAAAGACACGGTGGACAAGCTACTCCGAGGGAAACACGAGAGCAAGGCAGCCTACGACATCGTCAGTCGGACCGGTGTAGGGCTGCAGAAAATTTGCGGTCAGAAACAACACACACACACACCAGGCTTTTCTGCTGGGAGATAAACAGGTCAGAAAAGACACAATCGGCTGCTTTCACCTACGGTCGGGGTGCTCAGACCCTCTTCCTTGCGTCTACCTCTGCATTCACATAATTCCACCAAATAACAAGCAGAAGACACACAACCAACAGCAACATCCACACCTACACTACAATCATGTTGACTGACATGTCTGTCCCCCTTACATCACCGGTTACATCAACAATTCCAAGACATAGACTCCCAAACTTCTGCTGGCAAATTCCCATGACATGTGGAGTGTAATTGAGACACCGTCAAAAACGAAGCAATTCTGCGAGACCTGCTGGCTTTCTAAACTTGACAACATCGAAAACGTTGCAATTCTACAAGAATTCCTAGCTGTTTTAACTTCACAACATCGAAAGCGCAGCAATTCGATGCCAGGTCATACAAAGTGCTGCACCTGTCACGCAAAATCATCTCAGCAAACCTGAAGATCTGATGCTCCTAAATGCAGCCCTCTCAGGAAATCAGCGCCCTGACCTTCTAACTTCTCTGATGAACATGTCTCCTGTACTGCGCCTGCCACGGAAAATGCATCTTTGCAGATCCTCTTCAAATGTCCCACGCCTGCCATCGGTTTTGGAAATGCTGCAAAACCCTTAGGTGCACAATCCCTTGCGCCGGCCAGGTGAAACGACACCTGAACGTCCAAAAGTGTTCCGTAGCCGTCAGTTTTTTGCGCTTTTGACTTGGAAATATGTTTCGTGCCACAACGACGTGCACTTTTTCGACATCTGAACTTCCAAAAGTGCTCCGAACCTGGTGTGCTTTGTACATTTTGACTTGGAAATGTGCTTCGCGCCACAACGGCGTGCACTCTTTCGACATCTCAATGTCCAAACGTGGTGTGTTTTGTACATTTTGACTTGGAAATGTGCTTCGCGCCACAACAGCGAGCAATTTTTCATCTCTCATCTCCCCAGACAGCTCCGCACCCGCCGTTTTAGCGAGCCTACTTTTCGACCCTCCGCAGCCACAAATCATTGGAGAAACAGTGTTTCGCGACGTTGCCATTTTTTTCTCGCACCTGCATCTTCTATCTTCTGGCTTGACTCTTTCTCTTCTCTGATCTTCTTTCTTCTCTGTTCTCCTCTTCTCTTCTCTTCTCTTCTCTTCTCTTCTCTGGCTCTTCCCACCTCTGCTTTTTCATCTGTCCCTATTGTCGGAAGTTTGACTTCTAAACTTCCTTCGGCTATTCATGGAAGATTTTTCATGTTCTGCCCACTATTAATCATATTTGAATCACATTTCATGTGAAGTTTTTCATGGAAGACTTGTGGATCTATGGGATATGATCTACGTTTATCTATTATTCATGGGATATTTGACGCACATTATTTCATGGTTTTTCCACATTATCTACTTTTTCATGGGGATATTTGATGATATTTGATGGGTTATTTCATGGAAAAACCCACCATTTTCTTAGCATTTCACGGCGATGTGGGGCAGCAACGAGGAGATCACCGTGGCTCCACCACCCGCGACGCGCGCGATGGCCGCGATGGCCGCGATGGCCGCGATGGCCGCGATGGCCAGCCGCAGGTGGGACTTTTCAGCGTTTGTTGAGACTAATTGAATATAGTTGAAAAATGATATTTCTATACAACATTATGCAATTACAGTCACTAGACATTTTTTCATGTTTCAATATTTTTTTTTCATGTTCGAAGATGAATGTATGAATGAATTGGGGACGATCTTGGTGTATGTTTCATACAACCAATGGCCCAATGATTCCAGTGACAAAAATGGTTTCGGTCGCTTGGAAAACAAGAGTTGAATTTTTTTTGAGTCTTCAGGTGTCAGCACCACCGTTGACTGTGAGCCGCTGTCAAAATGAAACCATCAGCGACATCATCGCAGGGGGACCTGAGGGTTGAGTGTGATCCCAGCTGATTATCCGCCATCAAGATCTTTAAAATGGTTAAAATCTTTCGATTTTGCGCTTTTGATGCATGGAAGAAAACTGCAGCGGGGGAGATGCTCTGGTATCAGGGTGTGAGTTAAGACTTGGAGGGTGTGCCAAAAAGAGCACTGGGAGTTAATGGGGACATGGCTGAAAACGAACAATCACCCCACTGCGATTGCTTTGTTTCCTGACTCACTTTGGCCTGAGGCTGGGGTGTACATTCCAGCCAGCATGAACCACGGCAAGGTGGTGTATAAGAAGCAGGAACGATCTCGAGGTGCCATCATGGTGGGATCTGGTTGGGAGATGAAACTGGTAGCACATAGGTACTTGCATTTATTCGACATTTATGAACTATACACATACACGATTATGGTTCTTTATCATTCTTTATCATCACCCCTAGGATATCCGGATATGTAAATATATGCATTTGTACAATGTATAACAATGTATAACAATGTATAACAATGTATAAGTGTATGCGTATATGTTTGCCTATATGTATTACTACACAATACTGATCTTGGGCCCATCCTCTCCATGGAATCCAGGCCTCGATGTGCTCATCTACTACTGGGATGATCGGGATGGTGCGGTGCCAGCCATTTTGATCTCAATGGGGAAAACGTACAAAAAACTATTAAAAATGGCTATTTATAGTGGATTTTCCCATTAAAAATGGTGATTTTCAATAGCTATGTTAGTTTACCAGAGGGTATCTCAATGGGGAAAACTATGAGTCATGGGATGGAACTGAGTTCCAACGTTTTGAAACAGGCGAACATTGGAGAGTCCAGAGCGGATCAGGCTGATCAGGGATGTCATGTATCCGAAACTCTAATAATTTAGTATTGCAATGTATTTCAAGATTTTCTTGGAATCAACTCCGAATAAATTGATGTATTGACGTCGCTCATCTCTTGGAATCAACTCCGATTCGTGACACGCCTAGGTCCAGAGCTCTGTGGTTGGTGGTTTGGGCCCAATGTGGGTGGCGACCAGGCCATCAGAGGGTCCGGAACATGGCCGGATGGCGATGTCGCCAGCTGCCACCAGCCAGGTATGGGCCTATCATCCCAGTCGCACGGCCAGCACACCCCCGGCCTCTGAGTGGAACGTCCCGCATGATGGGCCCATCGACCCCAGCTTCAGCGTCTCAATGCGTTGGGCAGCCTACATCGGTCAGTTGGGTGGTTTCCTTTGAGGATAACTATGCCCTGTGTTGATCATTTCCAAAATTTATTATGCTGTGTTTCGGACTCTTTTGGTTTAAGAATCCTTTTCTACCATGTTGAATGTGGCATTTGAAAAAGATGTTTCGGGAAGTTGGAGCGGTTAAGATGTACCCGGTAGACGATTCCGCTATTGGACATGCAAAGTGTTGGGTTTCATGGATGACGATGACGTTGACGTTGACAATGATGATGATATGGGGATAGGATGGGATAGGTATTTGATGGGATGAACATCCCTTTACCATTTTAGGGTTCACCAGGGTACCGGGGTTTTGACTCATACCCATATGATGCTGCTGATGATGGTGGTGATGATGACAATGACCATGACGATGATGATGAACGGGATGATGTCAGTAATCAGAGCAAGTGCTTTGAAGTAGAAGAAGATTCTGAAGATTCTGTTTACCCTAACTGTTGGCCTTTACCTCCACAGCCCGGCACATCCAACGGCTTTCAGGGGCTGCGTCGGTGCCCTCAGGCACTTGGTGGGATACAAGGGCAATGGTGACTTTGGAAGGAGAATTTGTCTTTGCAAATTGTGGTTGCTCAAAAGATAGACCCTGGTCTTGGTTCGTTATAGAGATGCAAATATGATCATCGCACATTTTTGTTTCTTGCGAAAACTGATGATTTGGTCCCCACTCTTGGTCTGAACACCCAGCACATGCAATGTCTTTGAGCGAAGGCTCCAGCAGTTGAAAATCAACGGCTGTAGTAGCTGGTTTCAGGCTTGCTAAAATGGGTATGGGTCAAAACCTGTGGCATATGGGAACATATGAATGGAAGGATGAGCATTCCCAAAGTCGCAGTTGTTTTGAGTTGAAGACCAAGAGGATTCCAGGGTCTTGACCCATTCCCAAGAGTGAAAGGCCAGGAACTGAAACATGCAGTGATCTGAAATGATTTGAAGAGAGGAAAGCAAACCTCTACATCTGCAGCACTCTTGAATACACACACCGCTCACTGAACCAATGAAGTGTTTCAATGTTTTCAACCAGCCATTGAATCATCCCATGGCCCAAGCCATGCCTTGGTTGCGCTACCTGCGGAACAGCACCTACTACCACTTCTTCCGCAAGGCTCCACCGGTCGAGGAGCTCCACCAAGCCTCCAGTTACTGGGCCGCCTCCCAGTTGGGCGTCGTTCATCAAAACCCCACGCTGCGCAGCGTGTGGCTGATCCGCAACTGCCTGGATCTGCAGGGCCGTGGGAAGCTGCTGAGCTTGGTGCGGCGGCTCTCAACCGGCGCTGGTGGCGCTGGTGGCTGGTTTGGCTACGAGCTGGGCCGCTGGATGATGCCGCTGCACGCCCTGCCGGCCTTGGACGAGGCGCCACATCCACCGGGCTGTGGATTGGTGGAGGGCTTGGATGTCTTTGGGCCGCAGCAGCAGAGGGTTGCTGCGGCACCGGAGAAGTGGCTGAGGCTCGGAAAGCTTAGGAAAGAGCAGGTGATGGGAGCTGAGGAGATGTACCAGTTGCAAGAAATGCTGCCACAAAGGCGCCTGGAAGATAGACAGTTTGGCACTTTTTTTTTGAAAGGTTGGTTGCTGCAATGCAAAGTGATCCCGTTCGATTTAAAAAAAACACGCTTAGCAGGTTCGTTGTATTTTGTGTCATGGGAGCTTCATGCATGTGCCATACATCTAGCCCGGTCCATGGCACCCCTGCTTAGTCATAGACATATCATATAATATAAATGTTGGTGGTTTTCTCAAAGTTGAGATCCCTGATTTTGTTCCTCAACTTTCTTGACAATGGGATCACGTTGCTGCTCTTGTTGCAACCATTTGAGAGAACCACAATGTCATGCAACTCCTTTCGTATCTATTGACGTATCTATTTGTATATATGTCTGTAAATCTAAGGAACCACCGAACTCTCAAGACGCACGCACATGAATGACATCACAAATAGAAATAGATCTGGCACATCAACGGATCTAGCATAGACATAGATCTAAAATTACAGACACACAGACACAGACACACAGACATACACACATTCTCAACTTTAGTACTAAACCATCCCATTTTCGCCAGTGACTTTGACCCTTTACCAAGATTTAACGCTTTGCAACCTGATTCAACTGTGATGCAGAACTGGAGCTGCAAATTGTCGTGGGTCTTAAACTCTGATCAAATAGGTCAAATATTTGAGATGTATTCTGAAGCTCCAATTTTGGATTGAAATCCACCTGTCTTTTTTTTTTCGGTGAAACATGTGCTTACTGGTGCTAAACGCAGGGAATTTTCGGGAATGATCCATTTCATCACTAGTAATGTCATCATCCCAGCAACCCCCAGCAACCCATCCAGCAACCCGAGGATCGCCGCCTTCCAGCAGCAGCGCTGCCTCTTCATCCAGCTGCAACGCCTGGAACCGGGCGCGGAGGTCACGGCGCACCGTGATGCGCTGCCCTATGGGGGCGACCGCATCGCCACGGTAGTGCTGGAAGGAAGCAGCCAGGTGAGGGTAGGCCGGCGGTTTGGGGCCTGGGGCCCTGGGGGGATGATGGGGATGATGGGGATGGGATGGATTGAAGAACATGGAGAGCGGGTGAGCTTTATTGGCAGCCTTGCGGCTGTTGCAAGTGAGTTTTGGGTGAAACTTTGGACAAGCTTTGGGGCAGGGACCGTCGGATACCTTACGGCTATTTCAACATGTTGCTCATACCGCATACCGCTTACTTCATGTGGTCGAAGAGTACAAAATACAAGAAAACATGGTTCTTACCATTAAGTACAGGGGGTTCCTGCAAAGCTTCCCTAATACTTGGGCTAACTGTCTGCTGCTTTTGTTCCGTTGAGTCCTTGTGTTTGACAGGCAGTCAGACCTTCCAGGTAAATGCGGGTGATTGCTATGCAATCGCGGATGAAGCCAGATATGTGGTTGAGCACGAGGTGAGTATAGGGAGAGCCGTTCCCTGCAGTCGATGCTCAACCAACAAAAATGCAGGGTAAAGAACAACACATTGGGAAGAAAACGAACAAGAAATGGACATCTGAGCTCAATTGGGTGTAAGGGGCATACCACATACTGCCGGATTCCGTCCATTGATAGAAGCCTCACTGAGGTATTGTCCACATACACAAAACTTTGCAGGGTTATGTCGAGTTTTCCCGACACAGTTTTCGATGCTTCGTGGCCAGGTGAAGGCTGCTTCGTGCGATCGACTGAGTTTGACCTTTCGCTATGGACTGAGCAATTTGAAGGTCCTACCTGCCATGCCTGGAGAAGAGCTTCGGGCTGCTGACAGGGGAGGATCAGCTCTCTGGGAAGCTTGAGAGCAGAAAAACATGGGGAGATCTGAGATGGTATCCCTGCCCCATTGGAACACCATTTTGAAAGGCTGTGGAGTAGTAGAAAACCATTCTTGGATCGTTTGTCAGCTATGTCATGTTGTGTCATGTTATGCTATACTATACTATGCTATGTTATGTTCTGTTATGCAATGTTATTTTATGCAATGTTGCATAATGTAATGCCATGCAGTGTATACAGTATGTATCTATGTATCTATGTATCTATGTATCTATGTATCTATGTATCTATGTATCTATGTATCTATGTATCTATGTATCTATGTATCTATGTATCTATCTATCTATCTATCTATCTATCTATCTAT
>Ga0126342_10018196_pt1 | contig 12065 bp, 7 predicted proteins | sample Cyp1metagenome_FD_92528 | JGI IMG/M metagenome (GOLD analysis project Ga0126342, IMG submission 92528) | Coral microbial communities from Lord Howe Island, Old Settlement Bay, Australia - Cyphastrea 1 metagenome | ecosystem: Host-associated > Invertebrates > Cnidaria > Coral ... | reverse complement strand
TCTATAATCATCTAGAATCATCTATAATCATCTATAATCTATAATCATCTATAATCTATAATCATCTATAATCATCTATAATCATCTATAATCATCTATAATCATCTATAATCATCTATAATCATCTATAATCATCTATAATCATCTACAATCATCTACAATCATCTATAATCATCTATAATCATCTATAATCATCTATAATCATCTATAATCATCTATAATCATCTACAATCATCTACAATCATCTATAATCTATAATCATCTATAATCATCTATATATAATCTATAATCATCTATAATCATCTATATATATCATCTATACACATCTATACAAATATTAGGGGGAGCCCCAATGGTTGGTTGGTTCACCGGCCTTGCGAGGGAGAGGACGGCATCTTTTTCCTCCTCCTGGTGTCACCGGCGAAACTGGAAAAAATTGGGATAAAAACTATGGAAAATGACCATAGAAATAGTGGATTTTCCCATTAAAAATGGTGGATCTTTCTATAGTTATGTTAAATTACCGGTAAAACATGTTTTAGGTCTGTTATAATCAGCAAGATGTGGTATGATGCGGTAGTTGAGTTCCTCATCCAAAAAGAAACAGCGAATTGTGTGTCATCCGAGTTACCATGGAATGTCCTGGAATGGAATATTCCAAAGCATCTAGCCGTGCCGCCCGCGTTCCAGGAATTCCATGGATTTTCCTAGCTGTGGAACCAAAACCCATTTAGATCCCCAACATAATGGTTGGTGGAAAATAACCCATGTTTAGTGGAAACCAATCTTCCAACCCCTATCTGCCAAAATCTATGTTAATTTACTGGAGGGTAATGGTTGGTGTTTTCCGGCATCACAGCTGGATTTGTTGCTTTGTCCCCAATTTTCCCCCAAGAATAAGTCGGGTAAGTTCCGTTCAGCTCCTGGCCTGGATCAACGTCGGGCATCCACCAACAGTTGGTATCAAGTACCGAAACTGGAGGTACCTATGTAAGCTCCATGTAGGGTCTATGTAAGGGAACTGTAAGGGGATGTTTTCATATTATATGTCCCCGAAAATATGGCCTGTATGGCTTTAATGGAGTTTTAATGAACTTTAGATGGTACAGCACCTCTTAAATGGCCACTGATTACATGATCTTGATCCTGGACACCCCATTCGCCCGGTCCCGCTTGTTGTGGTCTGGCGCATCACCTCAGCACCGAGAGACACCCGGATGTCGAAGGAAAAATTGCGTGCCCCGGGTTTCTGTTCCATGTTGAGTTTGTGAGCAAAATATCACCAGGCAATTCCACTTGATGTTGGTTTGGTTTCCCCAACCCATGCACTTCCGTGGAGCTGGTGTTCACTTACACAGGATGGACCGCAAAACAAACACAACAAGCACTTGTCATGAGTCGCATCGTTCATCATCTTCAGAGGTTTCTGGTTTGACCGCTGCAAAAAATATGATGTTGTCACACGAACGAGTTACCCTCTGGTTCTTTAACATGGCTATGGAACATGGGCCATTTATAGATGATTCATGATGAACCAGATAGTAAAAAATTGTGATGTTCCGTATATAGCTATGTTAAATAACCAGAGGGCAACTGGTTCGTGATTTCAAGATATGTCAAGTGTTTTCCACAACATGGGCCATGTTCATCCATTTTCCATAGCTACTTTAAATAAGCAGAGATCCTAGAATTCTTGAACTTCCTACTAATGTGGGAAAAATACACATATTACACATATAAACCAGGGGAATGGTCTATACCAACTATAAACATGGTGATGACTGGGGGATGGTTTATTGTTTCACCATGTTTTACCCACATCGCCATGAAATCCCAATTTCTTCATCGTTCCCCGGTCCCAGAGCCGAAGTGCAACCAGCAAGTCGTCGGTCGATTTGCTCACGGAGGGCGTAGGCCTGGAAGTCGTGAGAAATTCACCCAAAGAAACGGGTCCAAACATGAAAAACTGATGCTGATGTTATTTTACTATATTTTACTATCATGTTGGTAAAACAATGCCATAAACCATCCCCAATTTCACCATGAATAGGTGGTATAAACATGTATAAACCATTCCCAAATGGATGGTTTTTTTAAACATATTTTAACCACATTATGTTAGTTTAATGGGCTTCAACACATTGATCAGTCCTCATCAGAACTCAAAAAAAAACACCAGGCAGGTCACGGGAATTGGCAGTTTTGAGCGGAAAATGACATGCTTTATATAGCCAGAATTATAGGAGAGGTTTATATAAATAGTATGTATCATCATACATCAAAGATTGTCAAAGTACTGTACCTGGTACATGTTGTACTTTCATACCCTTGTTATCCCTTGTTCACTTGCCATCTCCCTCTCTGCCCCGCTCGCCTTTCGGATGTCCGAATGCGCGCCTGGACCAACCCTGTGGCAGGCACGTGATTCAATATGTCAATGGAGTTGAGAGATCAATGGCCGGAAAACCATGGCGAAGATATGCGAATATGAATATGGAAGGAACCCCAGAAAATTCCGTCCCTAATACCAGAAATGGGACTCTTCAGTGATTGAAACAGAAACCCAAAATGGAAGGTTTATGGCATGCCAGGCCAGGCCCACCAGGCCCACCAGGTCCCTTGGATAGGTTGGATTCCTGCCATTGAAAGAACGAGAATCCGAAGAATCCGAAGAACGGAGGTCCATCCGAGTTTCAGACAAAAAAAAAGATGTTAATTTAATATAGCTGTTATTCATATAGCTGTTGACATGAGTTGTTGACATTTTTGTTGCACCCAAAAAGCGACCCATATCACCTCGACATCTTTCAAAGATCATCCCAGGAGTCAAAAGTGGTAACCCTGGTGATCGTAAGTCCCCGGGCCTGTCCGCGTTTCGTGGCGTATTCCATCTAAACATGAGGGTGACATTTATAACTACGGTTACGTTCACCAGTTTTGGTATATCATGTGCATCTTCAACATGATTTCAAGTGTCTTTTCCCAGCCAACAAAAACTTCAGTTCGATGATTTTCCCAGTGATGGCATCCCTGCCTGGTCATTTCCGGTTTGAAGAACGTGCCATCGTCTCCCAGAAATCCGTCCTTCCGTTAAAAAGTGGCGGACAAAGGGAGATCAATGGGGGTTACTTAGGTTATTCTCCGGCCTGTTACTATATATGGCTTATCATAATCCACAATGAAATTAGCTCGAATAAGATAGTAGAAGTTCCATTAAGTCCCGACAAATTCACCAATCAAGCAGCGTAAAATGACTCAAGGGACCAGACATGATCTTGACATATCTTGACTTCAACTCTCCCAGTTTATCTCCATGGATCTTGATGTTAGCGATCAGCACAGTGATAGTGATCATCCAAATGTGTGAACCTGTGTGAAGATGTTTGACTCAGAAAACAACCACATTGATTGTTGTCTTGGGCTTAGATGTGTAGATAGAATGTTTTATAGAATGTTATCCGCGGGATGAAACCCCACAGACTTTTGTGACATGAACCGTTTCATAGATATTATCCCTATCATTATCCCAATATTATAAGCTGGTTTATAAATCCCATTAACTATATATCGTTATATCATGTTATATCTACCATACACCATAGAATTCAGCCACTTCTGTTAACTTAGATATCTTGGGGGCCCCATCTATCATTATCCCAAGATTTCATAGATCTTTGACCTAAAAAATTCCCATGGTACCGCCCTGGCGCCCGATGGACACGGCGAAGAACTTCGTCCACCGCTGCGTTGGACGGAGCGCAAACTAAGACCTGACTCCGAAGGAGCGATCTGGGGAGGTGGGCAACGAAAGAGGAGTTGACTGGTTTTCAAGACACATAGTGGTGAATAGTTAATGGTTGATAATGATTAACAATGGTGAATAATGGTTGATATATAATGATTAATGGTTCAAGGTTAAGACACATAGTGGTGAATAGTTAATAATGGTAAATTATGATTAATAATGATTAATAATAATTAATAACGGTTAATAACGATTGATATGTATAATGGTTAAATGTTTTTACTAATAACAATTAATAACAATAATGACGATCATCTAATCATCATCATAATATAGAATCATATGGTTAATAATGGTTAAAAATGATTAGTAGTGTTTATAATAATGATTAATAATGGTTAATAATGGTTAATAACATTTAATAACGGTTAATAATGGTTAATGGTTAATAATGGTTAATAATGGATAATAATGGATAATAATGGCATCCAATGATAATCGAATGGCCTACCTGGATCCAAGTCATGGATGACCATGGTGTTCAAGACAGATGGAGGTGTCCGTTTTGTCATAGGATGTCATAGGGGTATATACCCGTTGCATCATCCAAAATGTTCATCAGCATTTATCAAACATGGAAACAACATGAAACAACATGAAACAACCATGGTCTGTAGTCCCATTTTAGGAAACCTCACATAGACCTGACATCCAATAACTGTCGGGAATTAGGAAAAAGACACATAGGCCACGCTGGAAAGCAAAGGAGACTGTGCGAGTCAAGACACATACAGTAGATTATAAAGCAACAGCTGAATGCTACCAGGAATATTCTTGGATTTCAGCAAAAATGGGGAAGGCCAAGCAGACTTGGATTCCCTCCCGGCCAATGTATTGCAAGAAAATACGAATTGTGACGAGTTGTGGCTGAAAGCAACATGGCTGGTGTCACACATGGTGCCAAAATATTGACTGGCTAAAGCCTTGTTGCCATGGTGAGGACCCGGAATCTGCACTGCAACGGTCAAAGGAAAAAACTTACAGAAGTAGTTGTGCACAGGGTTGCTGGCACCAAGCATCCAAGAGCAAGATATGCTTATGTAAGGTTTATTGCTTCAATATTTTATCATATTTTATCATATTTTATCATATTTTATCTGGGTGGTTTCAAGTTTCAAGCCTCACAAACATGGCTGCATCATTAAGGCCCACCTTTTGCGGCGTCCGGCCGTCTTCTTCGTCCGACCTCACCCCAGAAGACTGCTGATGATGTCGGGTGTTTTCTTAGCCCGGAGAAATCCAAAAAGTATTACCCTGAGATTAAACATGGTAAAACATGGTACCCTCTGGTAAACTAATATAACTATGGAAAATCACCACATGTTTAATGGGTTTTTCTCAACACACTAAATCACCATTTTCAAGTTCGCAAACTGTTTGTTTACCAGAGGGTAAAACATCCTTAAGTAGTTGGATGATCTTCCTATGATTTAAACCTCCATCAAACCTGCATCTAGTTCCGGGAGCGAGTTGACACCGGGTAAAACTGGAGGCTTGGCGCTATCGTTTTGATGTGGTTCTCGTAAGTTCCCCAAGCACCTAAAAGTCTCTAAGAGTTCCATTGTCTAATGTTAGGAGACGGAAATCAGTACAGAGTTGACATGATTTGAAAAGTCCCCTTTTTTGTTTGACATGTTTTGTAGATCCTGATGTGTAGTCTGAGCTCCTTTCCCATGGCAAAATCACGTACATCCCTAGAGTGATCTTTGGGGCCCCCGGCACCGGAGTGACTTGCTCCTGTGACATGCCAGCAATTGCGCACTGGATACTGCTCTTTTCGGGGACTGCTGCATTATGTTGGACATTCAAAGACTGTATATATACGTGTTTGCTTTATTTTGCTTTAAGAATTTCTGGATGTCCGAGACTACTGCCAAAATCTGTTAAAGTCTTGGATATCCACAATTTGTCATCATTATCCACAATGGGCCCCATGTGAATACAATGTTCCCAGGCTTTCGAAGGACATCACCTGGGATCCCTGAAAATAGGACATGTACCAGCGGCCAACCTGGCAATTCTTTCAATATAATATAATATATATATATATTATATATATAAATTATATATATAATATAATATATTAAATATATATATATATTATAATATATATAGTCATCTATAAAGATCTGTAAAGTGGAGTTTCCATTGTCGTGTCTGATTTCAAGGGGGTAGAATTCGGTTCTTTTCTTGGTGAGAATTGGGGATAGAACCCCATTGAGGAAAAGTAGGGGCGCATGGTCAGTTGATACTTGGACCAATACGTGGATGGCGATCTCATGGTCAGTAAGTCCCCGAGCAATCACTAACTGACCAGGACTATACAAGTGGAAGGATCATGCAACATAATCGCATTTCAAGGAAAAACAACACAATTTGTAATTTTTTGGCGGTGAATGTGACGTGACGAGTTCCTAGCATGGACTTGGGTAGGAAGTTCAGCAGCACTTGGGGACACAAGCGTGTGCTTTCAGATCTGTGCGGCTTCCCACATGTTTTATTGTTTCATGACCCTTGAACTTCGCAAACAGCCGAGAATAAAAAATCAGCGATTTGTTTGACCAACTTGTTTCTTTTTGTGGGTGCCACAAATGACTGAAACCAGTGAAGAGAAACTATATGTAAGGAACGTCAGCTTCCCAAAATCATCGACAGTGTGGAGCCTTCCCTAGATACACAAACATGCTATATACCCTGCAGGCTGTTTGCTATCATATGCTCTCATATTCTTATACAAGGATCATACCTTGGAGCGTGAAGGGATGATCCTCTCACGTTCATAAATGACCTTATACACATATTTTGTAAGATACATGCATGAAGTATACCGTAGTATACCATATACCATACAGTATCCTGAGTGACCCTCTTTTGCTACGCACTTCATAGCGACGCCATGATGCCATTTGCCGCGATCTGTCACTATGCTCAGGCATTTCTGCACACCCGGACGAACAATGGATTTCTCACAATGTTTTGCTCACTGACCATCTGCAGTCAGAGTATGAGTCCAGAATGTCAAGAATGTCAAAATGTTCATGCCCGAGGTTTGCAAATAACTCAGTTTCCAACTAAAAAAACTGGAATTACCTGCATAGTGTTCCATAGTTTTCCCCATAACACCTCGCCGAACGGCATGCAAAACCAGCCATCCCATCATCGTGGGCCAGCCATGCGCACCTTGGTATACGGCTTTCGCAGCGCATCACCCGGCCGCACCACCTGGGGGGAAGCGTGGACCCCTGCACTTCCCAACAAAAAGGGGTTGAAGGTGTCATTACTCAATGAGATCTTATGGATTCTTATGGGACATCCTGTATACCCATTTCTCTCAGTTTTGCCCCACGAACCATTGGGAATAAACTTTGGATATTCATGCTATCCAAACAAAAACGCAGTATGGGCTACTATTGTATGTATATTCTATAATATTCTATACATATATGCAGTATATGCAACATACACATGTGCATTATGTTGCTATGACATTCACATGTATAGATATTAGATGTGATACACATTGTATGCACATCATAAAGATGCGAAGAATGTTCAAAACCGTCTGTCATTGAATTATAATGGTTGAATCATGGTTGATTCATAGGGATTCTCATATCATGGATGATGAAATCCCCAATCTTGGCTAGAAAAGCGGGGATGGAATCGTGCCGCGGTGATCCGGACGTATGGGTTTCGAGTTTTTGTTCCGATCAGAGGTTTGATCTAGACGTACTGAGAAGATATATATATAGTGTATGTATATATATATACTAAAGTGGCCTGGCATAATTGCAATTGTCATGTTTGTGTATAGACCAAGGGCATCAAAAAAGGATATGAATCATAGAATCACAGGGAGGTTTCCAATACATTGGGATATCCCCAAATCATCCAAGTCATGGATAATCATGACTTAGCATTGAAACAACCATGGCGACTTGGGGATCCTCTATGACTTCAGAAACCTCATGAAACCTCTATAGATCCATAGGTGTCTTATATAAACGAACACTATCAAACACCATTAATATATATATATATATATTAATATCATATTAGATAAATTTCATTAAATTTCCAAAGGCGATCCATGGATCACGGCTTTTTTTTGGGGGGGGCATCTTGCTCCGCTGTCTCCGCGGCACCTCTTGCCATTCCTGGTCGCTGAAGGGAACGAAGTTGGCCCTCAGCCAAGGACATCTCACCTGAGGATCTCGACCGGAAATTCACCAGGGAATGGTGACCGGGGATCGACCGGGGATCCATGGATCCCATACCCATGACGGATCCATGGTGCTGGGATAGTAATGCTAACATGACTGGGGTATATTGATGGGATCCATGTTACCATATATAGCAGCACCATGGATCCTATGGGATATCTTTAAAACAAAAGCCTATTTGCAACATTTTGCAACCACCAACCAATTATGTATATATATATATATACATAAACAATCATAAACATATGTTGATAGATAGATATCCACCATAACTCCAACAGTCTAGTTGGAAAGCCAACTTATATAAAGTTTCTGGCCCTCTTCTTATCCCCAAAACATCCCAAACGAGTTTTTCCCCGAGAGTTGCGCCAAACTCTTGGAGGAAGGGTAGTTTTCAACCCCTCTATTTGGGTGAATGGTACATGTAAATAAACGTCGATTGCGCCGCCAAATCGCGTGAGAACACATCAGAATTGACAGTACTCGAACCAAATGAAACACAAAGAGGGGCTGGATTTACCCTTGATGGGTCTTGAGTCAGCCTATTTATGACTGGTGAGCCGAAGAGTCCGCAGCATTTTTCCGACCATCAGCGAAGCAAGCTTCATTTTTTGGGGGGAAGGCTGTTGTTTTGGGGAAGGAAAAGTCTGAAGTACTTGAAACTGCCATTCAAATATATGTACGTACTTTATATAATCCTACTGAAAGCATTACTTGGAATTTCTAAAGCTTTGACAATGGAACTGCAGATTCATTGGAGATACTCCAGCATCAAGCAATGCATGGGCCCAGCGTAATGTGACTTTGGTTTGGGGGAATAAAAACAGAAAACATGGGCAGTTCATGGCAGTTCAATATCATAATTTTCCTATGAACATGACATGACTGTCAATAATTGGAGTAATTCCCACATTTTCAGACAAGTACCGGTCAACCATCGTCAGAGTCAGTCAAAAGTTGCGGGTCATTGACTGGGCTTCTCAAGGAGTCATTAACCCCAGCAACCTTTACGAATAGGGCTTACTACTTCAACTTCCTTTGTTGCTGAAGTTTTTGGGGGGTACCCAACTGGGGGCACTCAAACTTCCATGCTGTTTTGGTCGCTTCAATTGCAGTACCCAAATGATGCCTTGCAGGAGATGTCCCGGCCTTTAGCTTCTTCACTCGCTCTTGTTCTTCATCAGAATCCTGACACACCCTGAGAACCTGATACATCTGATACCGAGAAGTTGATCCAACATGAAGCAGCTTCGGCGGAAGACTTCCGGTGACCAAGAAATTCTGCCTCACAATCCTTCACCGTTCACCCGGACAAACATCACCAGACCCCGTCCTCACCCACTGTGCTCACCTCAAAGGCGCAGCGGCCCCGGTGCCCTCCAATCGTTGCGAATCTTCTGGATTTTAATGAACTAATGATTATGTGACTTATGTTCATCCTCCCAAGGACTCCAAAGCATGGTACAACAGGGATCATTTTTGATCACCAGCCATCTGTCGAATTCCGCGCAGTCATCAACGCTGGGCTCAGGACCTCTGCATCTTTCAACTGCGGTCCAGCAACCAGTCCCCAAAACATCCCAAAACATCCCAAAACCACCGCACTTCAAAAATCTCTTCGGAGACGTTAGCCAATTCTGAGAGATGTTTCATGATATTTGGGTGAATGTCAATGACTTGTTCCTATCGTTTTCCAGTCTTTGAGGGATTTTCTTGGGGCTCAAAGAATCTGTTTCAGGACACCCTTGATCACCGGATGCTGATGCTTTGCGAAGAGGAACTGCTGCATTGATTTTGGGTAAGACAGGATTCCAGGAAGCATACTAAGGGGTGGGGTGACATTCAAGATCATATATATATATATATATATATATATATATGTGTGTATAATATTATATATACATGCATAATCATGCATATGGGTGGTCCAAATTTCATCCTCCAGGGTCTCGTGGATGAGGTCTACCTAGATCCTCCAAACACCCCAAATAAATGGACTAAAAGGTGCTAAACGATGCTAAACGTACTAAAAATCGTGGATAAAACACAAGTAAAACACAATTTTTATGGGTACAATTGTGGAGGGTCTGGATATTTTTAAGAGCAAACATCCACCTCAACGGCTTTCCCGGCCTCGGAGGCACCACTCTTCCTACTCTTCCTGCAGGTGAACTTTGCTCAGACATTGATATCGATAGTCGTTTCATGTCGTTTCGAAACCGTCGAAACTTCTGCATTAGTACAGAATAGTACAGAGATATGTCACAGGGAGGCTTCAATAGTGATTCGGTGATGGGTATGAACAAGAAAAGAAGAATCGACCAAAGTCGAGCTACCCGCTAGACTAATCAAACATAGCAATGGAAAATCCCCGAAGTCATTGACAGCTCTGGACCCAGCGGATCTCCTCTTTTCCTGTGGCACGATGCGGTGGTTGGTGCAGAAAGAGACACTGCGGGAGCACCTAAACGACATCAGTGACCTAGTAAGCAAGGGGATGTTGTTCCGAAAACTGGTGGTAGATAGGACAACCAGACATGAGAATTCAACCTATAGCAGAATTCTCGAAGTATGGGTATGTGACGGATTGTAGCGGTACGTACATCATAAGACTGTACTTTTCCAGTCCTTTGCCGCACGGTCAACTTACTTCGAGTCTTGATCATTCTGAAGGTCTGATTTGGCCTGTCATTCAGATAGTCACCCTCCAAGTTCATTGGCAAAAATTACAAAGCGTCACTTGTCCATGGTAGTAATTACAAACATTTTCACACATTCATCATTCATCACCGTCTTCATCGATCTGCTGTACTTTGGCCGAACTATCATCCACCACATGACAGTCCTTTGGTGGATCTGAGATGATAGAAAAACGTGACCGAAGGATACGGCCCCTTCAGACACTTCACCAGGACCTCTACAAAATAGGACTGATGGTTGAATCTTTCAAAGCTTCTGGCCCCAATCATTTCGAACCTTGCTTGAAACTGGCTAAAAATCTGCTTATTATTTTGGGTGGTTTGGGTTGCTTATGATCTTAAAATCATGAATTTTGTTGTTTCCATCACATGTTGGTTGGTTGACAACACCCCCGCACAACCAACTCGTGAAAAAAAGTTGGGACTAACTTAAATCACCGGAAAAACAAGATCTTCGACAAAACAAAAACGTTTTCTGGAATTTGTGTTCCATTCCAGGGTCCCCATATGTCCACCATATGGAGGTTTCCTTTTAGTAGGAGTTTCCATATCATTTTGGGGTACCCCCATGACTAAACGCAGCGCGCCACGGCCTTAGCTTTCCTGGACGCCAGCAGCACCGCCAGAAGTGCCAGTACAGTGCTCGTCTTGCCCGTGCCCGGTGGACCCTGCAGCGACTCGGTGATCGAAGAAAATCCGAAGATTTTCCAGCCACGTGTACTGCTTACAGGAGGGTATAACCAAAACATCCTTAGATCATCAAGCCAATAAATCAACTATATATACTATATTAATCATCAAGCAACTGTGGTTTTGCAGTCACTGCTCACCTGAATACTAGGCCTTTTGATTTGTTTGTTTTGTATCTCAATTATGGTCGCCCTCTTCCCTTCAATGCGGCCACCGCTTATGTTCATTTGTTGGTTTATAAGCCCATTCAACTATGGAGATAAATGAAACATTCACTTTTTTGTACAAGCTACAAAGTTCAAATTTTCAGGGACCACGGATTAGATTTTTTTTTGCCATATTGTGCCCTAATTTGTGATTGATCAAATACATGGTTTTGCTGCTCTCACTTCTGCTGGGGTTTTATCAATTTTGATCATCTTTATCCGAATATGTCCTTGTCCTATCCTATGTTTTCTGTTGGCTAAATGTGTGAGTGTGTTTCTTGTTGTTGTTTTTACCACACTGTGGTTCCTTTTTTAAATACATATATATATATATACATATATAAATATAAATATATAAAATATATATATATATATATAATATATATATATATATATATATATATATTATAATATATATATATATATATATATATATATTATA